>CZQE01000308.1_pt1 | contig 22772 bp, 26 predicted proteins | sample 734431 | NCBI WGS metagenome assembly CZQE01 (sample SAMEA3597869, study PRJEB11362) | hydrothermal vent metagenome | biome: marine hydrothermal vent biome; feature: marine hydrothermal vent; material: ocean water | place: Atlantic Ocean | collected 2010-09-19/2010-10-04
CGCCTTCGTCGTTTCGGAAATCTCCCGACTGGGGACCTTGGCTCGTGGCCTTTGGGCCTCTCGACAACGCAAGGAACAAGCTGATGCAGATAATCTTTGATCAGGACGATGTGACGGTTCGCGATGTGCCGTCCACGCCGGTGGCGATGATGGAGCACCGCGGCGACCGGGCGATGCTCCCGGACACCTTCGAGCGGTTCAGGGCCTGGGGCAAGGCGGCCGGCCTGTCGCCGGAGACCAGCCCGACTTTCATGGTCTTCCGGTCCGAACGGGAGCCCGCGGTCCCGGCAGACTACAGCATGGACATCTGTGTCGGCACGGACCAGCCGGTTGCGGCGGGGGATGCGCAGATGAAGGCTGGCGTTATCCCCGGCGGACGCTGCGCCGTGCTGCGCTATCCGGGCAATACCAACAATCTCGAACCCGCCGTGCTCTACCTCTATCGCGATTGGCTTCCGGCCAGCGGTGAGGAAGCCGGTGACTTCCCAATCTACTGTCGCCGCCGGCTAGCCCTCATCCCGGAAGTGCCGGCGCATGAAGTGGTTGTGGAGTTGTTCCTGCCGCTGAAATAGTATTGTCGGATGGCGGCTTCCCTTCCGATTGCAGAAGCGGACAGGCTGTTATCCATCCATCTCAGCCATCCGCGATTTGTGAATTCGCGAGCCGGCCTTACCCAAGCAGCCGCCATTCCCGTGCCCGATCCACAAGGCGGACTTATCGATCGCCCGATGCATTTGATTTTGACCGCGGGCAGGCTCGCAGCATGAGGGGCGGCGAGAAAAGGGAGCCGATATGTCCAGCCTGATCCTTCACGAATATGCCGCGTCGGGAAATTGCTACAAGATCCGGCTCACCGCAGCCCATCTCGGCATTCCGCTCGAACGGCGCGAATATGACATCATGAAGGGCGAGACCCGGTCGGAAGCGTTTCTCGGCGGCGTCAGCGCCAATGGCCGTATTCCGGTGCTCCAAGTCGGCGACGACTATCTGCCGGAAAGCAATGCCGCCTGTCTCTACCTAGCCGACGGATCCGGCCTGATTCCGCACGATCGCTTCGACCGTGCCGACATGTTCCGCTGGATGTTCTGGGAACAGTATAGTCACGAGCCCAATGTCGCGACGCTGCGTCTCTGGCGGCATGTCATCGGCGAGGCCGGGCTGGACGATCTGCGGCGTGCGCAGATCCCGGCGAAGCAGGCGGCGGGCGAGGCCGCGCTTGAGTTGATGGACGACCATCTGTCCCGCTCGCCCTTTTTCGTCGGCGACCGGCTGACCCTCGCGGACATCACGCTCTACCCCTATACCCATGTCGCCGACGATGGCGGTTTCGAGCTCGGGCGCTATCCGGCGATCGGCGCCTGGCTCGCCCGGGTCGAGGCCGAGCCGCATCATATTGCGATGAAAGCGTAACCCGCCTTTCACATCAGTGGAATCAAGCTGTAACAAAAATCGGCCATAGCGCAGGCCCATCAAGGGCTGCGCGGGACGATGCCGGGATGGACGCTGTAACCAGGATCGCGATGGATAATAGCATCGCCGATTTCGCCGATTTCGCCAATTCCAAACCATCGATTCCGGAACGCGACGTCACGGATCGCCGCAAATATCGCACGATCTGGATTTCGGATATCCATCTCGGTACTCGCGGCTGCAATGCCGACATGCTGATCGACTTCCTCGATCATGTCGACAGCGAGCGGATGTATCTTGTCGGGGACATCATCGACGGCTGGCGGCTCAAGAAGAAATTCTACTGGCCGGCGTCGCACAACGACGTGGTGTGGCGAATCCTGAAGCGGGCCAAGCGCGGCACCGAGGTGATCTACATTCCCGGCAATCATGACGAGGTGATGCGCCAGTTCACCGGGCTCGATTTCGGCGGCGTCTCGATCCGCCGCAAGGCGATCCATGAAACCGCCGACGGCCGCCGGTTGTTGGTGCTTCATGGCGACGAGTTCGACATGATCACGCTCACGCACAAATGGCTCGCGCATGTCGGCGATGCGGCGTATGAATTCATGATGGCGCTCAACAGGTTGGTGAACGCGTATCGCCGCTTTTTCCAGTTGCCCTATTGGTCGCTGTCGAAGCACGCCAAGGCCAAGGTGAAGAACGCGGTGGAGTTCATCTCCAACTATGAGGAAGTGATCGCTCAGGCGGCTGGCGCGCGCGGCGTCGACGGCGTCGTCTGCGGACACATCCACACCGCTGAATTCCGCAACATCGGCGGCATCGAATATTATAACGATGGTGACTGGGTGGAGGGCTGTACCGCTCTTGTCGAGCATTTCGACGGGCGGATGGAGTTGCTGCACTGGGCCGACGAGATCGCCGAACGGGAAGCGGCGAAGATCGAGACGCTGGCGGCCTGACGAGCGTGCGCATCGCGATCGCCACTGATGCGTGGGCCCCCCAGGTGAACGGCGTGGTGCGGACGCTGCAAGCCGTGCGCGCCGAGCTCGAGCGCCAGGGGCATGTGGTAATGGTCGTCTCGCCCGACCTGTTCTACTCGATGCCCTGCCCGACCTATCCTGAAATCCGGCTCGCCTTCGCCAGGACCAATGCGGTCGGCAGGATGCTCGCCGATTTCAATCCGCAGGCGATCCATCTCGCGACCGAGGGGCCGGTATGCCTCGCGGCGCGGCGCTGGTGCCTGATGAACGATTTCCCGTTCACCACCGCCTATCACACGCAGTTCCCCGATTACGTCTCGGCGCGGACCGGCGTGAACCCGGAATGGATCTGGCGCTATATCCGCTGGTTCCATGCGCCCGCCCAGTCGATCCTTGCGTCGACGCCGTCGATCGCCGCGACGCTCAAGCAGCATGGGCTGGAGAATGTGCGGCATTGGGGCCGGGGCGTCGATCTTTCGACCTTCTCGGCCGCCGTCGCGCCCGATCCGGCTCTTGCCGGGCTGGCGCGGCCGATCCAGCTCTATGTCGGCCGCGTCGCGGTGGAGAAGAATATCGAGGCCTTCCTGACCAACGATCACCCGGGCACCAAGGTGATCGTCGGGGACGGTCCAGCGCGCGCGTCGCTCGAAGCGCGCTATCCGGAGGCGATGTTCCTCGGCCCGCGCTTCGGCGCCGATCTGGCGGCTGCCTATGCCAGCGCCGATGTGTTCGTCTTCCCCAGCCGCACCGATACGTTCGGGCTGGTGATGATCGAGGCGCTGGCCTGCGGCGTGCCGGTCGCCGCCTATCCCGTCACCGGCCCGGTCGACATATTGACCGATGCGGTCGGCGCGATGGACGATGATTTGTCCGTCGCGATCGGAACGGCGCTCACCAGGGATCGCGGCGCCTGCGCCGCTTACGGGCGGACCTTCACCTGGGAAGCAAGTGCCCGCCAGTTCCTGAACGCGCTCGTCCCGGTCGATGCCGACGAAGCCATTGCGGCCTGAGCCTTGCCTCACCGCGCAAGGGGGACTAAGTCAACGTCATTGTGCGGCCGCTCCGAAAGGGGCGGCCCTTATTGTTTCTAAGGAGTTTCCGGTGGCCCAGCCGCTCATGCCCCACGCGACCGCCTCCTGGCTGGTTGACAATACATCGCTCAGCTTCGAGCAGATTGCCGAATTCTGCGGCCTGCACATCCTCGAAGTCCAGGCGATCGCCGACGATACTGCGGCGACCAAGCTCACCGGCCGCGATCCGGTCCGCGCGCATGAACTGACCCAGGACGAGATCGAGAAGGGCCAGGCCGATCCCGATTATCGCCTCATCATGCTGAAGGGCCCGGAACAGGTTCGCCGCACCAAGGGGCCGCGCTACACGCCGGTGTCGAAGCGGTCGGACAAGCCCGACGGCATCGCCTGGATCATCCGCAACCATCCGGAAATCAGTGACGGCGCGATCGGCAACCTGATCGGCACCACGCGCACCACCATCGCCGCGATCCGCGATCGCAGCCACTGGAACATCGCCAACATCACCCCGAAGGATCCGGTGACCCTCGGCCTGACGACTCAGCGCGAGCTCGACGCGGCGGTGGCGAAGGCGGCCAAGGCAGCCGGTATCGAGGCGCCGGTCGATACGCGCCTCGAGGGGGATCGCGAGGCACTGATCGTCGAGCTGCGCGCCCAGCGCGAGCAGCTTGCGCGCGATGCTGAAGCAGCCGAAGCAGGCGAGGCTCCGACATCGGCCGAGCCGACCGCTGAAAGCCTGTTCCGCCGTTGAGGTGAGGAGGCGGGCAAGCCACTCTTTTCTCCGTTCGTTCGAGCGAAGTCGAGAAACCGAAGCCCGCGCTCCATCAATGTTTCTCGACTCCACTCGAAACGAACGGATGAGGGGCTCTCTCGCCGCACGCATTTGTCGCGTGACTTGCGCATAGTTCCGTTGCTAGTCGCAACCTATGGCCACTGCTTCCCGCTCCGATGCCGCGTTCGTCGCTGACGAAAGCTTCGTCTCCACCAGCCACAAGGGGCTCACTTATCCCTTTGGTGGCCGGGAGCCGGCGGCGGGCGACGTCATGGCGGTGGCGCCCGGCATCCGCTGGGTACGGCTGACCGTTCCGGGCCCGCTGAAGCACGTCAATTGCTGGCTGATCGACGAGGAGGACGGTGTCGCGCTGGTCGACGCGGGCATGAACCTGCCTGACGCGCGGGATGCCTGGAAGACGGTGTTTCGCGGTCCGCTGGCGGGCAGGCGCGTTACCCGGATGATCGGCACGCATTTCCATCCCGATCATGTCGGCCTTGCCGGCTGGATGTGCGATCATCATTCGGCGCCGCTGGTCATGACACGCGGGGAATGGCTTACCCTGCGATCGGTCATGCTCGATGCGCGCGACGCCGTGCCCGAAGAGATGATCGCCTTCTGGCGCGGCGCGGGTTGGGACGACGAGCAGGTCGCCCATGCGAGCGAGCGTGGCTGGGCGGGTTTCCGCCGCGTCGTGACGCCGATGCCGCTCAGCTATCGCCGCATCAAGGACGGCGATATGCTGGCGATCGGCGGTGGCGAATGGCGGATCGTGGTCGGTTCGGGGCACAGCCCGGAACATGCCTGCCTGCTGAACGAAGCCGCGGGCATCCTCATCGCGGGCGATCAGGTCCTGCCCCGCATCAGCCCCAATGTCTCGCTCGGTATCACCGAGCCGGAGGCCGACCCGCTCGGCGAATGGTTCGCCTCGATCGCGAAGCTCCGCCTGCTTCCGCACGACCTGCTCGTCCTGCCCGGACACGGCGATCCGTTCACTGGTCTCCATACCCGGCTCGACGCGATGGACCGCGAGCACCGGGAGCGCCTCGACGAGCTCGAAGTCTTCCTTGCCGAACCACGCCGGGCAGTGGACTGCTTTGGCCGGCTGTTCCGCCGCGCCATCGGCCCCGACATGCTCGGCATGGCGACGGGCGAGGCGCTGGCGCATCTCCGCCGGCTGGAGATCGAGGGCAGGGCGGTCAAGGAGGTCAGTGACGGCGTCTGGTGGTACCGCGCGGCCTGACCCGTCCGCTGCGCGCCCGCCGCACGGGCGATTCGAAGAGCTGGGGCGTCCGGGCGCCGTTCTTCCGCTGGATTCGGTTTTCTTCTGAAGACGTTGCCCATGCGTTCGACAATGGGACAGTGCGTGGAGCGCAGGGTTGAGCCGCGACGATGCTTGCGTGACAAAGCATGCTCCTGCGCTTCCCCAGGCATATCCATGGATAGCCTGTCCGGCTGCAGCAAAGGGTGCAGCATTATGGCCCGCGGATTACATTCGTTTTGGTTGTATATTGGATATATTAGGATTACGCCTCTTTTAACCGCGCAGGGGCGGTGTCAGGGGAAAATATCCATGTCAGACATCAACGAGCAGCCCGTTGAGGGTTTCGAGGCACTGGGCCGGGCGCCCATCGGCCGCCGCAGCGTCGTGCGCCGAATGGCCGCGTTGTCGGTCGCGCCCGCCGTTGTCGGATCTGGCATGCTTGGCTTTGCCGGCTCCGCCTTCGCCGCCACCGACGATTCCCGCCTCAATGCCCGCAAGCTCAGCTATGCGCTTCGCGGTGGCAAGGTGCTCGAGGGCTATTTTGCGGCGCCGCGCGGCAAGGCCAATCTCGGCGTGGTCGTGGTGATGCCCGACGGGGCGGGCCTTGATGCGAAGGCTGAGGAAACGGCCCGTCGCTATGCGCTCGCCGGCTATATGGCCGTCGCACCCGATCTTCGCGCGACCTTCAAGGGCGGCAGCCGCGACGCGATGGTCGCCGACATGATGAAGGTGGTGCCTGATCTGAAGTGCCTCGCGCACAGCAACAGCAAGGTAAGCAGGATCAGCGTCGTCGCTGCCTGAGGGCCTGAGCTTGCGACTGGCGTGATTTCCCGGCTGGCGTCAGGGTGCGACCTTGACGCCGGCGCGTTGGCGTGTTCCATTTATGTTCTGCGAATGTGATTCGGAGAGGACAAGATGGCTGCTGACCTGATTCTATATACCAATCCGATGTCGCGCGGGCGGATCGCGCGCTGGATGCTTGAAGAAACCGGCGCCGAGTATGAGACGGTGGTGCTCGATTACGCCTCGACGATGAAGCAGGAACCCTATCTGTCGATCAATCCGATGGGGAAGGTGCCGGCGATCGTCCATAATGGACGGGTCATCACTGAGTGCGCGGCGATCTGCGCCTATCTTGCTGATAGTTTCCCGGAGGCTGGCCTTGCTCCGCCGACCACGGATCGCGCCGATTATTATCGCTGGCTTTTCTATGCGGCGGGCCCGGTCGAGCAGGCGGTGACCAACAAGTCGATGAACTTCATCCCCAGCGACCAGCAGCAGCGCATGGCCGGATACGGCAATTACGACCTGGCGGTCGACACGCTGGAAAAGGCGGTGTCGACTCATCCCTATATCGCCGGCGACAGCTTCACCGCGGCTGACGTCTATGTCGGATCGCAGGTCGGGTGGGGCACCCAGTTCGGCACCCTGCCCAAGCGCGACGCCTTCGGCGCTTATCTTGAGCGCATCATGTCGCGCGACGCCTATCGGCGCGCTAGCGACAAGGACAATGCCCTGATGCCGGCGCCGGCGCCCGAAACGGCGGGGTGACGCCCAGCCCTGGCCCTCCCGCTTCCAGGAAGGGCTAGGGCAGGATGGCCCTCCGCCCCGGCAACGCCGCCATCACCGCGTCCCGCCACGCGGCGCTGCCGCTGCTCCAACCGGTGATCTCCTCGATAGTCCGCGCGCAGCCAACGCACAGGCCGGCGGCCGCGTCCATCTCGCAGATGTTGACGCACGGGCTTTCGATTCGCTTGACCGGCACCGTCTCGACGATCCCGCCCATACACGGTCAGTAGGTCAGCTTCGCCATCAGGAAGTCGGGCAACGGGCCGTTCCAGCCTTCGTCCGGACCGTCATCCTGCGTGCCGCGCGTGGGGCGGTCATCGCGGGCGGGGCGTTCTTGGCGTGGCGGGCGGCTTTCGCGCGCCGGCCGCTCTTCGCGAGGCGGACGTGAGTCGCGCGGCGTGCGCGCTGGCCGGGCCGGACGTTCGGTCTCGGTCGCTGCTTCCGCGTTGGCGGGTTCCGGCTTGGCGGTCCTGGCCTTGTCGGGTGCTGCCTTGGGCGCCTTGGCGGCTGGCTTGGCCCGGCCGCCCCGTCTGCGGGATGTGGCGGCGGATGCGGGCTCGTCCTCGGCGCCTTCGTAGCGCTCGATCTTCATGCCCGTCAGCTTCTCGATATTGGCGACGTTCTCGGCGTCGTCAGCCGTCACCAGCGTGAAGGCGACGCCGGTCGCGCCGGCGCGGCCGGTGCGGCCGATCCGGTGGACATAATCGTCGGGATGCCAGGGCGCATCGAAATTGAAGACGTGGCTCACGCCCTTGATGTCGAGCCCGCGCGCCGCGACGTCCGAGGCGACCAGAATGTTGACCTCGCCTGCCTTGAACCGGTCGAGCTCGGCGATGCGCTGCGACTGCTCCATGTCGCCATGGATCTCGCTTGATCGGAAGCCCTGGCGTTGCAGTGCCTTGTTCAGGTCGCGCACCGTCGTCTTGCGGTTCGAGAAGATGATTGCCGTCTTCACATCCTCATGCTCGAGCAGCTCGACGAGCTTGTCGCGCTTCTTCGAGGCGGAGACCGGGACCAGCCACTGCTTGATGTTGGTATTGGCGGTCGCAGGGCGCGCGACCTCGATCGTCTTGGGATTGCTCAGGAACTTGTCGGCCAGCTTCTTGATCGGCGGCGGCATGGTCGCCGAGAAGAGCAGGGTCTGGCGCTGCTTGGGCAGCTTGGTGCAGATTTCCTCGATGTCGGGGATGAACCCCATGTCGAGCATGCGGTCGGCCTCGTCGATCACCAGCAGGTCGCAGCCGGTGAGCAGGATCTTGCCGCGTCCGAACAGGTCCATCAGCCGGCCCGGCGTGGCGATCAGCACGTCGACGCCCTTTTCGAGCGCCTTTTGCTGGTCGCCCATCGACACGCCGCCGATCAGCAATGCCATCGAAAGCTTGTGGTACTTGCCGTATTTCTCGAAATTCTCCGCCACCTGCGCGGCGAGCTCGCGCGTCGGCTCGAGGATCAGCGATCGCGGCATGCGCGCACGGCTGCGGCCCTCGCCCAATATGTCGATCATGGGCAGAACGAATGCAGCGGTCTTGCCCGTGCCCGTCTGGGCGATACCGATGATGTCGCGCATCATCAGCACGCTCGGGATCGCGCTCGCCTGAATCGGAGTCGGCTCGGTATAGCCGGACTCGTTGACGGCTTTCAGAAGTTGGTCGGATAGGCCGAGGTCGGCGAAGGTCATGCGGTGTCCGGAAAAAGGCCCGGTCATCATGCCCGGCCAGCCCCTGAGCGCTTGCCGATAAGGGGGCGATTGTCAAGAAAAAGGGGTGTTTGCGGCTCGCCGGGGCAGCATGGCGGCGATTTTAACGCCTGGTTTTGGCCACAAGCCGCTTGAATTCCTTGATCCGGCAGGACCCGCCCGAGCGGGAACGGATCGCGTCGCGGTCGGCGCAGACCATGCCGTCCTGGGTCGGTTTCAAATAATAGCCCGAATAATAATCGAGCGGCGGACAATCATCGTTGAGCCTGGCCCGCACCCTCGATCCGTCCTCGATCATCAGGTCGATGCTGTCCGGCGCTGAAATGGCGGCGCCGACCAGATCGCTCATCGCCACGCATTTCGGCCCCTTCTTCTCGGACCAGCTCAATGACTGCTGGTCCTGGATCGGCTCGCGGGAGGTGAAGGGCAGGCGGGGGATGCGGATGATGATCCGCTGGTGCACCGTGAGCTGAGCGACCTCGACCTGGTCGAGGCGCGATTCATCGACTGAAGCACCCGGCGCGAGGGCAAGCAGAATCAACGCGAGAATCACCGGTTGCGACATTGCTTCGCGGCGTTAACCGAAATGCTTGAACAGTGCATGAATTGGCGCACCAGGGTGTGCGTGATAGGAGCCGGGCCATGATGCCTGCCTCGATGACTTCGGCTCAACGCCGCCTGGCCGACTCGGTTCGCGAAAGACTTGGCCCGAAGGCGGTCGTCACTGACCAGGCGGCGATCGCACCCTGGCTTCGGGACTGGCGCGGTCGATATCATGGGGCGGCGCCCGCGATTCTTGCCCCGGACAGTCGCGACGGCGTCGCGGCGATCCTGGCGCTTGCGCATGAGTTGCGCGTGCCGCTGGTGCCGCAGGGCGGCAATACCGGCATGGTCGGCGGCGCGACGCCGCCCGCCGACGGCTCGGCGCTGATCCTGTCGCTGCGGCGGATGAACCGAATCCGCTCGATCGAGCCCGAGAACGGTCTGGCCGTCGCCGAGGCAGGGGTGATCCTGGCCGATCTTCATGCCGCTGCCATCGATCGGGGTATGCGTTTCCCGCTGACGCTCGGCGCACGCGGCAGCGCGACGATCGGCGGGCTCGCCTCGACCAATGCCGGGGGCACCCAGGTGCTGCGCTTCGGCACGATGCGCAGCCTCGTTGCCGGCGTCGAGGCGGTGCTGCCCGACGGCAGCGTCCATGACGGGCTGGCCGCGCTCAAGAAGGACAATCGCGGCTATGATCTCAACCAGCTGCTGATCGGGGCTGAAGGGACGCTCGGCGTCATCACCGCCGCGACCCTGCGCCTCGTGCCCGCCATCGCCGCGCGGGCGGTGGCCTGGGCGGGGCTGGCCGATCCGGCGACGGCGCTCGCGTTGTTGCGGCGGCTTGAGGCGGGCACCGACCGGATCGAGAGCTTCGAGATCGTGCCCGACGACACGCTGGCATTGGTGCTGCGCCATATCCCCGGTACGCGACTGCCGCTCGCCGGCCCGCACAAATGGCATGTGCTGATCGAGGCGGTGACCACCGATCCGGCTGCCGAGCCGCCCGCCGACCTGCTCGAACGACTGCTCGCACCGGCACTTGCCGACGGCCAGGTCGCCGACGCGGTGATCGCGGCAAGCGAAGCGCAGGCCGATGCCTTTTGGCACATCCGCGATTCGATCTCCGAGGCGGAGCGTGCCAACGGCCCGGCCGTTCAGCACGATATCTCGGTGCCGGTCTCAGGCATGCCGCGCTTCATGATCGAGGGTGGTGCGGCCTGCGAGGCCCGCTTTCCGGGGACCGAGGCGATGGCGTTCGGCCATCTCGGCGACGGCAATGTCCATTTCCACGTGCGCGCACCCCGCGGCGTCGATCCGGCGCGCTGGTATGCTGAGGAAGCGCCGGTGGTGACGCGCTTCGTCAACGACCTGGTCGTGGCGGCCGGCGGCTCGATCTCGGCGGAGCACGGCATCGGCCAGATGAAGGTTGCCGAACTGGAACGCCTGTCCTCGCCGGCCCGCATGACCGCGCTGCGGGCGATCAAGTCTGCGTTCGATCCGGAAGCACTTATGAACCCCGGCAAGCTCGTGGCGCTTGCGCCGGGATCGCGGGCACCATAGAGCCGGGCACCGTCGGCACGCACAAGCCGCTTAATTCAGTCCCGATGGAGAGTTTTCATGGCCAGCGCGCCGCAATCGCAACTTCCGCTATTCTACAATGCGCTCGAGCCGCTTTCGAGCGAGACTCACGTCAACTTCAAGATGCGCCAGCTCACTCAGGCGAAGTTCCTCGTCGGGCAGCATGCCATTCCCGTTACGGTCGACGAATTCCCGCTCGTCCAGCGCCATTTCCCGATCGTCTTCACTGAGGGCGACGACGCCGTCCCGCTCGCGCTGATGGGCCTGAACGAAGGCACCAACGTGTTCGTCGATGCCGAGGGTCTGCTGACCGAGCCGATGATGTACGTGCCCGCCTATATCCGGCGCTATCCGTTCATGCTCGCGCGCCTGCGTCCCGGCGCTGAGGAGCTCTCGCTCTGCTTCGATCCGACCTCGGAGGGTATCGGTGCCGATCTCGAAGGGCAGCCCCTGTTCGACGATGGCCAGCCGTCGGAGATCACCAAGAACATCATGCAGTTCAACGAATCGTTCGAGCAGGCCGGTGCCCGTACCGCACAGTTCATGCGCGACCTGAAGGAGATGGACCTGCTGATGGACGGCGAGACGACCATCCAGGCGGACGGCATCGAGCAGCCCTTCATCTATCGCGGCTTCCGCATCGTGAACGAAGAGAAGCTGAACGATCTGCGCGGCGATCAGCTTCGCAAGATCCACAAGAACGGCATGCTGCCGTTGCTCTACGCTCACCTCTTCTCGCTGTCGCTGATGCGCGACATCTTCAGCCGCCAGATGCAGCTCGGCCTCGTGCCGGCCCAGCTCCCGGCCGTCTGATCCCGTCGCTGGTCCCGCGCCTGCCGGGCCGATCGCTCCCTTGCGGCGCGATCCGGTCCCGCAGGGCAGGCGCGGGACTTGCCGCCGAACCGCTGCGCGGCCGCCGGAATTCCGCTGTTGCCAGTCTTTCCGTGCGCCTGACGGCACTGCGCTGCGTTGTGGCGTTGCGGCATCGTTTTCCGCCGCCCGATCGTGTGTCCGCACTCTAGGGTGCCTTGGTGCCCTGCCATTGGCCTTCGGTATCGGCCCGCCACCCGGGGTGATCGGCTAAGCATAATCAAAGCGGCTCTTTTCGCCCTTGAAGCGCGAAAACCGCCCTCCTATATCGGTGTTGCGCGGCGTCGTGTCCCCCCTTTCGCGGGGCCGTGCGGCACACCTTCGGGTGTGTCTCCTCCCTGAACCTTGGCCACCGCGTGCTGCATTGCACGCGGTGGTTTTTTTTGAGCTGCGCTCATTCCGCTGCGATCGCGCCGGGCAATGCGAGCGCCTCGTCCGTCACGGCATCGATCATCCGCCGCAGCAATGCTGCGATCGCCGTCATGCCGTCCCCGGGGCCGTCAAGCGCCGGATCGAGATAGAGCGACCGGTCGAATTCGATCTGGATCGCATGGATGCCCGCTCGGGGACGCGCCTGCGCGTCGAGGATATGGCCGCCGGCATAGGGCGCGTTCAGCGCGGTCGCGATCCCGGCTGACCGGGCCTCGCTCTCAAGCCGGCGAACGAATCGCGCCGCAGCCGATCGCCCGAAACGATCGCCCAGCACGATTCGTGCGGCGCCTTGCGCAGGCGTGAGGGGCGGCATTGAATGGAGGTCGAGCAGGATCGCGATGCCGAAGCGGGAACGCGCGCGCTTCAGCGCCTCGGTCAGGGCGGCATGATAGGGCCGGTGATCCATCTCGATTCGCGCCATCACCTCGTCGCCGTCGAGCCGTCGCCGCCAGATGTCGCCGGCGCCCGAGACCCGGCGCGGCACCAGGCCGAGCCCGCCGCGCATCCGGGCTGATTGCTGCGGCATCGCCTGCCGGTCGGCGCCGTCGTCGATGCCCGGATCGCGCTCCTGCTCGCTACGGTTCAGGTCGATCCATGCCCGCGCGACCCGTTGCACCAGCATGGTCTCGTTGCCGCGCGCCAGGATGGCGACGGCGTCGATATGCCGATCCTCCAATGGTGTCAGCGCCGCGACCGGCACCCGCAGCGCCGCCCGCAACGCCAGCGGATAGTCGCGCCCGGCATGCGGCACGGAAAGGATGACCGGGCTGGCCGGGTCGTGCGGACCGTATCGATCGAAGGAAAGGGCGCTGTCGGCCATTGCGACCAACCTAGGATGCACCTCCCGTTGCCGCAATCGGGGTTTGCTCCGGAAAGGTGCCGTTGGCGGTGGCGATGCTGGAAAATCTTAAGAGCTTCGCGCATAAACCGGGGCCACAAACTGAGCGGGACAGTGATGATCAGGATATTGTTGGCCGAGGACGACCGGGTGATGCGCGAGTATCTGACGCGCGCGCTCGAGCGCTCGGGCTATTCGGTCAGCGCGGTCGATCGCGGCACCGCGGCGATTCCGCTGCTCGAATCGGAAACCTTCGACCTGCTCCTCACTGATATCGTCATGCCGGAGATGGACGGCATCGAACTGGCGCAGCGCGCGGGCGAGATGTGCCCCGACCTGCGCGTCATGTTCATCACCGGCTTCGCCGCGGTCACGCTGAAGGCCGGAAAGACGGTGCCGCAGGCCCGGGTCCTCTCCAAGCCGTTCCACCTGCGCGACCTCGTGATGGAGGTCGATCGCCTGTTCGAAATGGAGAATGCGACCCGGGGACTCTGATCCCGGTACGATTTAGCGCGTGGCGGCTTGCGCGGGCCGATAACCCTCGCTAGAGCCCCCAACTCGCGTGGGCGTGTAGCTCAGTGGTAGAGCACTGTGTTGACATCGCAGGGGTCGCAAGTTCAATCCTTGCCACGCCCACCATTTAAAAAGCCCGTGAAGTCGGAAACGACCTCACGGGCTTTTTTATCGCCCGCCGGCCTTCTTCTCGGCTGCTCCCGGCGTCTTGCGCTGCTCACCCAGATCGATGGCGCGGAGCATGCGCGAGCGGAACTTCACCCGCTGCCAGAAGGTCGCGTCCTGCATCCGCCATTCCTTGATCGCATCGCCGGTCAGCAGGTCGAGCATGGCGTCGCTTGCCTCTGCGTCGCCGCTCGCGAATTCGACCGACACTTCCTCGAATCGATCGCGCTGCTCCTGCGCGGTAAGGCTGAGGGAGGTGAAGTCGGTTCGGGCCGGGGAACCGGTCATGTCAGTACCGCCTTGGTCGGAACCAACGGCCCGGGCATGGGCGCGGTTCCGCCGGCCACGCCGTGACGCGGGCGCACGAGCGCATCGCGCCGCGGGGGCGACATGAACCGGGCCATCTCTGCCGGAGGCTGCCAGCGGCGCGTCCGGGACCGGGGCCCCAACGCGTCGGGGTATGTCATGTCTGTCAATTCCAGGATCGGCGGCGAGGGAGCCGCTGCCCATTCCGCAGTTTTGCGTAACAAACATTGCGCAGGCGACGTTTTTCAACGTAACCGCCGTCGTAACCAGTCGGGGCTCATTGCCGGGCGACCGGCGGGCTTCCGATCAGCCTCGCCGCGCGGGGAGAGGCTCGCGGGAGAATCCGGGCCCGCTGACGTGCTTCCGGATCGCGATCACCCGGGATAGCGGCTTCAGGCGATCAGGGCGTGCTGCCATTCATGAAGGGCTGGGCCCGCAAACGGGGGAAAACCGCCTCGATCGGCTTGGTGTCGGGCAGCACATAGACATAGCCACCCTTCTTCTGGAAAAGCGGGCGCACGCTCTTGTTGTAGAAGACCAGGGGCACATTGATGCACCCGAATGTTATGCGGTTGTCGTCGATGGTGGGCGACAGCATCCGCTGGCGGCGCCGTTCCTTCGGGTTGGCCCCCTTGGGGATCGGGTGGAGCGCCACGGAGGTGGCATAATCGACCCAGAGCACTTTTTGCTTTCCGGCGGCCAATCCATATTTTGCAAGGAAGCGCCCGGCAGGCGTCGTCTTTTCGGCAGGGCCGATCTCGGCAAGATTCTTGCTGCCGATGCCGGGGCTGGCGTCGTCCCCGACGGCGACACCGATCAACACCGGGACCTTGCCCAGCGATTTTCCCCTGGCGCTGAACAGAACGAGGGAGGCGGCCTTCTTGTCGATGATGATATACGGCAGGGACGCATTGTCGCCTGACGCGGCGATCCAGTCGGCAACACGTGTCGTCGCCGCCGACTGGTTCGCCGCGCTCTCATCTTCCGCAGCCCCGGGCTGCGACAGCGTTGGTTCAGACGCCTGATGGCGCTCCGCAGCCTGTGCAGGCACGGAAACGGTCAGGGCAAATCCGGCGAGCGCCAGAAGGGTATTGATCATCGATTGAGGCGCTCGACATGAAACGGCCGCTGCCCAAAGGAGCGGCCGACGCTGGAAATCACGGTCTGCTTAGCATTTGCTGCCCTGCGGCATCAATTGCGTGGCTTCTTCCGCTGATTCTCCTGCATCCGCTGCTCGATGCCATCCACGCGGGCATTGAGTTGATCCAGACGCTGGCCATTGTTCTGCGCCTGCCCGGACGCGGCCTGTGCTTCAGCCAGGGCGGACTTGGCCGTGCCGTCGGTTGCCTGTAGCCTTGTCTCGAGCGCGTCGACGCGCTGGCTCACAGGCGCGATCTGGTCTCTCACATACCCTTTGGTGGCGCAGCCACCCAGGCCCAGCGCACCAGCCAAAATCACGACTGCGGGGGCAAATTTCGTCACAGATGGCGACATCGCGTTCTTCCTATGGTTTACGACCTGCTCGCAACTGAAGCCGTACGCGCCGGTTCCATCGATTCTGTCCGACCGTGCATCCGGTCGGATGAATGGTTGTGGCAGGCGTCATCATCTCGCGAATTCAACATGGCGTGCGCGAAGCCAGCTTCAGGCAAGACCACGCGAAGGCGTCTCTTCATCGGTGGCATGCGCCCGCAGCCTGTCGATCGACCGTATCAGATTCCGGCGGGCCTCGGCTTCGAAACGGGCTCGTCCCCAATCGGAGAAATACAGCGCGTCGCGCGCCAGAAATCCTTCCAATATGGCGGCACGTCCGGCCCGGAAGGCTGCCTCAGGCACTTCGCGATACTCATGCCGAACCCCGGCTTCATAGGCGTCGAAAGCGTCCGGCGCGGCCCCGAGGATGGACAGGTCCATGTCGAGGAAAATCGCCATGTCCGCTACCTCGTCCGTGGAAAGGTCGGCCGGAATCGCATGCTGCGCGGTCGCCTCGATCAGCCGGAGCGTCCGGCCCAGCGTTTCTTCGGGCACCACGCCGTTCAGCATCGTCTTCGCCAGGTCAGCGCTGCGGCTCTCATTGTCGCTCCGCCGCGGCTCATAGATCGCATCGTGCAGCAGGATGGCGCACCGCACCGCGAGCGGATCGTGCAGCCGGCCCTCGACCTCGCCGTACAACTTGAGCAGCGCGAGCGGATGGCTCCAGCCATGATAGCCGCGATCCGGCCCGGAATGCAGCGCGCTGATCTCCTCAAGCAATGCGTCGCTCAGCATGGCATTCCCTCGCATGGCGGTCCGCCGGCTATGGCAAAGCGCCGCAGGCTTGGCGACCGGTTTCGATCGCCTCCCAAGCCCCATCTTGCCGCCCCCACATATCCCGCTAAACGTCTCCCCCAAGGGGAGAAGCAAGCATGGCCACGATTGCGGCAGCCGACATGGCGCCCGAACAGGGCGTAACGCCCGAGCCGAGCCGGAAGGACATCCAGCTCGTCATCACCGCGTCGTCGCTCGGCACGATCTTCGAATGGTATGACTTCTTCATCTACGGCACGCTTGCCGCGTCCGGCATCATCGGCCGCGTCTTCTTCCCCGCGGGCAATGAACTGGTCCAGACGCTCGCTGCCTGGGCCGTGTTCGCGGTGGGCTTCGGCTTCCGTCCGCTCGGTGCGGTGCTGTTCGGCTTTCTCGGCGACAAATGGGGCCGCAAATACACCTTCCTCGTCACCATCACGCTGATGGGCGTCGCCACCGCGGGCGTGGGGCTGGTGCCCTCGGCCGCCTCGATCGGGCTTGCCGCGCCGTTCATCGTCATCACCCTGCGCATCCTGCAGGGGCTTGCGCTCGGCGGCGAATATGGCGGTGCAGCGATCTATGTCGCCGAGCATAGCGGCAAGGGGAAGAGCGGCTTCTACACCAGCTTCATCCAGGCAAGCGTGGTCGGCGGCTTCATCCTCAGCCTGATCGTCGTGCTCCTGTCGAAGGGGCTGATGCCGCCCGCCATCTGGGACAGCTGGGGCTGGCGCTTCCCCTTCGTGTTTTCGCTGCTGCTGCTCGCCGTGTCGCTGTGGATGCGGCTGAAGCTCAACGAGAGTCCGGTGTTCAAGGCGATGAAGGCCTCGGGCGAGACGGCCAAGAACCCCTTTACGGAAAGCTTCACTTATCCCGGCAATCTCAGGCGGCTGTTCGTCGCGTTGTTCGGCATCTCGGCCGGGCTGACGGTGATCTGGTACACGGCGACCTTCACCGTGCTTTCCTTCCTTCAGACGACGATGCGGGTCGAATCGACCACTGCCCAGCTCATCGTCGGCTTCGGCGCAACGCTCAGCCTGTTCTGGTTCGTGTTCTTCGGCCGCCTGTCCGACCGGGTCGGCCGCAAGACGCCGATCATCCTCGGCTATGCGATGACGCTATGCCTGCTCTTCCCGCTTTTCTGGATGCTGGGCGGTGCCGCCAACCCCGATCTGGCACGCGCCGCCCGCCATGCGCCGGTCGTCGTTTCCGGCCCGACCTGCAACTACAACCCCTTTGCCGCGAAGCAGGTCGACAAATGCGGCGAGCTGCTCGACTATTTCTCGAAGAAGGGCGTCACCTATACCAAGGCGCATACGCCGGTGACCCTCGTCATGATCGGCCAGGTGCCGGTGGCCGATACCAGCCCGGCCGGCCTGGACAAGGCGCTGACCGAGGCCGGCTACAATCTCGACAAGGTCGTGCCGGGCGTCCGCAGCATCTTCGTCATCATGCTCGCGATCATCGTCATGGGTGCTCTGTCGGGCATGACCTATGGTCCGGTCGCCGCGCTGCTGGCGGAGATGTTCCCGCCGCGCATCCGCTACAGCTCGATGTCGATCCCCTATCATATCGGCACCGGCTATTTCGGCGGATTCCTGCCGTTCATCGGCCAGTATATCGTGGCCAAGACGGGCGATCCCTATGCCGGCCTGTGGTACACCTTCGCCGTGGTGGCGATGGCGCTGGTGGTGACGGCGGTCGGCCTGCACGAGACCAAGCCGGGCACGGCCAACGCCGACTGAATGGGGTGCCTTTCGGGTACCCGATCATTCGAGGAGCGCCATGGGCGCCGGCTTGCAGGCTTCAGCGGAGTGATTATATTTCAATCACTCTGATTTGAGGTGATTGGCATGACAGCCGAGACTCGTGTTCTGACCGCGCACGTGCCGCAGAATCTGGCGGACAAGGTCGATGCCATGGCATCGCGCCTGGATCGCTCGCGGGGTTGGATCGTCAAACAGGCGCTCGCGGCATGGGTCGATCAGGAAGAAGAGCGTCACAGGATGACGCTTGCTGCCCTTGCCGACGTCGATGCCGGGCGGGTGATCGATCATCAGAGCATAGTGGCATGGGCAGATAGCCTGTCGACGGATCGCCCGCTGCCGCCGCCATCGGTGTGAGAATAGTCTGGACTGGCAGGGCGTCGGCGGACCTCGTTCGCCTGCATGCTTTTCTTGAGCCTGTCGCTCCTGACGCTGCGGCTCATATCATTCAGCAGCTTGCGCATGCGCCGGATCGCCTCGTCGATTTCCCCCGGATCGGCGAGAAACTGGATGCCTATGCGCCGCGCGAGGTCCGTCGCATCATCGTGGGGCATTACGAAATGCGCTACGAGATCGCCGATGCCGTCATCTTCATCCTGCGGCTATGGCATAGCCGGGAGGATTGCAGCGGGGATTAGCGTTTTGTCGTCGAGACCGCTCGTGCGACGGTTCCATTGGTCCTCGGGCCACTCCCGGATATCGATCCTCGCTGGCGTAGCGCGAGTCAGCCCGCTAACCGCCGGGGCATGACGCCCCTTCGCCTCCGCCTCGACAGCACTGCCCTCACCGACAATTGGCGCACCCTCGCCGCGATGAGCGGCAGTGCGGCATGCGGGGCCGCAGTGAAGGCTGACGGCTATGGTGTCGGCGCGGTCGAGATCGTGAAACGCCTCGCCGCAGCCGGCTGCCGGGACTTCTTCGTGGCGATCTGGTCGGAGGCGGCGGCGCTTGCGTCTCTGGGTGTCCAGGTGTCGGTCCTGCACGGCGTGCGCGACGAGGATATGGCGCTGGCGGGGCAGGGGATCGCTCGACCCATCCTCAACAGTGCCGGCCAGGTCGCGCGCTGGAAGGCGGCGGGCGGCGGCCCGTGCGACGTGATGATCGATACCGGCATGAACCGGCTGGGTTTGTCGGTCGACGATCTGCCTTTGCTCGAGGGCCTCGAGATCGAGACGCTGATGAGTCACCTCGCCTGCGCCGACGAGGATGTCGCGATGAACGAGCGCCAGCGTGCCGCCTTCGCGGCGCTTGCCGGGCGCACGGGCGCGAAGCGGATGAGCCTCGCCAATTCGGCCGGCGTCGCGCTCGGGCCGGATTACGCCTTCGACCTGACCCGGCCTGGCCTCGCCCTGTACGGCGGCGTCCCGCGGGCCGAGCTTGGCGCGATGCGCCAGGTCGTGACGCCAGAGGCGCAGATCCTCCAGCGCCGCACCGTCGCCGCGGGGCAGACGATCGGCTACAACGCCACCTGGACCGCGCCCGCCGATACCCAGGTCGCGATCCTCAACCTTGGTTATGCCGACGGCTATTTCCGGGGCTTCTCGAACAGCGGCGCTGCGCTGCTCGACGGCAAGCGCCTGCCGATGCTCGGCCGCGTCTCGATGGATCTGGCCGCGGTCGACGTCAGTGCGGCGCCCGGGCTGGCGGAGGGCGACTGGCTCGCGCTCGATTTTGCCCTGCCCGAGGCGGCCGCGCAGTCGGGCATGTCGCAATATGAGTTGCTGACCAGCCTGGGCGACCGCTTCGAGCGGGTGTGGACCGGCTGAGGCGCTTGCCGTCGGCCGCGACCGATACCTATGCCGCCCGTTTGCAGCGCGATCGATCGAACCAGAAGCGCTTGTCCTGATGATCGTAGACAAGGCGCATGTCGCGCATTGCGTTGATGCCGAAAATCATCGCCGGCCTGTCGCCCACCCCGAAGCTCTTGAACACTGACAGGTCGGCGATCCGCACCGTGACGTCCTTTGCCGTGCGGTTGTCGAAGGATATGTCCACCTTGCCCTCCCGCGTCTCGATCCCGCTCGACGCGGCGCCGTAAAGCGTCTCACCGGGGCCGAAGCCGGCGCCGTTCCGATCAAGCCCGGCCGCCCGGGCGAACAGCGGGTTGATCTCGGTGCCCCGCGAGCCGGTATCGAGCACGGCGGTTCCTGCGACCCCGTTGATGGTCACCGGGAATGTCAGCTGAGTCCCGTCGACGACCGGCCCGCCATGGATGGCTGCGGTTCTCGAAAGGAGCATTTTGCGCATGGATACCGGCTTGGGCGTGAGGGTGACGGTCTTGCAGGGAAAATCGAACGTCGCGATCGACCCGTCCATCAGGTCGTTGCCGGTGACGCCGGCCACGATCTCGGCATCCTTGCGGTCCGGGAGCCCGGAGACCTGGACATGCCGCAGGACACGTCCGTCGACCGCGATGCTGTCCAGGCGATAGGTCGTCATCATCGTCGCCCCGGTCATTCCCTCCACGCTGATCGCATCGCCGGGTGGCAGGCCCTGCTGCTTCGCGAACCAGTCATAGACGTGCGATCCATCAGCGCCGGTGTCGAGGATGAAGGGCACGGTACCCTTGCCGTTGATGAAAGCCGGCACGACGAGATGCCCGTTACCCGCCGGCGTGAGCGGAACGGTTGAGCTGGCATGGGCGCTGAGCAGCAGGCATGACGCGGCAATCGCCGAAATCGGACGCATTCATTTTCTCCAATAGTGATGATGGTTGGCGCGGCGAGCTTGCCGAAAATCTACGTCTCCGCCGCGCCCGGATCGAATTCCAGCAGGTCGCCGGGCTGGCATTCGAGATGATGGCAGATTGCCTCAAGCGTTTCGAAGCGAACGCCCTTCACCTTGCCCGATTTCAGCAGGGACAAGTTCGCTTCCGTGACGCCAATCGCGCGGGCCAGTTCGTTCGACCGCATCTTGCGCTTGGCGAGCATCACGTCGAGGCGGACCACGATGGGCATCAGACGAAGCCGGCCCGATCGCGATCGATTTCGGAGCCGAAGGCGACGACGTGAACGAACGCGAAGAGAAGAATACCGAGCACCGCCGCGTCGAGCTGCCGCAGTTCGAGCTTTATCGCCACCGCGCTCATGCCTGCAGCATACAGGGCGGCATGGGTGATCAGGGGAACGACGGCATATCCTATGAGCGCCCATGCAATGCGACGGAGATGGGCCTCGTTCCAGGCAGTGAAGACCAGTTGCCGGGCATAGAGGCGGAAAAGCCCGATCAGGCTGGCGAGGATGACGAGGCCGGGAATGAGGCGGAGGGTCAGCAGGCCCGCGGCAAGCATCGATTGCCAGACGGCGAAACGGGAGATCGGGACGAAGTCGGCCGGTGTGGTCGACGCGTCGTCACCGGGAAGGACAAAGGCGAAACCGCCATTCATCAGTCCCGCATATTGCCCGTCCCGCAGGAGAAGCAGGAGGATCTGCACGGCCGCCGCGGCTGCCATGACCATCATGCAGGCACAGGCGATCACGAAGAAGATCCGTCCGCGTCGTGCGAGCTTCATGCTTGGCGTCACGCCATCGCTGGCGAAATCATTGCCGTTGGTCATCCGACTCATACCATCTCCGTTGGAGGGGTTATGAGGCGATAATTATCGTATTGCAATAATTAATTGTAGATATTCGATAGGCGTTCGCGCGAAAGCGCCGGCCGAGATCATCTCGGCCGGCGAATTTCTCCTACCGCTCCACGCAGAGGGCAATGCCCATGCCGCCGCCGATGCAGAGCGTCGCGAGGCCCTTCTTCGCGTCACGCTTGGCCATCTCGTACAGGAGGGTGGTCAGCACGCGCGCGCCGCTCGCGCCGATCGGATGGCCGATCGCGATCGCGCCGCCGTTGACGTTGACCTTGTCAGCATCCCAGCCGAGCTCCTTGCCGACCGACAGGGCCTGCGCCGCGAACGCCTCGTTCGCCTCGATCAGGTCGAGATCGGCGAGGGTCCAGCCGGCCTTTTCCAGCGCGCGGCGGGTTGCCGGCACCGGGCCGATGCCCATGATCGACGGATCGACGCCCGCCGAGGCCCAGCTCGCGATCCGCGCCAGGATCGGGCTGCCGCGCTTCTCGGCCTCCTCGCGGCTCATGACCACCAGCGCCGCGGCGCCGTCGTTCAGGCCGGAGGCGTTGGCGGCGGTGACCGTGCCGTCCTTCTTGAACGCCGGGCGAAGGCCCGACAGGCTCTCCAGCGTCACGCCGGCACGAATATACTCGTCATCTGCGACGATGGTGTCGCCCTTGCGGCCCTTGATCGTGACGGGGACGATCTCATCCTTGAAGCGGCCGGAGGAGCGCGCCGCGTCGGCCAGGTTCTGCGAGCGGACCGCGAACACGTCCTGCATCTCGCGCGTCACCTGATATTGCTCGGCCAGATTCTCGGCGGTGATGCCCATGTGGTAATTGTTGAACGCATCGGTCAGGCCGTCGCTGATCATCGTGTCGACCAGTGCGAGATTGCCCATCTTCGTCCCGCCACGCAGGTTCTGCGCATGAGTCGAGAGCGACATGGATTCCTGCCCGCCCGCGACGACGATCCGCGAATCGCCGGTCTGGATCGCCTGCGCCGCCAGCGCGACCGCGCGCAGGCCAGATCCGCAGACCTGGTTGACGCCCCAGGCGGGGATCTCCTTGGGCACGCCCGCCGCCATCGACGCCTGGCGGGCCGGGTTCTGGCCCTGCGCCGCGGTCAGCACCTGGCCGAGGATCACTTCGGACACGTCGCCCGCCTCGACACCGGCCTGTTGGAGCG
>CZQE01000160.1_pt1 | contig 22548 bp, 25 predicted proteins | sample 734431 | NCBI WGS metagenome assembly CZQE01 (sample SAMEA3597869, study PRJEB11362) | hydrothermal vent metagenome | biome: marine hydrothermal vent biome; feature: marine hydrothermal vent; material: ocean water | place: Atlantic Ocean | collected 2010-09-19/2010-10-04
CTCGGCATCATCCTCGCCCATGCCGACCTGGTCGCCGAGCAGATCGGCCAGCAACCCGTCCTGCTGCTCGACGAGGTCGCGGCGCATCTCGACCCAATGCGCCGCGCCGCGCTGTTCGACCGGCTCGCCGGCACGGGACAGATATGGATGACCGGCACTGAATCCGCCCTGTTCGACGGGATCGGTCCCGACGCCTTCCGCCTGACGCTGGGGCCCGCGCCACGCTGAACCTCATCTGTCGAAGCGGCTCATTGGGCGTTCAAGCGCCGGACGGCAGACGCCTGCCATGGCGGGGGCCATGGGAGAAGACCAATGACGAAGAACCCGATGATAGCCACAATGCTCGCTGCGATCGCCGTCGCGGCAGGTGCCGCCCCCGCGCTGGCGCAGGACCGCTGGGACTGGGACTGGGGCGGCGGGCGCGCGGGCGACCGCGATTACGGCCTGACGGGCGCCGGCGTGCCGATCCTCTATCCCGAATTGCGCCGGACCAATCGCGGCCGGGCCTTTGTGATGCGCAATTTCGACTTCAACCGTGACGGCCGGATCAGCCCGCGCGAGGCCGATGCCGCCAACCGGGCCTTCGCCCGGATCGCCGGACAGCGTCGCGACCGGTTCGACTGGGAATCGCACGACCGCGTCGTGGTGGTCGACCAGGGCCGCGGCGGCGGATGGGATCATGGCGCGATGCGCGGCTATGGCTTCCGCCAGACCACGCGCGGCGCGACCCTGCGGCTCCAGGAGGACGTGCTGTTCCGCACCGACAGCGCCGAGCTTCGCCCCGGCGCGATCGAGAAGCTGCGGCCGCTCGCCGGCTATCTGCGGGCCGAGCCGGGCGTGCGCGTGGCGATCGACGGCTATACCGACTCCCGTGGGACCGACGCGCACAACCAGGCGCTGTCGGAGCGCCGCGCCGCCAGCGTGCGGACCGCGTTCGACGACCTGGGCGTGACGCGCGCCCGCTTCTCGGTGGTCGGGCATGGCAAGGCCGATCCGGTGGCGACCAATACAACGCCGGCCGGCATGCGCCAGAACCGCCGGGTCGAGGTGACCCTGCTCGGCCAGCGCGCGGATCGCTTCGCCCGCGCCGACTGAGGCTGAAAACCGATTGCCGCCAGACGGTCGTCCGCCGGGAGCGGGCGGCCGTCCGGCCATGGCATTTTGCTTCCGTTTCCGTGCCCGAATCCCTATATGCTCGGCATGGCAGAAGATCCCAACAAGAACGACTATGGCGCCGATTCAATCAAGGTGCTCAAGGGCCTCGACGCGGTCCGCAAACGCCCCGGCATGTATATCGGCGATACCGACGATGGTTCGGGCCTCCACCACATGGTGTTCGAGGTCTCAGACAACGCGATCGACGAGGCATTGGCCGGCCATTGCGACCGGATCGACATCACCCTGAATCCGGACGGCTCGGTCTCGGTGACCGACAATGGCCGCGGCATCCCGACCGGCATCCATTCCGAGGAAGGCGTGTCGGCGGCCGAGGTCATCATGACCCAGCTGCATGCCGGCGGCAAGTTCGAGAACACCTCCGACGACAATGCCTACAAGGTCTCCGGCGGCCTGCACGGCGTTGGCGTGTCGGTGGTCAACGCGCTCAGCGAATGGCTCGACCTGACGATCTGGCGCGACAATGAAGAACATTACATGCGCTTCGCGTTCGGCGATGCGGTCGCGCCGCTGAAGGTCGTCGGCCCCGCCGAGGGCAAGAAGGGCACGCGCGTGACCTTCTTCCCGTCGCCCGCCACCTTCAAGATCACCGAATTCGACTTCGAAAAGCTCGAGCATCGCTATCGCGAGCTTGCCTTCCTCAACTCGGGCGTCCGCCTGTTCCTGAGCGATGCGCGGCACGAGGAGACCAAGACGGTCGAGCTTTATTACGAGGGCGGCATCGCCGCGTTCGTGAAATATCTCGACCGCAACAAGGTCGCGCTGATGCCCGATCCGGTCGCGATCGCCGGCACCCGCGATGACGTGACGATCGACGTCGCGCTCGAGTGGAACGACAGCTATTACGAAAACGTCCTCTGCTTCACCAACAACATCCCGCAGCGTGACGGCGGCACCCACCTGGCGGCGTTCCGCGCCGCGCTGACCCGCACGCTCAACAATTATGCCGACAAGTCGGGCCTCCTGAAGAAGGAGAAGGTGACGCTGACCGGCGACGACATGCGCGAAGGCCTGACCGCGATCGTCTCGGTCAAGCTGCCCGATCCGAAGTTCAGCTCGCAGACCAAGGACAAGCTCGTCTCGTCCGAGGTGCGCCAGCCGCTAGAAAGCCTGATGGCCGACAAGCTGGCCGAATGGCTCGAGGAGAATCCGGCGCACGGCAAGGCGATCGTCGCCAAGATCATCGACGCCGCCGCGGCGCGCGAAGCCGCCAAGAAGGCGCGCGAGCTGACCCGGCGCAAGGGCGTGATGGACATCGCCTCGCTGCCCGGCAAGCTCGCCGACTGCCAGGAGCGCGACCCGGCCAAGTCGGAACTATTCCTGGTCGAGGGTGACTCGGCAGGCGGCTCGGCCAAGCAGGGCCGCGACCGCCATTTCCAGGCGATCCTTCCCCTGCGCGGCAAGATCCTGAACGTGGAGCGCGCACGCTTCGACCGGATGCTGTCGAGCCGCGAGATCGGCACGCTGATCCAGGCGATGGGCACCGGCATCGGCCGCGACGATTTCAACGTCGAGAAGCTGCGTTACCACAAGATCGTCATCATGACCGACGCAGACGTCGACGGCGCGCATATCCGCACGCTGCTGCTGACCTTCTTCTACCGACAGATGCCCGAGATCATCAGCAACGGGCACCTCTTCATCGCCCAGCCGCCGCTGTACAAGGCGACGCGCGGCCGGTCCGAAGTGTATCTGAAGGACGACAATGCGCTCGACGAATATCTCGTCGAGAACGGCGTCGCCTCCACCGTGCTTGAAGGCGCGGGCGGGGCACGGAGCGGCGCTGACCTGCGGTCGCTGGTCGACCATGCGCGGCGGATGCGCACCCTGATGCGGTACGTGCCGCGCCGTTACGACCCGACCATGGTCGAGGCACTGGCGATGAGCGGCGTGCTCGACCCGTCCCTGTCCAACGAGGCACGCGGCGTACTGCTCGAAACCGTGGTGCGCGGGCTCGACGCGGCTGACGCCGATGCCCGCTGGTCTGCTTCGGTCACCGAGGAAGGCAGCATCCAGTTCAAGCGTGTCTGGCGCGGCGTGACCGACCATCACATTATCGAGGCGGCGTTCCTCGGTTCGGCCGAGGCGCGCAAGCTCCATGCGCTGGCCGCCGAACAGGGCCCCGAACAGGGAGGGGCCTTCGCCCAGACCGCCAAGCTGGTGTCGACCAAGGCAGCCGCCGCCGCACAGGCCGAAGCCGATGCGGCGGAGGAAGAGGATGACGCACCGGTCACGGTCGGCAAGGGCGAGACGATGGTCGCGCGGCCGAGCCAGCTGCTCGATGCGATCCTGCTGGCAGGGCGCAAGGGCCTGGCAATCTCGCGCTACAAGGGCCTTGGCGAGATGAACGCCGAGCAGCTTTGGGAAACCACGCTCGATCCGCAGAACCGCTCGATGCTCCGGGTCGAGATCGAGCAGGCCGACGTGGCCGACGAGATCTTCACCCGGCTGATGGGCGATGTCGTCGAGCCCCGCCGCGAGTTCATTCAGGACAATGCGCTGAGCGTGGTGAATCTGGACGTGTAGAAGGACATCGGAAGCGGTCTATCGATGGTCTGATTCACAGCCTGCCGGCGGCAGAGCGCTCACCAGCGCGGCTTCGTTCTACCCCTCACTGGTCCCGTCAGCAAACGGATGCGCGCGCTCAAGCCCGTCGAGCCGGCGCATGAGGAAAGCTGCGTTCCGTTCACCAGGGCCCTGGATTGGACGGTGAAAGCAGGGTCAGCGACTGAAGCGCAGGGCCGAAGCCGTTCTGGGCCGTGCAGCCGGTGGCGTTCGAAACCTCGATCGTCACGTTGCTGTTGCTGCTGAGCGCAGTGAGGGCTGTGGCAAGCATTCCCTGGCCAGCGGGCGTGTTCAAGAGGAACGAAAAGGCCATCGTACCACACACCCCCGCGGTTGCCGTGGTGAGGAGAACGACGTCATTACTGGGGGGGTTGGAATAGACCCTAACCCCCTTGATTTTCACTGGTGTCGAGTAGGGATCTGCCTGGGCGAGTTGCCCCGGGACCAGCATGGCGGCGGTAGCGGCGAGGCAGGCGAGCCAGGCCCGATAAGGTCGTTTCGTCATCACATCCCCCAGTTCGGGAAGCCGCTCACGGCTTTCGCGAGATTCCCGATGGCCGCGTCTGACTCATTTCCGCCGGTCGTGAAACCACAAGACCGGTGAATTGCAGCCGCTTCCGGAGGCAACGCCGGTTCAGGCGGGGCGCAGGCGCGTGCCACCCCTCAAGCTCGCAAATAGTTGAACGACATATCGATTGATTTTTTTTGATTTGGGCACATGATCCCTTCCAGCGACACGCGATCGGCTGAAGGGTTCTGTGATAAATGGCAGTTTCCCGTGCCTTCCATTCGCGGCAATCGCGTTCAATCAGATCAATCGAAGGAGACGGGCATGAGGGTCGCACTGACAGGCGTCGCGATCGTGGCGCTGATGGCGACGGCGGCGGTTGCGAAGGACCATCCCGTCGCCCAGACCCGGAAGGCCGTCTCCGCCGCCCTTGCCGATCCGGCGCGCGCCGACCAGGCGGTCGACGATGCGCGGCGCAAGGCAGCCGAGACGCTGATCTTCTCGGGCGTCGGGCCCGGCGACACGGTGATCGATTACCTGCCCGGCAAGGGATATTGGACACGCATCTTCACCGGCGTGGTCGGTGCGAAGGGGCATGTCTATCCGATGTGGCCCGCCGTCGCGGCCAGCCGCGCCACGGCAACGGTCGAGGACCTGAAGGGCCGCAAGCTGGCAAACGTGACGCCGGTGGTGCAGACCGTCGACATTCCGGCGAGCGACAAACCGGTCGACCTGTTCTGGACGGTCGAGAATTACCATGACGTCGCCAATGCCGGCGGCGAGGCGGCACTCGCTGCGGTGAACAAGGGCGTGTTCAACCTGCTCAAGCCGGGCGGTACCTATATCGTGGTCGACCACGCCAGCGCGGCCGGCACCGGCATCACCACCACCAGCACGCTGCACCGGATCGATCCCGCGGCGGTGAAGGCGCAGGTGATCGCCGCCGGATTCACCTTTGTCGGCGAGAGCGACGCGCTGCGCAATCCGGCCGACGACCATAGTCTCAAGGTGTTCGACCCGGCGATCCGTGGCCACACCGACCAGTTCATCTACAAATTCCGCAAGCCGGGCTGACCCGGTACCGGAGACAAGAGGGAGAACGGGGATGATCGCTCGGTCGACAATCGCAGTGCTGCTTGCGGGATGCGTGATCGGAGGATGCGGACAGGCCAGTCCTCCCAAACCCGTCGACGTCGCCGCCATCACCGCTGACCCTGCGCGCGCGCAGGATGTCGGGCAGGACGCACGCCGGCATGGGCCGGAGATACTGGCCTTTTCCGGCCTGCCCAAAGGCGGGGTGGTGATCGACCTGATCCCCGGCGGCGGATACTGGACCCGGCTGTTCGCCCGGGCGGTCGGCCCCAAGGGCCATGTCTATGGGATCTGGCCCAAACCCTATGCCCTGGAAGCCCGGGGTGATGTGGTTGCCTATGGCAAGCTCGCTGCGTCGCCGGACTTCGCCAATGTCAGCGGATCGATCAAGCCGGCAACCGAGATCACCGCGCCGGTCAAGGCCGACCTCGTCTTCACCTCGCAGAATTACCACGACTATCCCGACAAGTTCATGGGATCGATCGACCCGGCGGTGCTCAACAAAGGCGCGTTCGCGGCGTTGAAGCCGGGCGGCATCTTCCTGATCGTCGATCATGCGGCCGCGGCGGGATCGGGCATGCGCGATACCGACACGCTCCACCGAATCGATCCGGCGATCGTGAAGCGGCAGGTGACGGCAGCGGGTTTCGAGTTCGTCGGCGAAAGCAAGCTGCTCGCCAATCCGGCGGACGACCATCATCTGCCAGTGTTCGACAAGACGATCCGCGGGAAGACCGACCAGTTCATCTACAAGTTCCGCAGGCCGGGTTAGGATACCGCCCACCGTCATGCCGGCCTCGTTCCGGCATCCACCGTGCGGCAGGACTCGCAGCCGAGGCTCTTGCGGAACGGTGGCCCCCGGAACAAGTCCGGGGTGACGTTTATTTGAAACCGATCCAGTCGACCACGAACGCTACCCGTTCGGCAACGCTCGCGCGGGGCAGCTCGACCAGTTTGTAGCCATAGCCTCGATAGGTCGCGACCATCACCGCGAAGGTCGCTTCGGCCACTTCCGGCGACTGCTTGCGCTCGGCGTCGCCGGTGAAGATCTCCGGCCAGAAAGGCGCAATGAAGACGCGCCGGTTGTAGCGGCAGGCCAGCGCCGCTTCGTCGATGTGAGGAGGAACCGGCAGGCCGGAGACCCGCAGGAAGCCGGCGACATCGGGTACGCCGCGATCCAGCACGGTGATGAGGCCGCTTGCCAGTGCTTCTTCGCGGGCCGCCATGTCCCGCACCACCATCAATTCGGCAAAGGCCTGCTGGTCAGCCCAGGGCAGGGCGTCGCCGCCGATCGCCAGTTGTTCGCGGATCACGGCGCGGCCGACTTCGGGGCTGGTCGCGACGCCGGCGGCGGCGAGCGCCTCGATCAGGGTCGTCTTGCCTGATCCGGGACCGCCGGTGAGGACGAAAAGGCGGTCACTGTCCATGGGGTGAGCATAAGGGCGGGGCGACGCGGGAGTAAATCCCGCGTCTCGTCGGTCGCGGCCATGGCCGCGCCGGCTGGCTTTTCGCGCGCGAGCCGGCTCCGCCGCTCGCACCGGCGCGCAGCTTGCGCTGCGCGCCTCGCGTCAGGCCAGCTTCTCCGTCAGTTCCGGCACGATCTTGAAGAGATCGCCGACCAGGCCGATGTCAGCCACCTGGAAGATCGGGGCATCCTCGTCCTTGTTGATCGCGATGATCGTCTTGGAATCCTTCATGCCCGCGAGATGCTGGATCGCGCCGGAGATGCCGATCGCGATATAGACTTCAGGCGCGACGATCTTGCCGGTCTGGCCGACCTGATAGTCGTTGGGCACATAACCAGCATCCACCGCAGCGCGCGACGCGCCGACGCCAGCACCGAGCTTGTCAGCCAGCGGCTCGATGATCGAGTGGAAGTTCTCCGAGTTCTGCAGCGCGCGGCCGCCCGACACGATGATCTTCGCGCTGGTCAGTTCCGGACGCTCGGACTTGGCGATCTCGGCGCCGGCAAAGGTCGACAGGCCCTTGTCCCCGGTCGAGGCGACTGCCTCGATCGTGCCCGAACCGCCCTCGGCGGCTGCCTTCTCGAACGCCGTGCCGCGCACGGTGATGACCAGCTTCTTGTCGCTGGTCTGCACCGTGGCGATCGCGTTGCCGGCATAGATCGGGCGGGTGAAGGTGTCAGCGCTCTCGACCGACAGGATATCGCTGATCTGCATCACGTCGAGCAGGGCGGCGACGCGCGGTGCGATGTTCTTGCCGTTCGAGGTGGCGGGGAACAACGCCGCATCGTGATGCCCCATCAGCTCGACGACGAGCGGCGCGACATTCTCGGCGAGCACATGCGCATAGGCAGCGTCGTCCGCGACATGGACCTTGCCCACGCCGCCGATCTTCGCGGCTTCGGCGGCAACGCCGTCGACGCCCTGGCCAGCGACGAGCAGATGAACCTCGCCGAGCTTCGACGCGGCGGTGACCACGGCGAGCGTTGCGTCCTTGACGGCCTTGCCGTCATGTTCGACCCAGACGAGCGTCTTCATTTCGCGACTCCCATCGCCTTGAGCTTGGCCACCAGTTCATCGACATCGGCGACCTTCACGCCGGCCGAGCGCTTGGCGGGCTCGACCACCTTCAGCGTGGTCAGGCGCGGGGCGACATCGACGCCGTAATCGGCGGGGGTCTTCTGCGCGAGCGGCTTGGACTTGGCCTTCATGATGTTGGGCAGCGACGCATAGCGCGGCTCGTTAAGGCGCAGATCGGTGGTGATGACCGCCGGAAGCTTTAGCGTCTCGGTCTCCGAGCCGCCATCGACTTCGCGCGTCACCGTGACCGAGTCGCTGGTCAGCTCGACCTTGGACGCGAAGGTCGCCTGGCCGACGCCGAGCAGGCCGGCGAGCATCTGGCCGGTCTGGTTGTTGTCGTCGTCGATCGCCTGCTTGCCGAGGATGACCAGATCGGGCTTTTCCTCCTCGACGATCTTCGCGAGCAGCTTGGCGACGCCGAGCGGCTCGACCTTGTCGTCAGACACGACGAGGATCGCGCGGTCGGCACCCATCGCCAGCGCGGTGCGCAGCGTTTCCTGCGCCTTCGCCTCGCCAATCGAGACAACGACGATCTCCGTGACGCCCTTGTCCTTGAGCCGGATCGCCTCTTCGACCGCGATCTCGTCGAACGGGTTCATGCTCATCTTGACGTTGGCCAGGTCGACCCCCGTCCCGTCGGCCTTCACCCGGGGCTTTACGTTATAGTCAAGCACACGCTTGACCGGGACCACCACCTTCATCGCAAACTCTCCTGCGTCCAAACCAGTCCCTGGGGAGGAAGGCCGGGTACGATTAGCGCGTTACGCCGCGGCCTTCACCTCGGCGACGATCTTGCGGGCGGCATCGCCCAGATCGTTGGCGGGAACGATCGCCAGGCCGGACGTCGAAAGGATCTTCTTGCCTTCCTCGACATTCGTGCCCTCAAGGCGAACGACCAGCGGCACCGAGAGGTTCACTTCCTTCGCCGCGGCAACGATGCCCTCGGCGATGATGTCGCACTTCATGATGCCGCCGAAGATGTTGACCAGGATTCCCTTCACGGCCGGGTCGGCGAGGATGATCTTGAACGCCGCCGTCACCTTCTCCTTGTTGGCGCCGCCGCCGACATCGAGGAAGTTGGCCGGGAACATGCCGTTGAGCTTGATGATGTCCATCGTCGCCATGGCGAGGCCAGCGCCGTTGACCATGCAGCCGATATCGCCGTCGAGCTTGATGTAGGCGAGGTCGTATTTCGACGCTTCGAGTTCCGAGGGATCCTCCTCGGTCTCGTCGCGCAGCTCCATCAGGTCCTTGTGACGGAACAGGGCGTTGGTATCGAAGCCGACCTTGGCGTCGAGCACCAGCAGCTTGCCGTCATCAGTGACGGCGAGCGGGTTGATCTCGATCTGCGAGGCATCGGTGCCGAGGAACGCATCGTACAGCTTCGACGCGACATTGGCTGCCTGCTTGGCGAGATCGCCCTTGAGGCCAAGCGCGTTCGCCACGGCGCGGCCGTGATGCGGCATGAAGCCAGTTGCCGGATCGACGTCGAAGGTCTGGATCTTTTCCGGCGTGTCATGCGCGACGGTTTCGATGTCCATGCCGCCCTCGGTCGAGACGACCATGGCGACCCGGCCGGTGGCGCGATCGACCAGCAAAGCGAGGTAGAATTCCTTGGCGATGTCGACGCCATCGGTCACGTAGAGGCGGTTGACCTGCTTGCCATGCTCGCCGGTCTGCACCGTGACGAGCGTGTTGCCGAGCATGTCGGTCGCCGCGGCGCGAACCTCGTCGGCGGTCTTCGCCAGCCGGACGCCGCCCTTGGCATCGGGGCCGAGTTCCTTGAACTTGCCCTTGCCGCGGCCACCGGCGTGAATCTGCGCCTTCACCACATAGAGCGGCCCGGGCAGCTTGCCTGCCGCGGCCACTGCCTCATCCACGCTGAGCGCTGCAAAGCCCGCGGGAACGGGCACGCCGAATTTCGCGAGCAGCTCTTTGGCCTGGTATTCGTGGATGTTCATGGGGCTCACATGCCTTTCGAAGATCGGGGATGCAGGAGCCTTAAGCACAGGGTGGGCGGCGAATCCACCCCCGCAAGCGTCAGCGCATCAGGGCCATGCCGGGTGGGCCACTCGTTTTAGGGCGCGAGCCCCGTCGCACGGACCATTTGTTTCAGGTCGGATCAAGACTCACGTCATTGGCACGATTGCAGCACAGAGGGTGGGTTCGCGCGGAGGACGGAGAACGCCGAGGTCGTTTCCGACGCGGATCCTCCTGCACTGGCACGCAGCCTCAGTGGGCGAGGCCGGTCGCGCAGAGTGCGGCGGAGCTCGCGGTCACGCCGACGATCTCCGGGTCCCTGAGCGAGCGCACGCGGTGGAGGAGCTGGTCGAGATCGTGCGACTGCTGCGCCTTGCCGAGTCCGGCGAGGCGGCGGAGCTGAAGGATCGAGAGGCGATCGACCATGCGCGAGGCCATGCAGGCGGCGACCGGTTTCGAGATGCCGGCACTGACGAGACCGTCGCGCGTCATCGACTCGGGAGAGGAACAGGTAGCCAGCGCCAGCAAAGCAGGCATTGTCAAAATCCCGGGTGCCAAAATCATCCGCATGCGACCATCCTATCGTGCAACCCAGCCCCCGCGCCGCTATATCGCCAGCCATGCATTGGACAACCGGCCTTATCCTGTTCGCCCTGACCGTGACGGGCATGGAGGGGTTCGCCTATGTCGCGCACCGCTGGATCATGCACGGGCCCGGCTGGTTCCTGCACGCGAGCCATCACCGCCCGCGCACCGGCGCCTGGGAACTGAACGATCTCTATGCCGTCATCTTCGCCGTGCCGTCGATCGTGCTGCTGCTCGGCGGCGTGCAGCTTGGCTGGTGGCCTGGCTTCACCTGGATCGGCGCCGGGATCGCTGCCTATGGCGCGATCTATTTCGGGTTCCACGACATCATCGTGCACAAGCGGCTGAACCACCGCTATCTGCCGAAGTCCGTCTATATGAAGCGGATCATCCAGGCACACCGGCTCCACCATGTGGTGGAGACAAAGGCGGGCACGGTGAGCTTCGGCTTCCTCTGGGCGCCGAAACCCGAAGTACTGAAGGCCGAACTCAAGCGACGGAGCCATGCCGGAGTCCGCGCGCCGGCCGGCGAAAGCGCCGGGCGGAGCTGAGCCATTCCCGACTGGTATTTCTATGCGCTCGCGGTGCCGGCGGTGACGCTGATCGGCCTGTCCAAGGGCGGGTTCGTCGGCATGGGCGCCCTGTCGCTGCCGATCCTCGCACTGGCGATCTCGCCGGTACGCGCGGCGGCGATCCTGCTGCCGATCCTGATCGTGCAGGACGTGGTCGGCGTCTGGGCGTTCCGCAAACAATGGGACGGGCATGTGCTTGGCTGGATGCTGCCGGGTTCCGTCATCGGCATCGCGCTCGGATGGTTCTTCGCCGCGCAGGTTTCGGAGAGCGCAGTGCTTGGCGTGGTCGGCGCGATCTCGATCCTGTTCGGCGCCTATCGGCTGTGGGTCGACCGGCGCGGGGCGATCGCCGCCCCCGCACGCTCGCCGGGCTGGGTCGGTACCCTGCTCGGCATCGCCTCCGGCTTCACCAGCCAGATCGCCCATGCCGGGCAGCCACCCTTCCAGATCTGGGTGATGCCGAAACGGCTTGAGCGCGACGTGCTGGTCGGCACCACCGCGATCTTCTTCGCCGTCACCAACTGGCTGAAAGTGCCGGCCTATTGGGCGCTCGGCCAGTTCACCCACGAGAATCTGCTGGTGGCAGCGACCTTGCTGCCGGTGGCGATCGCCTCAACCCTGGGGGGCGTGTGGCTGGTGCGCCGGGTGTCGCCGACCCGCTTCTACACCGCGATCTATGTGCTGATGATCCTGGTCGGCGTGAAGCTGGTATGGGACGGGGTGGCGTGACGAAGGCCGGCGGCCCCGGCGGAGATGCCGCCCGCGCCTTCGACCGGCCCTGAACGGCCGACAATCCGCCGACCCGGCCTCCCTGGCTGAACCGGCTTTTGTCATTCGCCAGCAAAATACCGGCAATGAATGGATTCTACATCTGCCGGTGACGACCGGGCGAATGGCCCGGCATCCAGCAGGAGATGAGCATGAGCCTGGCTCTGGCGGCGATTGCGGCGGCCATCGCGACGCACAGCGTGCACATCGATCATCACGGCGCACCGGTCGAGGCAGTGTACAGCGCACGAACCGACATCCGCACACGGACGATCGGCGCGCATACCCCAAACCGGATGGACGGCCGGCGCTGCACATGGACGGCCACCATCCTGGTGGAACGACGACTGGCCAATGGACCGGCCCTGACCCGGCCGGTTCCGGGCGAGCGGGCGCTTTCCGGCAATCTGCCAGGCCCGTGCGTGCGCGACTCAAGGGCGATCGACCGCGAGGTGGCGCGGCACGACGGCGCGATCCGCGCCCATCTCCTCGCGGCTGCCGAGCAGGATCGGACCGCCCTGCTCGCTGAGCTGGACACCGTCAGGAACATGGCGTCCAACTAGGGTGAGACACCGGATAACGCCGGGCATAGCGCCGGCCCTTGCCTGCATCGCCTCGCTGGGTTGGGCCGCCCCCGCCGTGGCGCAACTCGATACCGGGCCATCCCTGTCGCTCGAGGCCGCCAGCGACGAGCGCAGGCGCGGGTTGAGCTGGAGCGACGGCGAACCGGTCGTTCGCGCGGTCGCCACGATCCCCGTCACCCAGCAGCTTGCGGTGGAGGCGGCAGCCGTTTCGCTATGGGGAAGCAGTCGTCATGGCGGGGCAGGCGCGGTTGTCGATGTCCAGGCCAGCTATGCGCGCCAGCTGGGCGGGTGGCGCCTTTCCGCCGACGCCACCTATCGCCTTTTCCCCGGTGCCTCCGGCCAGGACTATGTCGAGCTTGGCACGGCTGCCGGCTTCCTGATCGGTCCCGCGACGATCGAGCTTTTCGCACGCTATGCGCCCCGGCAGCGCGCGATCGGGGGCGACAACCTCTATGTCGGGATGGCGCCGTCATTCGGCATCCCCGGCACGCCGCTCACGCTTTCCGGCCATGTCGGACGGTCATCGGGCGCGGTGAGCGATCCTCTCCGCGTCCAGCGCCTGCGACCCGACGGGCAATATTGGGATCACGGCGTTGCGCTGGATTACCGCAAGGGGCGGTGGCTGGCCGGATTGCGTTATGCGAACAGCAGTATCGATCGCGACGCGGCCGATCATGCCGGTGCCACGGTGATCGGGCGTGTCGGGATAGAATTCTGAGGGAAAAGGCCTCGGCCTTTCCGGCGTCGTCACCACAAAATGATAGGTCGCGCGGAGGCGCGAAGGACGCTGAGAGGGACCGCAAGCGGCACGGGCGGTTCGCAATGACAGATATGTCCGCGAACACCGGGCTTGCCGGTGCAGGAGGATCGATGTCGGAAATGACCACCGCGTTCCCTGCGCCGTCTGCGCGAACCCTCCCTCGTTGTCGCAACCGCTCTAAATGACGTGAACGGCGATCCGGCCTAGTCGAACAGCGACGACACCGAGGTTTCGTCAGCGATGCGCTTGATCGCTTCAGCGAGCAGGGGGGCGATGGTGAGGTGGCGGATGCGCTTCGCATTCTCGACCACTTCATGGCTGCCGATCGAATCGGTGATGACCAGTTCCTCGAGCGCCGATCCCTCGACCCGCGCGACCGCGCCGCCCGAGAGAACGCCGTGCGTGACATAAGCGACCACGCCCTCGGCGCCCGCTTCCTTCAGCGCGGCGGCGGCGTTGCACAGGGTGCCGGCCGAATCGACGATGTCGTCGATCAGGATGCAGAAGCGGCCCTCGACCTCACCGATGATGTTCATCACCTCGGATTCGCCGGCGCGCTCGCGGCGCTTGTCGACGATGGCGAGCGGGGCGTTGTCGAGACGCTTGGCCAGCGCACGGGCGCGGACCACGCCGCCGACGTCGGGCGACACGACCATCAGGTTGCGGTCGCCGAAGCGGGTCAGGATGTCGGCCGACATCACCGGCGCGCCGTAGAGATTGTCGGTCGGGATATCGAAAAAGCCCTGGATCTGCCCGGCATGGAGATCGACCGAGAGAACGCGATCGGCGCCGGCGACGGTGATCAGGTTGGCGACGAGCTTCGCCGAGATCGGGGTGCGCGGCCCGGGTTTGCGGTCCTGCCGGGCATAGCCGAAATAGGGGATGACCGCGGTGATGCGCTTGGCCGAGGCACGGCGGAGCGCGTCGATGCAGATCAGCAGCTCCATGAGGTTGTCGTTGGCGGGATAGCCGGTCGACTGGAGCACGAACACGTCCTCGCCGCGGACATTCTCCTGGATCTCGACGAACACTTCCTCGTCGGCGAAGCGGCGGACGCTGGCATTGGTCAGCGGGATTTCCAGATAATCGGAGATCGCGCGTGCCAGAGGCAGGTTCGAGTTGCCGGTCATCAGTTTCATACGCGTATCCCCGCCGGCCGACGTGGCCGTTGACGGGCGCTCTTAGCCAGCACTTCGCGGGGGGGAAAGGCCCGTTGCGCCCCGCTTCGGGCGATGCCCCTCACCACCGGAGTCCGATGACCAGCCCGAAAGGGGCGAATTGCACGACATCATGGCCAGCGGCGATCGCTCGGAAGACGGGGCTGCTGTTCTCGAAAAGATACCCGATCGAGAAGGCGGCGGCGATCAGCGCGGCGATGATGGTGATCTGGTGCATCCCTGGATACCTCTTCCGTCCCCTTGTAGCATGATCGCGATCGAGCGTCCCGGTTGTTGCCGCCCGGCGCGGCGTCTACAGCCGCGTCCATGACCGTTCTTACCCGTTTCGCGCCGAGCCCGACCGGCCGGCTGCATGTCGGCAATATCCGCACCGCGCTCCACAACTGGTTGTGGGCACAGAAGCGTGGCGGACGATTCCTGCTGCGCATCGACGATACCGACAAGAAGCGGAGCGAGGAGCATTTCGTCGAGTCGATCCGTGCCGATCTTGCCTGGCTTGGACTGAACCCGGATGGCGAGGAGCGGCAATCGGCGCGTTTCGCGCTGTACGAGGCACGCTTCGCCGCGCTGCGCGACGCGGGCCATGTCTATCCCGCCTATGAGACGGCGCAGGAGCTTGACCTGAAGCGGAAGATCGCGGCGGGGCGCGGGCTGCCGCCGGTCTATGACCGCGCGGCACTGGCACTGAGCGACGACCAGCGCGCGACGCTTGAGGCCGAAGGGGTTGTGCCGCACTGGCGGTTCAGGCTCGACCATGGCGCCGCGATCGAATGGGACGATCTGATCCGCGGGCACCAGCGCTTCGATCCGGCGACGATGAGCGACCCGGTGATCCGCCGCGCCGATGGATCGTGGCTCTATATGTTTCCCTCGGCGATCGACGATGCCGAGATGGGCGTGACTCATGTCGTGCGCGGCGAGGATCATGTGTCCAACACCGCGCTGCAACTGCAGATGTTCGCCGCCCTGGGCAGCCCGCCGCCGGCCTTCGCGCATGAGGCGCTGCTGGTGGGGAGCGAGGGCAAGCTGTCCAAGCGGCTCGGATCGGTCGGCGTCGACCAGTTCCGCGACGCCGGGATCGAACCCGAGGCAGTGCGCGCCTTGCTGGCGCGGATCGGGACGAGCGATCCGGTCGAGCCGCTGGTCGATACCGCCAGGCTGATCGATACCTTCGATTTCGGCCGGTTCGGACGGGCACCGGCGCGGTTCGACGAGACGGAGCTGAGCGCGGTCAATACGCGGATCGTTCACCAGCTCGATTTCGACTCGGTCGCGGCGCGGCTGCCCGGCGGGATGGGCCGGGTGGAATGGGACGCGGTGCGCCCCAACCTCACCATCGTCGCCGAGGCGGCTGACTGGTGGCGGGTGATCGAGGGGCCGGTCGAGTCGGTGACCGACCCGGCGGATGCCGACTTCCTGGCCGAGGCGGCGCGGGTGGCGGGTTCGATCGACTGGTCGGCCGACCCGTGGCACGCGCTGACCGCTGCGCTGAAGACGTCGAGCGGGCGTAGCGGCAAGGCCTTGTTCCTGCCGCTACGACGGGCCCTGACCGGGCTGGATCATGGGCCGGACATGAAGGCGTTGCTGCCGTTGATCGGACGCGAACGGGCGCTGGCGCGACTGACCGCCTGAGGCTTTCGGGCAGGGTGGCGGCGGACCTTCGCTGCCTTCCGGCGGAGACCGGGGACCGTTCGGCAACGCTTCAATGCCGACATGCAACATCAGTCGCTGACATCCCCAAACTGGGCCCCGGCCTTTGCTGGAGAAGAGCTTCCTGCGCCTACTTTGTGGGCTGAAATGATATCTTGTATCTTTATAGTTATGTTGTAACATCCCTGTAGAGATCGAGCGCAAGACTCGACCGCCCACCAAGGAGAGTGATGGAGGCAGTCAATGTACGCAGACCGTTACGCGAAACAGAAGAAGCTGGACCCGGGCAGCCTTGGCCTTTCGGCATTGCTGGTCGGCGGAATCATGACCGGGATGATCTTCTCGGCGCCCAATATCGGGACGGTTCTGAAGGATCCCGGCCTGATAATCCGCAACATCGAATTGACGCCACCGCCACCCCCCAATCCCGAGCCCCTTCCGCAGAAACCGGAGGTCAAGCAACTCGATACGCAGACGCATATCATCCCGCCGATACAGCATGTCACGATCGACAAGCAGGAAGTCTTCGTGGTGAATCCCGGCCCGAAAGCCGTCGAAATCACCGAAGGAACGGGTACCGGCATTGGCGGCGGTGGAGGCGAGATTCTCACCAAACCGGCTCCTGTCGTCGTCGATGCCGTGGTCGATCCGCGCTATGCCGCCAACTACCAGCCCGAATATCCGTCAAGCGAGCGCCGGCTGGGCAATGAGGGGCGGGTCGTGGTCAAGGTGCTGATCGGCACTGACGGCCGGGTGAAGCAGGTCGAGATGGTCAGCTCGCCGAGCAGCAGCTTCTTCGAGGCGACCCGCCGCCGCGCGCTCGAGAAGTGGCGCTTCAAGCCGGGCACCCGCGATGGCGTTCCCATGGAGACATGGAAGACGATGGCGGTGCGGTTCGTGATGACGGAGGAATGACCGCTTCCGATCGCGCCGGGGCTTTGCCTTGGACCTCCGGCGCGATCGGGAGACCCCGGGACTGGCATCGCGCCGTCCATGCGCCTATCTTCCGGTCATGAGTTTCCTGCGCGCCATCTCCCCCTTGCGGGCTTACCGCGACCTCCGGCAGTTCCTGGCGACGCGCAAGACCTATGAGCTGGTCTTCCTGATGCTGGCGATCGCCGTGACCTGGACGATCATGTTCGCGATCGCCAACAATTCGACGGTCGAGAAGGTGTACCGGCCCAACATCGTCTATGTCGAGCAATGGTCGGCCAATCGCACCGATGCCGAGATCATCGCCCAGCAGAAGATCGACGGCCCCAAGGAAAAGGCCGCCGCCGAGGAAGCAAGGCGGCAGGATGCCGAGACCCAGGCCGCCTATAAGCGCCTCGACGACAAGCTGAAGAAGTACGGCCTCTGACGACCGCCGACGCGCGCTGGATGGGAGCGGCGCTCGCGCTCAGCGAGCGCGGCAAGGGGCTCACCGCGCCCAACCCCAATGTCGGCTGCGTGATCGTGCGGGACGGCCTGGTCGTCGGGCGGGGATGGACCCAGCCCAACGGGCGTCCCCATGCCGAAGCGATGGCGCTGGCCGAGGCCGGCGCCGCGTCCGGCGGCGCGACCTGCTATGTCAGCCTCGAGCCCTGCGCGCATGAATCGCCGCGCGGCCCTGCCTGTTCCGACCTGCTGATCGCCGCCGGCGTGGCGCGCGTGGTGATCGCGCTGCACGACCCCGATCCCCGTACCGACGGCGACGGCATCGCGCGGCTGCGCGCCGCCGGAATCGAAGTGGCGACCGATATGCGCGACGGCGAGGCGCGGCGCGCGATGGCCGGATTCCTGACACGGCAGGCGCTGGGACGGCCACAGGTGACGCTGAAGCTGGCCATGTCGCTCGACGGCGCGGTGGCGATGGGCGACGGGACCAGCAAATGGATCACCGGCGCCGAGGCGCGGGCGCATGCGCATCTCGAACGGGCGCGGCACGAGGCCATCCTGGTCGGGCGCGGCACGCTCGACGCCGATTCGCCGACGCTCGACGTCCGGCTCCCCGGGCTCGAAGGGCGGAGCCCCCGGCGAGTGGTCCTGTCCGGCGGGATCGCGCCGGACGGCTGGGAAGTCCTGCATAGCCCAGGCGAGATCGGCGACCTCAAGGGTGTCGACCATCTCCTGGTCGAGGGCGGCGCACGGACGGCCGCGGCGTTCCTGAAGGACGATCTGGTCGACAGGCTGCTGCTCTATCGGGCACCGATCCTGGTCGGGAATGGCCGCGCCCTGCCGGATATCGGTCTGACCGACCTCGCCGATGCGCATGGCCGCTGGACATTGCAGGATGCGCGGCGGCTTGGCAGCGACCACGTCGAGGTTTACGAGCGCGCCAAAGGCCCCGTCTCATCAGGAAAAGTGGGAACCGGTTTTCCGCCCGGATGAGGCGACAAGGGAAGGCACTATGTTCACCGGAATCGTTACCGACATCGGAATCATCGAGCGAGTCGAGGCGCTGGCCGACACGCGCGTGGTGATCGGCACCAGCTACGACACGGCGACCATCGACCTGGGCGCCTCGATCTCCTGCTCGGGCGTGTGCCTCACCGTCATCGACAAGGGGCCCAACTGGTTCGCCGTCGACGTGTCGGGCGAGACCATCTCGCGCACCGCGCAGGGCCAATGGACCGAAGGACGCCGGCTCAACCTCGAACGCGCGCTGAAGCTGGGCGAGGAACTGGGCGGCCATATCGTCACCGGCCATGTCGACGGCATCGGCGAGGTCGAATCGGTGATCGAGGAAGGCGGGTCGCACCGCGTGCGGATCAAGGCCGGGCCGGAGATCGCCCCCTTCGTCGCGCCCAAGGGATCGGTCACGCTCGACGGCGTCTCGCTGACCGTCAACGAGGTCGAGGACTCACCCGGCAGCGTCACGATCGGCGTCAACATCATCCCGCATACTGCGGCGGTCACCACTTTCGGCAGCCTCGCGGCCGGCGATCCGATCAATATCGAGATCGACGTGCTCGCCCGCTACCTCCAACGCATGGAGCATTATCGTGCAAAAGCCTGAACTGGCGCGGCTGCGTCACGGCTTCCTCTCCTCCCCCGAGGAGATCATCGACGAGGCGCGCAACGGCCGGATGTTCATCCTGGTCGATGACGAGGACCGGGAGAATGAGGGCGACCTCGTCATCCCCGCCCAGATGGCGACGCCCGAGAAGATCAATTTCATGGCGAAGCATGGCCGCGGGCTGATCTGCCTCGCCTTGACCAAGAAGCGGGTCGACGAGTTGGGCCTCGACCTGATGAGCCGCCACAACGGCACGCGGCATGAGACCGCCTTCACCGTCTCGATCGAGGCGCGCGACGGCGTGACCACCGGCATCTCCGCCGCCGACCGCGCCCGCACCGTCGCGGTGGCGATCGATTCGTCCAAGGGCCGCGAGGAGATCGTGACCCCTGGCCATGTCTTCCCATTGGTCGCGCGCGACGGCGGCGTGCTGGTGCGCACCGGCCACACCGAAGCGGCGGTCGATGTGTCGCGCCTTGCGGGCCTCAACCCCTCGGGCGTGATCTGCGAGATCATGAACGAGGACGGGACCATGTCCCGCATGGACGATCTCGTCACCTTCGCGCAGTTCCACAATCTCAAGATCGGCACGATCCGCGACCTGATCGCCTATCGCCGCCGCCACGACCATCTCGTCGAGAAGCGCGCCGAGACGGTGTTCCACAGCAAATGGGGCGGCGACTGGAAGGCGATGACCTTCTTCAACAAGGCGACCGGCGACGAGCAGGTCGCGCTGGTCAAGGGCAAGATCGACCCCGACAAACCGACCCTGGTGCGCATGCACAGCCTGTCGATGTTCGCCGACGCGTTTGGCGAGGAATCGCCCCGGTCGGGGCTGCTTTCCTGCTCGATGGAGGCGATCGCGGCCGAAGGAACGGGCGTCATCGTCGTCATCAACCGGCCGATGAAGGATTCGATGACCCGGACCATCAAGCTGCGCACCGAGGGCAAGGCCGTCGACACGCCGGAAGCCGCCGAGTTGCGCGACTATGGCGTCGGCGCGCAGATTCTCGCCGAACTGGGCGTGCAGGACATGGTGCTGCTGACCAATACCCATCACACCCTGATCGGGCTCGACGGCTATGGCCTGTCGATCGTCGGCGAACGACCGATCCCCGGCACTGGAGGCGAATAATGGCGAATGTCCTGATCGTGGAAGCACGCTTCTACGACCATCTGAACGACCTGCTGCTCGAGGGCGCGCGCGCCGCGATCGAGGAAGCGGGGCATCGCCACGAGACGATCACCGTTCCCGGCGCACTGGAGATTCCCGGCGCGGTCGCGCTGGCATCGGAGAGCGACGACTATGACGCGTTCGTCGCGCTGGGCGTAGTGATCCGCGGCGAGACCTATCATTTCGAGATCGTCGCGGGTGAAAGCGCGCGCGGCCTGATGGCGCTGTCGATGGACGGCGTGGCGATCGGCAACGGCATCCTGACCGTGGAGAACGAGGCCCAGGCTTTGGCCCGGGCGCGACGCAGCGAAAAGGACAAGGGCGGCGAGGCGGCCAAGGCGGCGCTGGCGATGCTGGCGCTGAAAGACCGGTTCGGCTGAGCCGCCGATGAGCCAGGTTCCGCCACCGCGCTATCGCATCGTGGAGCGGGACCGGCGGCTGATCGTCATCGACAACTGGGCAGGCGACAAGGCGCCCTCCTCTTCTTCTCCCCCAGTTCTTCCAACGCCGCCACTTCCTCCAACGCCGTCACCCTCCGGGCGCGACCTGTTGCCGCGCACATCCGGCGGGTCGGCGAATCGAATCGCGCGAGCGGGCGAGGACGGGGGCACGCTCCTCCGCCAGCTCGCGCTCTTCGCCTGCGCCGGTGCCGAGGATACTGAGGGTAGGCCGATCTTCACCAGCGCATCATGGTTCGACAGCAAGGCAAAGCGCGAATTCAGCCTTGGCCGGTCGGGCGTCGAACGGCTCGGCGGTACCGTGCTGGTCTTTCTGCTCCTCATCGGCCTCATCGCCATCCTGGCCTTCGCCATCGGGTTGGAGGCGCTGGTCGTTCCCGTCTTCGTGCTGGTGGCGGTCGGCAAGAACCTCCCCGCGATCGGCACGCGCTGGATCGACAGGCTCGAGAAGCTGCCGGTCGATTGACCCAAGCCGCCCCTTACTTATACTGATGTAAGTAAGGAGACCTCGCATGGCGCTGGCGCATACCTTCAAGGCGAATCCGCACTGGCTGCCACGGCAGCGACCCCGCGCCATCGCGGCCATCCCAGGCGAGAACGGGCTGCCGTTCGTCGGCAACACGCTGAAGATGCTGCGCGACCCGATCGCGTTCGGGCAGCACATGGTTTCCAACTATGGCCGGGTCTTCCGCAACCACGCATTCGGCGGGCCGACCGTCAGCCTGATGGGGCCCGAGGCGAACGAGCTCGTGCTGTTCGACCGCGACCGGATCTTCTCGTCGGAACAGGGCTGGGGGCCGATGCTCAACCTGCTGTTCCCGCGCGGGCTGATGCTGATGGATTTCGAGAAGCACCGTGCCGACCGCAAGGTGATGTCGGTCGCGTTCAAGCCCGAGCCGATGCGCCATTATGCCGAGGCGCTGAACGCGGGCATCTCGCGCACCGTTGCCGGCTGGTCGGGCAAGCCGATGCGTTTCTACGACTCGATCAAGGCGCTGACGCTCGATCTCGCCGCCGACAGCTTTCTCGGCATGCCGCTTGGTCCGGAGGCCGACCGGATCAACCAGGCATTCGTCGACGAGGTCCAGGCGTCGGTCGCGCCTGTCCGCGTTCCGCTGCCCGGCACGCAGATGCGCAAGGGGGTGAAGGCGCGCGCCTATCTGATCGAGCTGTTCAAGCGCGAGATTCCGAAGCGGCGGGCCGGCACCGATGAAAATGGCGGCCATGATTTCTTCTCGCAATTCTGCCGCGCGACCGATGAGGCAGGCCAGCCGCTGAGCGACGACGCGATCGCCGACCATATGAATTTCCTGATGATGGCGGCGCACGACACCATCACCTCGTCAGCGACCAGCCTGGTCATGCTGCTCGGCCGCAACCCCGAATGGCAGGACCGGTTGCGCGAGGAGATCGCCGGCCTTGGCCTGAACGACGATGCCGGCCTGCCCTATGGCCAGCTCGACCGGCTGGTGCTGACCGAATATGCTTTCAGGGAGGCGCTCCGGCTGGTGCCGCCGGTGCCGTCGCTGCCGCGACGGGCCGTGCGCGACTTCGAATTCGGCGGATATCATATCCCGGCCGGCACCATGATCGGCATCAGCCCTGCCTATACCCACAAGATGCCCGAGCACTGGCCCGATCCGCAGCGTTTCGACCCGATGCGTTTTTCCCCCGAGGAGAGCAAGGGCCGCCACAAATATGCCTGGGTGCCGTTCGGCGGCGGCGCCCATATGTGCATCGGCCTGCATTTCGCGACGATGCAGATCCGCATTCTGATGGCGCACCTGCTCAGCCGCTACCGGATCGAGCTGGACGCAGGATCGGGCGCCGAATGGCAGGCCGGGCCGATCCCCCGGCCGAAGGACGGGCTGCCGGTGCGGTTCGTGCCGCTGGCATAGGGCCAGCTCTTTTCCGTTATGCCGGGCCTGTTTCGGTATCGACAGCCCCGATCATCGCG
>CZQE01000397.1_pt1 | contig 22266 bp, 25 predicted proteins | sample 734431 | NCBI WGS metagenome assembly CZQE01 (sample SAMEA3597869, study PRJEB11362) | hydrothermal vent metagenome | biome: marine hydrothermal vent biome; feature: marine hydrothermal vent; material: ocean water | place: Atlantic Ocean | collected 2010-09-19/2010-10-04
GCCGACCTGCTCCGGGTGGTGCGGACCGGCACCGGCCCCGGACCGGCGATGGCGCGGCTCGCCAAAGGCATCGGCACGCTCGACAAGCAGACCAAGGCGCTGCTGCTCGAGGAAGCCAGCGCGCAGAGCGGGCGGATCGCCGCGTCGCTCGAAGCGGCCGGTGCGCCGAAGAAGCTGGTGCAGAAGGTGGTGCGGCTGTTCGAGCTCGACGGCGCTGTCGGCCTGGCCGATCTCGGCGAGCGGCTCGCCCTTGACGAGATCGTGCTGACGCGGGCCTTCACCCGGCTCGGCCAGGCGCTTGGGCTCGACTGGGCGCAGGCCAATGCGGCGCGCATCGTGTCGAGCGACCCGTGGGAGCGGCTGCTCATCGCTGGCCTCGCGCGGGACTTCCAGCAGCTGCGGCTCGAATTCCTCAGCCGCGGCGAAGGCGACCCGCAGGCGCTGGTCGAGACGTGGCTCGCCGCCAATGCCGGCCGGGTCGCGCAGTTCAAGTCAGTGGTGGACCGTGCCCGGCACGCCCCGGCGCCGAACGCGGCGATGCTCGCGCAGATCGCCGGACAGGCGCGGGTCCTGCTGGGGCGCTGACAGGATGAAGGGCGTGCGGCCACTCCGGCCGCGCGCCCGTTCGCTCTATCGGACGACGAACAGCCAGCAGAGGATCGCCGCCCAGACGAGCAGGGCGAACGGCACGGCATAGAACAGGCCAAGCACCGACCCGGTGTCGGCGCCGTCCTTGTCGGATACGGGTGATGGGTGGGGCATCTCGCTCTCCTGAGCGCGATGTACCGCGCGGTGCCGTGTCGCCACAATAAGGAGAAATACGACGGACCGGTCCGGCCTGCCCGGCCGGAGATCGTCAGGGGAGGCCGGCGCCGATCCGCAGGGCCTGCACGCCGCGCACGCGGAAGGCTGGCAGATCAGCCGTCGCCAGCCAGGCGCTCGCCTTCTCGACAAAGGCCGGCGTCGCCGTCTCTCCGGCGCGCTTCAGCCAGCCGATCGCCTCTTCCGTCTTCCCGGCCGCCCCGAGCATCCGGGCATGGTTGAAGCAGCCGCGGAAATCCCCGCCCTGCGCGGCGCGCGCGTAGCAGCGCGCCGCCTTCGCCATGTCGCGCGGCACCACCCAGCCATCCTCGTGGAAGCTGCCGACGAAGTTGATCGCCTTGGCATTGCCGAGCGCGGCCGCCTGCTGGAACAGGCCCAGCGCCGTCGGCTTGTCCTCCGCCACGCCGTGGCCGAGCGCGAGCAGGGTCGCGTAATTGTACATGCCCCAGTCGAGCCCGCGCTCGGCAGCGATGCGATAGCATTCGGCCGCCCGCGCCTTGTCGGGCGCCGTGCCCCAGCCGAGATCGTAACAGCGGCCGACCATGTTGATCGCCATCAGATGATGCTGCGCCGCCGCCCTGGTGAACCAGCCAAGCGCGGCAGCCGCATCCTTAGCGACGCCGGCACCGTCGAGCAGCATCTGCCCATAGACCGCCTGCGCCTCGGCCAGACCGGCCTCGGCCGCCTGGCGCACGAACGCCGCGCGCTCTTCGGGAGGTCCCGAAAGGCGCGCGGCGATCCCGTCGGGCGTCAGGGCATTCAAATCCTCCCCGGTCATGGCCGGGGCTGATTCAACGACACCGTCCATCAATATTTGACGGTCAGCGTGCCGAAGGCCGAACGACCGGGCGCGATGCTGGCATAGTGCGCGGTATAGGCCTGGTTGAAATAGGTCTTGTCGGTCAGGTTCTGCACGTTGACCGAGACCTCCACCTGGCGCGAGAAGCGGTATGAGGCGCGGGCGTCGAAGCGCCAATAGCCCGGGATCGTGCGGTACAGGACCTTGGTCGCCGGGGTCACCGTAATCACGCCGGCGCTGGTCTGCGACGCAGAGCGGTTGTCGCTGTATCCGCCGAACACGCGGCTGGTGTAGAAGGCGCCGCCGCCGATCGAGAAGCCCTTCACCGGCTCGACCGTCGTCCACATCGTGAAGCTGTCGCGCGCCGTCTGGGTCGCCTGCTTGCCGGTATTGACCGACGGAACGAGCGCCACCGTGGCAGCGGCCGGTCCATTCGCGGCGACCGCGAGCGCGGTGAAGCCGCCATCGACGATCTTCGGATCGAGATGGGTATAGCCGCCGAAGATCGTCCAGCCGGGGAGGATCTGGCCGCTGGCGTTCACTTCAACGCCACGGATGCGGCGTTTGCCGAGGAACTCGACCGTGTTGTTCGGGCCGGTGACGCGCGCATTGTCCGTATCGGTCTGGAAGACGGCAGCGTTGAGCGACAGCCTGCCACCCATCAGATTGGCCTTGGCGCCGACCTCATAGGAGCGGGTCTTCTCGATCTTGAGCGAGTTGAGCACCGCCAGTGCCGTGTTGTAGGTGACGTCGCTGGTCGGCGTGCCGAGCGCATTCGTCTCCGACCCTTCGCCGAGCAGGCTGTTCGGCGGCGTCGCCGCCGTCGCGTATGACGCATACAGGCTGGTTTCCGGGGTCGGCTTGAAGACAAGGCCGGCCTGCCAGTTGAACAGGTCGTCAGTGCGGCTCAGCTTGTAGGTCGTGGTCGCCGTTGCCGCCTGGCCCGGCGTTACGGTCGATTTGAAATGATCGTAGCGCGCGCCGAGGTTGAGGATCAGCGAGGGCAGCAGGGTGATCGAGTCGAAGGCGTAGACCGAGCGGGTTTCAGCGTCGTTCTGCGTTTCCTGGATCGGCAGCACCTTGGTGATCGGCGCAGCGACGGTCGACGAGTCAGTCGTATAGTTCACCCAGGGATCGTTGGGATTCGGCGTGAACAGGCTGGTGCAATAATAGCGCGAAACCGTCGCGGTATTGCAGCGCGGCCCGACGCCGGCGCCGCTCGAGAGAACGAACGTCCCGCGCCGTGCCTTTTCCCACGACAGCTCGGCGCCGATGGAGATGCTGTGCTTGATGCCGCCGGTGTCGAAGCTGCCGTACAGATCGGTCTGGTTGGTGATGTTGTCGGTATAGCCATAGCGCGTATTGGCGCGCCGCCACACATAGCCGCCGGTGACGAGATCGCCGCGGAGCGCCGCGGCGCTGCCGGTGGCCGGCGGGGTCGGCGACGTGCCGAACACATTGCCCTGCTGATCGTCAGGCTGCGTATAGATGTACGCCTGGGTGTTGTGCGAGAAACGCGATGTGTTGCGCAGCGTCAGCGTACCGAAATCATGCTCGGCGCGGATCGTGATCTGATCGGTGTCGGCATCGCGGAAGTCGCGGCTCTTCAGACCGTAGAAGGTCGAGCGATCGACTACCCCGGTCGTGCCGCCGATCGTCGTCCCCTTGCCGACCAGCGGTGCCGAATAGACGATGCCCGTGCCCGGCGCGTTGCCGATCGTATAGAAATACGGGATGCCGCTGTCCGGCAGCTCGTGGCTGGTCAGGTGGTAATAGGACAGGGTCAGGCGGGTATCGGTGCCCAGCCCGAGGGTGATCGAGGGCGCGACGCCCCAGCGGCGCTGCCAGATCGCGTCGCGGCCGGCGACGTCCTGATCGTGCCACATGCCTTCGATGCGGAAGGCGATCGTGTCGGTCAGCTTGTAGTTCGCGTCGATCGTCGCGCGCTTGTAATCGGCGGTGCCATAGCTTGCGCTTGCCGTCACGAAAGTGCGGTCGGTCGGCAGCTTCGAAATGATGTTGATCGAACCGCCGGCGCCGCCGCGGCCACCAAGCGTCGAATCCGAGCCGCGCACGACCTGGATTTCCTCGATCGCGAACACTTCGCGGGTCTGAGCCGCGAGATCGCGGACGCCGTCGACAAAGGTCGAGCCCTGGCTGTCGAAACCGCGGATGAAGGGACGGTCGCCGATCGGGTTGCCCCCCTCGGCCGCGCCGAAGGTGATGCCGGGCACGGTGCGCAGCGCATCGGCCAGGCTGGCCGAACCGGTCTGCTCGATCACTTCCTTGGGCAGCACGACGATCGACTTGGGCGTGTTGAGCGGCGTCGCGACCTGCTTCGGCGCCATCTCACGCTGGCCGGTAACGAGCACATCCTCACGGTCCTGCGCGTCGGTATCGTCGGCCGCTGCGGGATTGGGCCCGTCGGCGGCGAAAGCCGCGCCGCTGGCGAACGCGCCGACGCACGAAAGCGCCAGGAAGGCGGGCTTGGCGATAGGCGTGCGGCGGGCGCTGCTGGTGGTACGCAATTCATGTCCCCTTTGTTTCCGGGGTGCCGCTATTGCGAGTTACTCTCATTGTCAACGCTATTGAGAGTAGTTCTCATGGGTTTGGCCGAATGGATACCCGAAAGCAGAGAACGCGTGGCGGTTGACCGCTGGCCCGATCGTCCCTATCCCCGCGCTTCCTTGGGGAGTAGCCACCTGCTTCGAGCAGGGCCTTCGTCAACATACTCGGACATGCGATCCCGCATCGTTCGTGGCGACGGCAGCGGCGCATGCGCCAGCCCGGCAAGACCAACGATGTGACCCCTCTTTCGGGCCAGGGGTGTTTCACATCGTTCGTCGGCAGGCCTCGGGATTGATGACATGACTGGTATTCTCACGCTGGGCGGCCTCGGCCTCAGCCTGTCTGTCGACGCGTTCGCCGCGGCGATCGGCAAGGGCGCCGACGGGAATTCGACCCGGTGGCGCGACGCGCTGCGCGTCGGCATCATCTTCGGATTCTTCGAAGCAATCACGCCGGCGATCGGCTGGGCGGTCGGCCTGATGCTGAGCGCGTGGATCGCCGAGGTGGATCATTGGGTCGCCTTCACGCTGCTGGGGGCGGTCGGCCTCCATATGCTCTGGCAGGCAAGCAAACCGGCCGAAGACGCCGGCGATGCTGATCGGTCGGCCAGGCCCCACGGCCTGCTGAGCCTGGCCGCGACAGCGATCGCGACCAGCATCGACGCCACGGCGGTGGGCGTCAGCCTTGCCTTTCTCGACATCAACATCGTCACCGCCTGCCTGGTGATCGGCGGCGTCACCACCGTCGTGGCGACCATCGGCGTGCTGATCGGCAAGCATGTCGGCGCCTATCTCGGCCGCTATGCCGAGGTGGCGGGTGGCCTTACGCTGATCGGGATCGGCAGCCTCATCCTCTATACGCATCTGACGGCCTGAGGGCGTCGGCATCCGGCCCGGGGTTTGGTCCCCGGGTCTGCCGGGCCCCAAGGGCCGGGGAGCTTGTCGAACCGTGGATGCTGGAACAGGTCCGGCATGACGGATTTGGCAGCCGCTGCCCTCTTCGCGCCGTCGCCCCGGACCTCTCGACAAGCTCGAGACAGGCTTGTTCCGGGGGCCACCGTCGTATCAACTCAATGGTTCGAGACCGAGCGCAATGGCGAGGTCATCCCATCTGGGGTTGTCCCGTTCGATCAGGTTCTTCTTCCAGTCGCGCCGCCACCCCTTGATCCGTTTCTCGGTCGTGATGGCAGCTTCCATCGTATCGCCGACTTCGTACCAGACGAGGCGTTTGATATCGTAGCGCCTGGTGAAACCGTCGAAGGTCCCGTCGCGGTGCTGCATGATGCGGCCGATAAGGTTTGAGGTGACGCCGGTGTAAAGGCGACCGTTGAACGAGCTCGCCAGGATATAGACGCAGGGCTCGCGCTCTCTCATGCCGTCGAGAGTGCCGAACCGTGGATGCCGGAACAAGTCCGGCATGACGGATTTGGCAATCCGCATCCCCTCTCCCAGCCGTCACCCCGGACTTGTTCCGGGGCCCACCGATGTCTCAGCGTAACGGTTCGAGGTCGACGTGACGCAGGAGTAGAGGCAACCGTTGAACCTGCTCGCCAGGATGTAGGCGCAGGGCTCGCGCGCTCTCATGCCGTAGAAAGTGCTGAACGGTGGATGCCGGAACAAGTCCGGCATGACGCGGTGTTTAACTCGGGCTTTGCGCCAGAAGCCAGGTCCGTAGCGCGCTCGCGAGGTTGGGCGGGTCGTCGGCCGTGATCCGCAACGCGTCGATCTCGGCGATCAGGGCGTTGAGCGGCAGGGCGCGCGCCTCGGCGGCGACGTCAAGCGCCTCCCAGAACAGGGGTTCGAGGCTGATCGAGGTCGCGTGCCCGGCGATCGTCACCGATCGCTTGACCGGGCCGACAAACCCGCCCGGGGGCGCCTCGATCATTCAGCCCCCGACCGCTCAGTCTGTGTCGAACAGGGCGGCGAGCTGCTCGATGATGGTGCCGCCGAGCTGCTCCGCGTCCATGATCGTCACCGCGCGGGCATAATAGCGCGTGACGTCGTGCCCGATGCCGATTGCGGCCAGCTCGACCGGCGACTTGGTCTCGATCCAGTTGATCACCTGCCGCAGATGGCGTTCGAGATAACTCCCCGAATTCACGCTGAGCGTCGAATCGTCGACCGGGGCGCCATCCGAGATCACCATCATGATCTTGCGCTCCTCCGGCCGGGCGATCAGCCGGCTGTGTGCCCAAAGCAACGCCTCGCCGTCGATATTCTCCTTGAGCAGCCCCTCGCGCATCATCAGGCCGAGCGAGGCGCGCGCGCGCCGCCATGGCTCGTCGGCCTTTTTGTAGACGATGTGGCGCACGTCGTTGAGCCGGCCCGGCTGGGGCGGACGCCCCGCGGAAAGCCAGGTCTCGCGCGACTGGCCGCCCTTCCACGCGCGGGTGGTGAAGCCGAGGATCTCCGTCTTCACCCCGCAACGCTCCAGCGTGCGGGCAAGGATGTCGGCGCTGATCGCCGCGATCGAGATCGGCCGGCCGCGCATCGACCCGGAATTGTCGATCAGCAGGGTGACCACCGTATCGCGGAAATCGGTCTCGCGCTCGATCTTGTAGCTGAGCGACTGAGTCGGGTTCACGACCACGCGCGCCAGACGCGCCGCGTCGAGCAGGCCTTCTTCCTGGTCGAAATCCCAGCTGCGGTTCTGCTGCGCCATCAGGCGGCGCTGCAGCCGGTTGGCGAGCTTGGTCACCGCGCCCTGCAGGTGAACGAGTTGCTGGTCGAGATAGGAACGCAGCCGTGCCAGCTCGTCAGCGTCGCACAGGTCGGTCGCCGCGATCACCTCGTCGAAGCTGGTCGTCCACGCCTTGTATTCGAACTGAGGCGAGAAATCGGAAAAGGGACGATTGGGGCGAACGGGCAGCATGCCTTCCTCGCCGTCATCGCCTGCCTCGCCGTCCATGTCCTGGAATTCGTCGTCGCTCTGCTCGGCGCCTTCGCCGTCCTGCGATTCGGCATCGCGATCCGACCCGCGCGCCTCGATCTCGCCCTGGCCCTGCTCGCCTTCGCCCTCGCCGTCCTCGCCTTCGTCCGACTGCTGTTCGTCGGTGCCCTCGTCCTCCGATCCGCCTTCATCGGCCTCGTCGGGGATCATGTCGCCCTCGACCAGCTCGAGATCCTCGAGCAGGCGGGTGACCAGGGTCGCGAAAGCGCGCTGATCGTCGATCGCCAGCGCAAGCGCGTCGAGGTCCCTGCCCGCCTTTTCCTCGATCCAGTCGCGCACCAGCGCCATGCCGGGCGCGGTGACCGCCGGCGCCTCGGCCCCGGTCAGCCGCTCGCGTACCATCAGGCCGAGCGCGGTCGACAGCGGCACCTCCTCGCGGTTCCGGGCTCGAGTGATCGGATCGGCGCGCAGCTTCAGGTCGAGCGCGGTCGCCAGATTGGCGGCGATTCCGGCATAGCCCCGCGCGCCCAGCGCCTCGACCCGGGCGCCCTCGACCGCGTCGAACACGGCGCGCGCGACCGCCTCGGCCGGTGCCTGGCGGGCATGGAGCGCCGCATTATGGTGCCGTAACCGAAGGGCGAAACCGTCGGCGAAACCGCGCGCCTCGGCGACCTGCTCGGCGGGCAGGGTGCGCGCCGGCATCGGCACCTTGATATGCTTGCCCGACTGAGTCGGGGCATCGGCGGTGAAGGCGAGCTCGATCTCCGGCTCATGCGCGATCGCGCGCGCGGTGCCACCGAGCACTGCCTTGAAGCGATCGAGGGGGGTTTCCGTCGTCATGGCTTCTGCTCTGGCACCACCAAACGCCCGGGCGCAAGATCGCGGTCGATCCTGATCCGCGCGATCTTCGTCTGCGGATCGAATTCGAGCACGGTCACCACCGCCCCTTCGATCACGCCGTACGCCGGCAGGCGAGCGATCGATATCCTGTGCCGCACCTCCGGCAGGGGGCGACTCATGCCGTACAGCATCAGCTCGGCATCGAAGGACAGGCTGTCCTTCTCGCCCGCCGTCCCAGCGTAGCGCAGCCGCAGCTCGCTGCCGTCGCCGAGCAGCAGCCCGCTGATCAGGCCATAGCGCGCCGGCGTGATCTCGAAGGGTGCGCGGCCCGAGTCGCCCTTTGCCCCGATCAGGATCGCGTGATCCAGCTTCTCGTCATTGTCGCTGTCGTAGAGGCAGTAGCGCGTGACCAGCTTCGTAGGCCTGAGCAGGCCGACCAGGCCGAAGCCCATCGAGCCAACCATCGCCTTGGTGAAGGACGGATCCTGCTCCGTCTCGCAGAACACCACCGGCGGATCGCCGGGAATGCCGGCGACACGGGCCGATTCGAACACCGTTTCGCGACTGAAATGGCGTTTCTGGCCAAGCCGGTCGAGGTCGATCGGATCGACCAGCAGCACTGTTTCCGGCCGGCCGAGCGGGCTTTGCGCGATGACGGCGCCGGGGACGGCGATCTGCTCGCCCTTGAGCGTGCGGCCCGGGAGGAGCGGGACGGAGGCCGGCTGGACCTTGTAGTCGGGGGTCCTGGCTGCCGTGAGCATGAGCAGGGCGGCCAGAGTCGCCGCGGCTTTCGTCGATTTCCCGCTTCTGGAATGAGAGTCGTCTGGCCGGACATTCATTGCCAACACCTCGGCATCACCCAGCTAGAACTTTCCCGGCGGAGGCCGGGGTCCAGTTCACGAACAGAAAGAAACGGGCGATGTGGCCGACCAGAAAGGTCCCCCAACCGGACCCCGGCCTTCGCCGGGGAAGAACGATGAGGATGGAGCCGTAGCTCAACCCTTGCCGACCACGCTCTCGGGCAGATCCTTGCCGAACACGCGCTGATAATATTCGGCGACCAGGGCCCGCTCGGCCTCGTCGCACTTGTTGAGGAAGCTGAGGCGGAAGGCGAAGCCGATATCGCCGAAGATCAGCGCGTTCTGCGCCCAGGTGATCACGGTGCGCGGGCTCATCACGGTCGAGATGTCGCCGTTGATGAAGCCACGCCGGGTCAGGTCGGCCACGCGGACCATGTTGTCGACCGCCTGCTTGCCCTCCGGCTTGTCATATTCGCCCGACTTGGCGAGCACGATCTGCGCCTCGACCGCGGCGGGCAGATAGTTGAGCGTGACGACGATGTTCCAGCGGTCCATCTGGCCCTGGTTGATCTGCTGCGTGCCGTGATAGAGGCCGCTGGTGTCGCCCAGGCCCACCGTGTTGGCGGTGGCGAACAGGCGGAACCACGGGTTCGGGCGGATCACCCGGTTCTGGTCGAGCAGGGTCAGCTTGCCCTCGGTCTCGAGCACGCGCTGGATGACGAACATCACGTCCGGGCGGCCCGCATCATATTCGTCGAACACCAGGGCGGTCGGCGTCTGCAGCGCCCAGGGCAGCAGGCCTTCGCGGAATTCGGTGACCTGCTGGCCGTCCTTCAGCACGATCGCGTCGCGACCGACCAGATCGATCCGGCTGATATGCGCATCGAGGTTGATTCGGATGCACGGCCATTTCAGCCGCGCCGCGACCTGTTCGATATGAGTCGACTTGCCGGTGCCGTGATAGCCCTGGACCATCACGCGGCGATTATGCGCGAAGCCGGCGCAGATCGCGAGCGTGGTGTCGGCGTCGAACACATAGGCCGGATCGAGATCGGGCACGCGCTCGTCCGCCTCGCTGAAGGCAGGAACCTCCATGTCCGAATCGATGCCGAACATCTCACGAACCTTCACCACCTTGTCGGGGGCTTCGAGGATCGTGGTCTCGCGGCTGTCGGGCTGGGTGTTGGATATGTCCGTCATGATCTCGTACCGTTCGGGCTGATCTGCAGAAGCCCTGCTCCTCTTCAACGATCGAGAAGGAAGAACGGCACTTCGACAAGCTCAGTGCGAACGGAATGCGGCTTCGTCAAGCCGAACCGGTCTTTGGCGGCAACGGAAACAGCGTAATAAACCGTTCCGCAAGCGCGCGATCCCCCGATAATTTCAGCGCGCCGGCCGATTCGGCATCCCCGATCGGACGCCCGCCATAGACGACCGACGCCAGCGTCACGGGGTCGGTATCGAACATCAGGTCAGCCGCGCGCGGATCGGCCCGGCGAATCGCGATCCCCTCCCCGTCCACCTCGGCGACGAATTCGTCCTCGCCGAAGCGGAAGCCGACCGAGCGATTCACGTCACCCGAGCGCGACCGGTCGATCATCGTGCGGAAGGACAGCATGATCGAGGCGGCACTGAGCGGAAGAGTGGTGTCGTGCCGATGCGACCTGACCGCCCAGCGGCCGAGCTCCTGGATCGCCGTTTCGCTCGCATAGCCCCAGGGGGTGAGGCCATAGACCTGCACCGACGCAGGTGGTGGCAGCTTCCGCCGGGTCAGGATGCCGACCTCCTCCATGCCCTCGAGCCGTTGGGTCAGCACGTTCGCGCTGATCCCGCCGAGTGCCTTCTTCAGCTCGCCGAAGCGGCGCGGGCCGAACATCAGCTCGCGCACGATCAGCAGCGACCAGCGCTCGCCTACCAGTTCCATCGCCAGCGCAGTGCCGCAGGCGTCGTCATACCAGCGCTTTTCCGCCTTTTTTCCGATGTTAGTTATTTTTTCTAACTCCATAGTTGCTTTTAATAACTCTCCGCGCCATCATCGTCAAACAGCGATTCGCCGGACACGCAGAGGAAAGAATTTGCCATGCCCAAGATGATCTTTGTGAACCTGCCGGTGACCGACGTCGACCGGTCGGCCGCCTTCTACGAAGCGATCGGCGCGACCAGGGACGAGCGATTCTGCCAGGCAGGCAGCGCCGCGATGCTGATGTTTTCCGACACGATCAGCCTGATGGTCCTGAGTCATGCCCGTTTCAGCGATTTCACCTCCAAGCGGATCATCGATGCGCGTACCGATTGCGAAGTGCTGATCTGCCTTTCGGAGGATAGCCGCGATGCCGTCGACGAGACCCTTGCCAAGGCGGTTGCCGCCGGGGCGCGGCCCGACCCCGCGCCCGCGCAGGACCTCGGCTTCATGTACGGCCGCAGCTTCGAGGACCCCGATGGCCACAGCATCGAGCTGACCTGGATGGACGTTGGCGCGGCAATGGCCGCGATGGCCGGCGGAGACGAACCGGTCGACGCCTGAACGACCGACACGACACAAGATGAGGAGAGAGACGATGAGCTATATCCAGGGTTTCGTGCTGGCAGTGCCGGCCGCCAACAAACAGGCCTATCTCGCCCATGCGACCGGCACCGTGTCGCTCTTCCGCGACTATGGCATGACGCGCATGGTCGAGAATTGGGGTGACGAGGTGCCGGACGGCACGGTCACCGATTTCAAGCGCGCAGTGAAGGCCGGGGACGACGAGGTCGTGCTGTTCAGCTGGGTCGAATGGCCCTCCAAGGAGGCCCATGACACCGGCATGCAGAAGATGATGGACGACCCGCGCATGGCCGAGATGGTCGAGATGCCGTTCGACGGCAAGCGCATGATCTATGGCGGCTTCGCCCCGCTGCTCGACGACGGGACCCGTGGATCGACCGGCTATGTCGACGGCTATCTGGTGCCGGTCCCTGACGGCAAGAAGGACGCGTATCGCGACATGGCGAGCAAGGCATCCGTGGTGTTCCGCGACCACGGCGCGACCCGGGTGGTCGAGGCCTGGGGCGACGCGGTGCCCGACGGGACCGTTACCGACTATAAGGGCGCGGTGAACGCCACAGGCGACGAGAAGGTCGTCTTCTCCTGGGTCGAATGGCCGTCGAAGGAAGTCCGCGACGCCGGCATGGCCAAGGTGATGGAGGACGAGCGGATGAAGCCGCCCGCCGGTTCGGAAATGCCGTTCGACGGCAAGCGCATGGTCTATGGCGGCTTCGCGCCTATCCTCGACGCGGCCTGAGCCGGAGCCGCGCCTTCCTCCCCCCGCCCCCCAAGGAGAGCCACGATGCCCAATCCCCAAGGTACCCCGATCTGGTACGAGCTGATGACCACCGACCCGGAGGCGTCAAAGGCATTTTACGACGACGTGATCGGCTGGACGGTGCAGGACAAGCCGGCCGGCGACATGGATTACCGGATGATCGACAGCGGCAATGGCGTCGACCTGGTCGGCGGCGTGATGCGGCTGACCGAGCAGATGACGGCGGGCGGCGGAAGGCCGACCTGGCTCTTCTATATCGGCGTCGACGATGTCGATGCGTCAGTCGGGAAGATCAAGGCGGCCGGCGGCAGCGTGCTGATGCCGGCCTGGGACATCCCCGATGTCGGCCGGATCGCGATGGTCGCCGATCCGCAAGGCATCCCCTTCTATATCATGCGCGGCGCCTCCGAGGAGAACAGCACTGCCTGGGACCGGACGGGCATGGGCAAGTGCAACTGGAACGAACTGGCCACGCCCGACCAGGCCGGCGCCAACGCCTTTTACGCGACCGTATTCGGCTGGACCTATCCTGACAGGATGCCGATGGGCGAGATGGGCGACTATGTCTTCATCCAGGCAGGCGACCAGACGATCGGCGCGACGATGACGCACCCGGCGGAGGGCCCGCCCCCGGCCTGGCGCTTCTATTTCCGCGCACCCGATATCGAGGCGGCGGCCGCCAAGGTCTCGAGGAATGGCGGGACCGTCCATGCCGGCCCGATGGAAGTGCCCGGCGGCGACCGGATCATCGTGGCGAGCGACCCGCACTATACGGAGAGAGTGTCATGACGAAGATCACCCCCTGCCTCTGGTATGACGGCACGGCCGAGGAGGCGGCTGCCTTCTACGCCGCGACCTTCCCCGATTCGCGGGTCGAGGCGGTTCACCGCGCACCGGCGGACTTCCCCGGCGGGCACCAGGGCGATGTGCTGACCGTCGATTTCACGGTGCTGGGCATGCGGTTCCTCGGCCTCAACGGCGGGCCGACGTTCAAGTTCGACGAGGCGGTGTCCTTCCAGGTCCATACCGAGGACCAGGAGGAGACCGACCGCTACTGGAACGCGATTGTCGGCAATGGCGGCGCGGAGAGCGCGTGCGGCTGGTGCAAGGACAAATGGGGCCTGTCCTGGCAGATCACCCCGCGCGTGCTGACCGACGCGATGACCAGCCCCGACCGGGCGGCGGCCGGGCGCGCGATGGAGGCGATGATGACGATGGGAAAGATCGACATCGCGACGATCGAACGGGCGCTGGCCGGAGAGGTCGCGGCGTGAGCGCGACAATCGAGCCGGGGAAGATGGACGCCTGAAAGGGCGGGAAAGCAGGGAATGTCCCATGAGGAAGATCATCGCGAGCGCCTTCCAGTCGCTCGATGGCGTCATGCAGTCGCCGGGCGCTCCCGAGGAGGACCCGACCGGCGGCTTCACCCTGGGCGGCTGGGTCGCCGTCCCCGAGGACGCGATGATGGAGGAGCATCTGGGCCGGGTGCTGGGCGGCGACTACGACCTGCTGCTCGGGCGCAAGACCTACGACATCTTCGCCGCGTACTGGCCCTTCCAGCCGGACAACCCGATCGGCGACAAGTTCAACGCGGTGACCAAATATGTCGTCACCTCGTCGCCCGAACCGCTCGGCTGGGCCAACTCGATCGCGATTGGGGGCGACGCGGCGGCCGGCATCGCCCGGATCAAGGCGAGCGACGGCCCGGACCTGCTGATCCAGGGCAGCACCAAATTATATCCGGCGCTGCTCGAAGCCGGCCTGATCGACCGGCTGTTCCTGATGACCTTCCCGGTGGTGCTGGGTGGCGGGAAGCGGCTGTTCGCCGAAGGCGTGAAGCCCGGTGCGCTGAAGCTGGTCGAGTCAGCGGTGTCGACCACCGGGGTGATCATGGCGACCTATGAACCTGCCGGGCCGGTGCAGACCGGATCGTTCGCGACTCAGGAACCTTCGGCACTGGAGATCGCCAGGCGCGAGAAGATGGCCCTGGAAGGTTGACGGAAGACTGAGGAAGATGAGGAGCATCATCGTGGAACATCTCGTCTTTCCCAACGAGAGCCGGGAGTACCGGACGGCGCGCAATGCGCTGCTCGACGCCGAGATGGCGCTGCGCCGCCAGATCGAGGAGGTCGCAGCGCTCCGTCGCGCCCTTCCGCCGGGCGGGGTGCTGAAGGAGGATTATGTCTTCGAGCGGATCGGGGCAAACCAGCGCCCGGAATCGGTGAAGCTCTCCGACCTGTTCGACGGCATGCCGAGCATCATCCTCTACAGCTTCATGTACGGGTCGGAGCGCGACCTGCCCTGCCCCGGCTGCACGCACCTCCTAGACAGTCTGGACGGTGCGGCGCGGCATGTGCCGCAGCGCGTGCCCTTCTGGATCGTCGCCAAATCCCCGATCGCACGGCTTGTCGCCTGGGCGCGGGAGCGCGGCTGGGACCATCTCCGTTTCCTGTCGACCGCCGGGAACAGCTATGCCGCGGACTATTTCGGCGACACGTCGCAGCTTTCGCCGGCGATGCGGGCCGAGCGTGGCCTTGAAACCGCCAAGAACTGGGACGAAACGATGTTCAACGTGTTCCGACGCGACGGCAACACGATCCGTCATTTCTGGGGCAGCGAACTCGTCTTCGCGCCCGAGGAGGCCGGCCAGCACCACCGCGCCGGTGACCTGGTCGACCCGCTCTGGGGATTGCTCGACATGACACATGAGGGACGCGGGGAATTCTTCCCGAAGCTGACCTACTGATCAGGCGAACGCAGCCGCACCCTTTAGCTGGGTATAGGCGGCGATGACCTCCTGCAGGACCCTTTCATGGCTGCGGTCGCCGCCATTTCGATCGGGATGATAGCGGCGGACCAGTTCGGCATAGCGCTGGCGCAGGCCGCGCCGGTCGACATCGGTCGGCAGGCCGAGCACCTTGAGCGAGCGGCGGTCATTCTCCGACAAGGGGCGGCCGTCCTTGCGCGCCTCCTCGGTCCTGCGCTGGAAACGCGCGCCGATCGCGTCGAGCGGGTCGCTGAAATCGGCCCATTTCGGCGGCCGGTCGGCACCGCCGGTGGCGAAGGCGCGGGTCTCGCGCTCCCAGCCGGAGAAGGGCCGCTGTGCCTCGTGGATCTCGTCGGGGCTCATGCCGTTGAAGAAATTGTACCGCGCGTTGAATTCGCGGACATGATCCAGGCAGAACCAGCGATACGGCCGCGGCCCTTCATACCCGTTGGCCGGCCCCTCCTCCGGCGGCGCGCGGAATTCCCCCGCAGCCTCGCAGCCCGGGTGAACGCATTGCCTGCCGGTCCCTTCAACCCGCCCATGGAAACGGGCGTTGGGCCGATCCTTCTTTTCGCTATCCCGCGCCACGCGGCTCCCCGAACTGAATAAAGCGGCCTATATAGGCGCGATGACCAGTCTCGCCACCGGCTCCGTCGCGTCCGAAATCGCGTCCCGTCTCACCGCCGCGCTCGATCCGACGCATCTCGATATCGTCAACGACAGCGGCAGGCATGCCGGCCATATGGGCGACGACGGCACCGGCGAATCGCATTTCAGCGTGACGGTGGAGAGCGCTGCCTTCGCTGGACTCAATCGAGTCCAGCGCCAGCGGCTGGTGAACCGGGCGCTTGCCGATCTGTTGTCCTCGCGCATTCATGCGCTGGCCATCCGGGCACGCGCGCCGGGAGAATAAGCATGGCGTACAGGCTCTGGTACTGGCCCTCGATCCAGGGGCGCGGCGAGTTCGTCCGCCTGCCGCTGGAGGCGGCGGGCATCGCCTATCGGGACTGCGCGCGCGAGACCGGCGAAGAAGCACTGATGGCCGATATGGAGCGGCACGGCGCCGGCGGCCCGTTCGCCCCGCCCTATCTGGACCTTGAAGGCGGCGCGATCGCCCAGGTCGCCAACATCCTGCTCTATCTCGGCGAGAAACACGACCTGGTCCCGGCGGCGCAGCGGCACTGGATCAACCAGATCCAGCTCACCGTCGCCGATCTCGTCGCCGAGGTGCACAATGTCCATCATCCGGTGAGCGTGTCCGACTATTATCGCGACCAGAAGCCCGAGGCGGCGCGCGCGGCCGGGACGATGCGCGAGGAGCGGCTCCCCAAGTTCCTCGGCCATTTCGAGGCGGCCACCGCCGCCCATGCAGGCGACTGGCTGACCGGCGAGCGCTGGAGCTATGGCGACACCTCGCTGTTCCAGATCATCGAGGGGCTTCGCTACATGTTCCCGAAACGCATGGCGGCGATCGAGGGAGACTATCCCGGGCTGATCGCGCTCCACGACCGGGTCGCCGCGTTGCCGGGCATCGCCGCCTATCTGACGAGCGACCGGCGCATCCCGTTCAACCAGGACGGCATCTTCCGCCACTATCCCGAGCTCGACGCGGCATGAGCCTCGCCGAACGCCCCGCGGCGCGAATCCTGCTGATGGACCCGGCGGGACGCGTGCTGCTGTTCCGCTTCGACGCGGCCGATCGCCCGCCCTTCTGGGCGACGCCCGGCGGCGCGGTCGATCCGGGCGAGAGCTATGAGGAAGCGGCGCGGCGCGAGCTGATCGAGGAGACCGGCATCCATGCCGATCCCGGGCCGGAGCTCTTCAGGCGGGTCGTCGAGTTCGTCACGCTTGAGGGCGTACCGGTGCTGGCCGACGAGCGCTATTTCCTGATCCGCACCGAGGCCGCCGGGATCGATACCTCGCGCCACACCGAACTGGAACGGCGGGTGATGCAGCACTGGCAATGGTTTGACCGCGACGCCATCGCCGCGCACCATGAGCTGATCTATCCCGAGGACCTCGCCGAGATCCTGTCGGGCCTGAACGGAGCCGAATCATGATCGACGATTTCGTCCTGCACACCATCCTGCCGACGACTCACGACCTGGGCGGCTTCAAGGTGCATCGCACCCTGCCGTCGAAGCCGCGCACGATGGTCGGGCCGTTCCTGTTCTTCGACCAGATGGGCCCCGCGCATCTCGAGGTCGGCACCGGCATCGACGTGCGGCCGCATCCGCACATCAACCTGGCCACCGTGACCTATCTGTTCGGCGGGGCGATTGACCATCGCGACTCGATCGGCACCTTCGCGACGATCGAGCCGGGCGCGGTGAACCTGATGACGGCCGGGCGCGGCATCGTCCATTCGGAGCGCTCGCCCGCCAGCGAGCGAGCCCAGGGACCCGACCTGTCGGGCATCCAGACCTGGATCGCGCTGCCCGAGGCGAACGAGGAGATGGACCCGGCGTTCGAGCATGTCGCCAAGGCCGACCTGCCGGTGATCGAGACGCCGAATGCGCGCGCGCGGATCATCATGGGCAGCCTGTGGGGCTCGACCGCGCCGACCACGACCTATGCCGGGACGATCTATGCCGACATCGTGCTCGACCCGGGCGGCGAGGTGCCGGTCGACGCCGATGCCGACGAGCGCGCGGTGTATCTTGCGCTGGGCGAGGCGAGCCTTGACGGCGTGCCGCTCGAGCCGATGACCCTCTATGTGCTGAAGCCCGGCGTCGCGACCTCGCTGAAATCGCGCGACGGCGGGCGGGTGATGCTGTGCGGCGGTGACGCCTTTGCGACCCCGCGCCACGTGTGGTGGAACTTCGTCTCGTCGAGCCGCGACCGGATCAACCAGGCCAAGGAAGACTGGCAGGCAGGCCGATTCCCCAAGGTGCCCGGGGACGACAAGGAGTTCATCCCGATCCCGGCGATTCCGAAGACCGTGAGCTACCCGTAAGTCCATTCCCCTCCCGCTTGCGGGAGGAGCCGGGGGTGGGGACCAACTCGAACGTCCCCGTGACTCCCCCACCCCAACCCCTGCCCTGAAGGGGAGGGGCTTCAGGAGAGAGCCATGCCCGAAAGTTTCGATCTGCAGCGCATCGACCTTCCAACCGGCGTCGCCCTGGACGTCGCCGTCGCGGGCGACCCGGCGAATCCCGCGATCATCCTGCTCCACGGCTTCCCGGAATCGCACCGCACCTGGCGGCACCAGATCCCAAAGCTGGCGAAGACCCATTTCGTGCTCGCGCCCGACCAGCGCGGTTTCGCGCGGTCGTCGAAGCCGGAAGCGGTCAGCGACTATACCCCCGACAAGATGGTCGGCGACCTGATCGCGCTCGCCGATCATTTCGGCGTCGGGACCTTCACCCTGGTCGGCCATGACTGGGGCGGCGCGATCGCGTGGATGGCGGCCCTGACCCGGCCAGACCGGGTCGCGAAGCTGATCATCGTCAACGCGCCGCATCCGTTCGTCTTCCAGCGGTCGATGTTCGACGATCCCGCGCAGCGCGAGGCGAGCCAGTATATCCGCGCCTTCCGCAACCCGGATTTCGAGAAGCATATCGACGCGATCGGCCTGTCGGCATTCTTCGACGGCAGCTTCATGCGCCATACCGATTTCGAAAACGTCGCGGCGGAGAAACCGACCTATCTCGACCAATGGGGTCAGCCCGGCGCGATGACCGCGATGCTCAACTGGTACCGCGCCAGCGCGATCATCGTGCCCGAGATCGGCGAGGACGCCGAACGACCGGCATTCCTGAGCGCGCCCTTCCCGCCGATCAGGCAACCGACGCTGGTGATCTGGGGCGTGCAGGACAAGGCATTGCTGCCAAGCCAGCTCGAGGGGCTCGAGGCGCTGGTGCCCGACATGACGCTGGTGAAGGTCGATGCCGGGCATTTCGTGCCATGGGAAGCGCCCGAGGCAGTGACGGACGCCATTCGGGACTGGCTGGGTTAATCCTTCAATCCTCCGCAAGCGGGGAAGGATTCAGGCCAGCTCCGAAACCGGTTCCACCCATGCGCCATGGGCCTGGACATCGGCGAGGATCATCGCCCCGGCGTGATCCGGCCAGCTCTGGACCCAGACCTGCTGCTTGGCCGCGACCCGGTTGGGTTCCATGCGGACCCAGGCAAGCGGGCGCTCCGTCGTCGCCTGCGCCGCAGCGGCGGCCATTGCCGCCTCGATCCGCGCCTGGCGCTCCTCCCCGAGATATTGCCAGACCACCGAGTGCATCAGCACGCGCGTCACGCCGGCCGGTTGGGGTTCCGCGAGGCGGGCCTCGACCCAGTCGGCCGCGTCACCCTGCACGATGTCGACCGGCCTTTCGGCAATCATCGCGATGGCGCGGGTCAGGCGCTCCAGGCGGTCGGGATTGTCAGCCCAAATATAGGCGCGCAGCCGGTCGGCCGCGACCGGATCGCTCACGTCGATCGGCTGGATCTCCACCCCACGGACCGAGTCGATAGCGAGTGCGATATCGGGCGGCGCCGCGCCGCGCCATTCCGGCCTGATCGTGATCGGCGAATCGGCCGGGCCGAACGCCACGCCGCCCAGATCGAACCGGAAACGGTCGATCAGCAGGTTGAGCCCCGCGCTGGAGCCGATCTCCAGCAGCTCTAGCCCCGGGCCATGGCGACGCGCGACCTCGATCAGGCCGGTCATCAGCGCGGCCGAACGGCCGGCCTCGTTGGTCTGGGGCGGGCCGTCGAGCCACGGGTAGAGCGCGTCATCATGCGCCACGAAGGTGTCGGCGAGAACCTGCCGCACCGCTTCCGACTCGGTCACCGTGCCCGCGAACACCCGTGACAGGGCAGGCTCCCTGCCTTGCAGATCGAGCGCGTGCAGCCCGCCGACCAGCCGGAGGGGCAGCGCGTCAGTGGTCGGTTCGCCCGGCCAGTCGAGCACGCGGGCGCCGGTTCGAGTATCGCGATTCAGGCACAGGGAGAGAGCGGCACAGATTCGCGCGGTGATCGGCGCGCCCATCACGGTACAGAAATGTTCCTGGATCAGGAACGCGCCGCGGACATTCTGCTCGGTCATAGGGCCTCCTTGCCGCGTCTGTTGCGCCCGCGAGGGGCCGCAAGTAAAGCCCCGCTCACTCATGGCCGATCCGATCATCATCGCCGTCCCCAAAGGGCGCATCCTCACCGAGGCCGTGCCGCTGCTCGAGCGCGCCGGAATCTCGCCCGAGGCAGCCTTCGCCGACGAGGACAGCCGCGCGCTGCGCTTCTCCACCAGCAACCCCGGCATCGACCTGATCCGGGTACGCGCGTTCGACGTGGCGACCTTCGTCGCGCATGGGGCTGCGCAACTGGGCATCGTCGGCTCCGACGTGCTGGCCGAGTTCGACTATTCGGAGCTCTACGCCCCTGTCGACCTGGGCATCGGTCATTGCCGGCTGTCGGTCGCCGAACCTGCCGACATGGCGGCGGGCGACGATCCGCGCGGCTGGAGCCATGTGCGGATCGCGACCAAATATCCGCATGTCACGCGCCAGCATTTCGAGGCGCGCGGCGTCCAGGCGGAGTGCGTGAAGCTCAACGGCGCGATGGAACTGGCGCCAACGCTGGGACTGGCGCCGCGAATCGTCGACCTGGTGTCGTCGGGCAAGACGCTGAAGGAGAATGGCCTGGTCGAGGTCGAGGTGATCGCCGAGGTCACGTCGCGCCTGATCGTCAACCGGGCTGCGTTCAAGACTCGGGCCGAGGTGGTGCCGCTGGTGGATGCGTTCCGGCGGGCTGTCGCCGGGGAGATGGCGGCGTGAGGGCGGCTTTCTTCTCCCCCTCCTGTTTACGGAAGGGGCCGGGGGTGGGCTCGCGCTTACCTCAACCGTTCCGCTTGTTCGGGCCGGGCGCCTACCCCTCAGCCCCCTCCCGCGGGCGGGAGGGGATGAAGAAGTGATCCGCCTCTCGACCTCCGATCCCGATTTCGCGCGCGACTTCACCGCCCTGGTCAACGCACGCCGCGAGGCCGACGCCGATGTCGCGCGTGACGTGCGGGCGATCGTCGCCGGCGTTCGCGACGAGGGCGATGCTGCGCTCCAGGCGTTCACCGGCAAGTTCGACCGGCACGACCTGGACGAAACCGGCTGGCAGATCGAGAAGACCGACTGGCTCGTCGCGCTGAACGGCCTCGATCCCGACCTGCGCGCGGCGCTTGAACTCGCCGCCGAGCGCATCGCCGCCTACCATATCAAGCAGAAGCCCGAAGACAGCGACACCACCGACTCGGCCGGCGTCAGGCTCGGCGCGCGCTGGAACGCGATCCAGGCGGCCGGCATCTACATCCCGGGCGGCCGGGCGGCCTATCCGTCGTCAGTGCTGATGAACGCGATCCCCGCCAGGGTCGCTGGCGTTGAGCGACTGGTGATGGTCACGCCGACCCCGGACGGCGAGATCAATCCGCTGGTGCTGGCCGCCGCGCATATTGCCGGGGTGGACGAGATCTGGCGGATCGGCGGCGCGCAGGCGATCGCAGCGCTTGCCTATGGCACCGGCAGGATCGCGCCGGTCGATGTCATCACCGGCCCCGGCAATGCCTGGGTCGCCGAGGCAAAACGCCAGCTCTACGGCGTGGTCGGCATCGACATGGTGGCCGGGCCGAGCGAGATCGTAGTGGTCGCCGACGGCAGGAACGACCCCGACTGGATCGCCGCCGACCTGCTGAGCCAGGCCGAGCATGACCCGACCAGCCAGTCGATCCTGTTCACCGACGATGCCGATTTCGGCAACGCCGTCGCGGAGGCCGTGGACGCGCAGATCGCCCAGCTTTCAACGGCCAAGGTGACCCGCGAGAGCTGGGATGCCAACGGCGCGATCATCGTCACCGCCGACCTGTTCGAGGCGATCCCGCTGGTCGACCGGCTGGCGCCCGAACATCTCGAGCTCGCCTGCGACGATCCCCAGGCGCTGTTCGACCGGGTCCGCCATGCCGGATCGGTGTTCATGGGCCGCCATACGCCCGAGGCGATCGGCGATTATGTCGCCGGGCCCAACCATGTCCTCCCGACCGGCCGGCGCGCGCGCTTCGCCTCCGGCCTGTCGGTGCTCGACTTCATGAAGCGCACCAGCTTCCTCCAGCTCGACGCCGCGGCGCTGGGCGCCATCGGCCCGGCGGCCGTGGCGCTGGCCGAGGCGGAAGGGCTCCCTGCCCATGCGAAATCAGTGGCGCTCCGCCTCGCGGGCGACCAGACGGAATTGACATTATGAGCCGAACCTCAGCCCGTTCCACGGCCCGTGCCGCTGCCAGGCTTGCCGCTACCCAGGCACTCTACCAGCACGAGATGGAGGGCACCGCGGTCGCGGCGCTGCTCCACGAATTCCACCAGCATCGGCTCGGCGCGACGATCGAGGACGCCGAATATGCCGAGGCCGAGGTCGATTTCTTCGACGATCTCGTGAAGGGCACGGTCGCGCGCCAGAGCGAGATCGACGCGGCGATTTCCGGCAAGCTGGCCGAGGGCTGGGCGCTCGAGCGGC
>CZQE01000113.1_pt1 | contig 22134 bp, 22 predicted proteins | sample 734431 | NCBI WGS metagenome assembly CZQE01 (sample SAMEA3597869, study PRJEB11362) | hydrothermal vent metagenome | biome: marine hydrothermal vent biome; feature: marine hydrothermal vent; material: ocean water | place: Atlantic Ocean | collected 2010-09-19/2010-10-04
TCGACCGTCGTGCTGTCGTTCGTTCGCATCGCCTGTTGTTCTCCCGTCTCCGGCAGGTTGAAGGCGAGCCTGTCGACGAAGGAAAAGCGATATCGGATATGACCTTGCATTGCCGCCGGGGAGATACGGAACGGTGATGCGATGCTGAGTTCAAGCGGAACGGTGTGGATCGGGCGTTTCTGCAGCGCCGTGTCCCGATCAGTCGCGCGCAGGGTGATGGTCCCGCCGAGCAGCGCCTGGCCGATCGAAACGACGCGCCGGTCCCGGTCGAGCACCAGCCTGGCGACGCCGCGCAGTGAATCGCCGTCATAGCGTCGGCGCACCACCGAGATCCTGCCGTCGCTGTCGGGTTTCTGGTCAAGCCGCTCGATCACGACGCGCTCGACCGCCAAGGCGCCGATATTGAAGGTCGGGAATTCGAGTGGCGGTCCGAGTGGATCCCATCCGCGCAGCAGACCGTCGCCATCGTCGAAGCGGACCCCGGCGGGCAGGGCCACGCGTATGGTTCGCCGGTCGGACGGCGATGTCCGCACGATCTCCGCTTCGCCGGTGCTGACTCGCGCCTCGCTTCGCACCCATGTCTCGCCGTCGCGCGATTCCTCGCTGACCGAGATCGTCTTTCCGGCAGAATCCTGGCGTGTCTCGCTCCGGCGGGACAGGTGGAGCGGGCCGTGATTCTGTTCGATCAGGTCGATCCGCTGGATATCGACGACGCGGCGGCCGTCAGGCCCCGGTATCTCTTCGTGTGACATGTGTCCGATAGGGACGCCGTCCCGGACAGAGATCAGGTACCAGGCTGAATCACCGGGCGCGGGCGCAATGGCCGCCGTCGCGCCGACCGGCAAGGCAAGTGTGAGGCCAGCCCAATATGCTGCTCTCTGCGAAATCCCCCGGGCCATCGCCCGAACCATAGCCGGGTGCCGTGGCATGTCCACGGCAACGCATGTCGCGGCGGCCGTGATTCGGCGTTATGGAGGCCCGATGTGCAACGACTATCGCCTTGAGGTGGATGCGGCGACGCTGATCGATGGCTTCGCGGAGCTGGAGATCGATATCCGTTTTCCGGAAGGCCTGCCCAATATCGAGCCGAGGGCGGACATCAAGATCACGGATAGCGCGCCGATCGTCCGTTCAGTAGCGGGGGTGCGCGCGGCGGGCGAACTGTTGCAGCGCCGCTGGAGCTGGCCGGGGCCGAACCGCAAGCCGGTCTATAATTTCCGCTCCGACGGCCGCGAATTCCCGAACGGGCGCTGCCTGGTCCTTGCCGACGGCTTCTATGAATTCACCACGCCCGAGGACCCGAAGAAGAAGCGCAAGGACAAATGGCTGTTCACGATGAAGGACCAGCCCTGGTTCTGCATCGCCGGCCTGTGGCGCACCAGCGAGGTGGGTGAGGCCTTCACCCTGCTGACGATGGAGCCGGGGCCGGACATCGCACCGTATCACGACCGCCAGATCGCGATCCTCGACCGGTCGCGCTGGGCGGACTGGCTCGATCCCTCGGTGCCGGCGCGGGAGGTGCTGCACGCACTTCCCGCGGGCAGCCTGGCGGTGGAGCAGGTGGGGTAGGCGCCCCTTTCAGATTATCCGGCCACCATCTCCCGCACGGCTTCCGCCGTCGCCTCGTCAGCCGGAAAGAATGTCTCCAGCGTCAGCTCGGACAACGTCACATCCTGCGCGGTGCCGAATATGGTCGTGGTGCTGAGGAAGCTCAGCACCCGGTCGCCCGCCAGCAGTTTCAACGGCACCGCGATCCCGCCAAGATCCTCCGGCCTCGCATCGGAGGCGGGTGGGGCAGGATAGTCCTCCAGCTCGGCCACCAGCCTGTCCAGATCGGCATCGCCCGCCGCCTGCGCCTGGCGTTTCAGGCGCGAGATGAGATGGTGCCGCCACTCTCCCAGATTGAGGATGCGCGGCGCGAGTCCCTGTGGGTGAAGTGCCAGCCGCATGACGTTCGGCTTGTCCAGCAGCATGGGATCGACCCCCGCCAGCAGCGGCGCGATGCCCCGGTTGGCCGCGATCAGGTTCCAGTGCCGGTCGACCGCAAGCGCCGGCCATGGCTCGTGGCCGGCAAGGATCAGGTCGATCGCTCGCCGCGCGCCGGCCATTTCGGGATCGTCGAGCGATCGCTCGCCGAACAGGGGGGCGAAGCCCGCGGCCGTCAGCATCAGGTTCCGCTCCCGCATCGGCATGTCGAGCTGTTCCGACAGGCGCAGCACCATTTCCCGGCTGGGCCGCGCGCGCCCGGTTTCCAGGAAGCTCAGATGCCGCGAGGAAATCTCGGCATCAAGCGCGAGATCGAGCTGGCTCATGCGCCGTATCCGGCGCCACTCCCGCAGATGATCCCCAATGTTCCGCGCCGCGACCGTCATCCTGATTCCTCCATCGCGCCCGATTTTGCGCCGGCACCGAATGCGCCACCATTACCTTGCAGGTAATCGACGTGCCTACCTCCTTCGCCGAAAAGCATCACGTCAACCAGAAGGAGGCAGACATGACCGACACCACCAACACCATCCGCACCATCCTGGGCCTTGATGCCCTGACCTGTCTCGCCGCCGGCGCGGTGATGAGCCTGGGCGCAGGGCTGCTCGCCGGCCCGACCGGGCTTCATCCGACCTTGCTGCTGGTGGCGGGATGCAGCCTGTTCCCCGTCGCGGCGCTGTTCGGATGGATGGCGAAGACATCGTTGTTGAACGGCCCACTGGTATTGCTGGCGGTGACCGGCAACATCGGCTGGGTCACGGCGAGCATCGCGGTGCTGCTGCTGACCGATCCGACCCTCTTCGGCGCTGCCTTCATCCTTGCCCAGGCGCTGGTCGTCGCGGTGCTGGCGTGGCTGGAGTTCGGCCATCGGCCGCGGGCGGGGGTTGCCGTGACGGCTTGATCTGTCGGGCGGCCCCTGCGGGGGCCGCCCGATATTCTGATGTCCAGCAACAATCCCGAGACCAGGAGCGGGATCGTTGCTCTAGCCCCGGTAACCGGTTCCGGCGATACGCGGCGTATATTCCGGGCAGAGCCAGGTTTCCTGCACCCGTTCGCCATGATCCTCCAGTTCGAGGAAAGCATGTTTCGTTCTGGCGCGGGAATAGGCTTCTTTCTGGTTCCTGAAACACATCATGCCGCCGAAAGGCGAGCTGCCATAGACGCTGTAATCCGAATATTGGCAGGTGAAGCAGATCTTGATCGAGATGCCTTGCGGAAGTTGCCTTCCCAAATCAAGCAACCGCTCCTCGAAATAGGCCTCGGTCCCCTCGCCGGAGCATGAGACCCGTACATCGCCCGCAACAAGCGTCAGCTTCAGTGCCTTGTAGAATGTGCCATTGCCCAGACTCACCTCGACGGTGAGGTGTCCCGTCGCATCCTGCCCATGGTCCAGGATCGGCACCGGGATCGTTAGCGACAGATCGCAGGCCCGAAGACGAGACTCCCGAAGACTGAAACCGTCGAGCGATGTCGACGGCGCATCGGCATCGGGCATGAGATCGGAGAAATCATGCCCCGAGAAGGCAACACCCAGGACCCGGAGCACTATCGTCTGTCCGTCATTGGTCATCGTCGCCGGGAAGCGGCCGCGCCTGTCCGAATAGAGGGCGTCAAAAGTCATCGGCGCACCATATCGTCCGGGTTACGATCATGGCATCCTCCCCGCGCAGATTCCAATCACACCAGATTACATGGGTCAATCGATGAGCAAGGCACGTACCGCGATGGACGGCCCGGCGCACCCGGCGTCTCCCGCCGACGGCGCCATCGGCGACGTCGCGCGGGTCCGCGCCATCCTGATCGCCTCGGCCAGGGCGGGCGAGGCGATCAGCTATTCGCATCTGCTGGCCGAACTTGGCCACCGCTTCACTCGCCCGAAGATGCGGGCCGTGTGCAAGACGCTCGACGCGGTCGATGCCGCGGGGGCCGAGGCGGGCGAGCCCGAGATGGCCGTGCTGGTCGTGCGCGAGTCCGACGGGTTGCCGGGCCAGGGATGGTGGGTCGGCGGCGTCGCGATGCGGCGCGGCTATGAAGGCCCCTGGATCGGCGCTGAGGCTTTGCGCTTCGTGCGGGGGTTGCAGGAGGAGGCGTTCGACTGGTGGCGGGCCAAATGACGTCTCGCCGATGTGCCGGAACTGGCTGTCGCGATTGGCGCGGGAAGCGATTTTCTGGCATATCGGCCGCGTTGGAATCAGCAGCCGGCAGGAGACGAACGATGCGCCAAATGAGGTGGGCCACAGCCGTGGCCATGCTGATCGCCGGGTGGCAACCGGCCGCCGCCGCTGACGGGGACGCAGCGATCGGCATATGGCGCAACACGCAGAACAGCGTTCATATCGAGGCGCGTCACTGCGGCGCCAGCATGTGCGGCAAGGTCGTCTGGGCAAGCGCCAAGGCCATCGCCGATGCGAGGAGGGGCGGCACCGCGAACCTGGTCGGCACCGATCTTTTCCGGGATTTTCGCAAGGACAAGAGGGGGCAATGGCGCGGCAAGGTGTTCGTCCCCGATATCAACAAGACCTTTTCGGGCACGGTGATGCTGATCGACGCGAACACGGCAAAGGGCAGCGGATGCCTTGTCGGCCGCGTCGGTTGCCGATCGCAGACGCTGACGCGGATCAAATGACCGGACAGGGGCGGGAGGGGAGGGGCGAACCGCCCGCCTCCCGGTCGTTGCCGCCAGGCATCATTCGGCGGCCGACACCACCGGCAGCCAGACCGCGCTCGGCGTCTCGCCGCCGCGCTCGATCGTGACGGTCGCCTTCCTGTAGTCGGTCTTCTTCGCGAAGAAGATGTTCGGCACATAAGTCTGCGGGTTGCGGTCGTAGAGCGGGAACAGGCTCGACTGGATCTGCACCATGATCTTGTGGCCCGGCTTGAACACATGGTTCACCGCGGGCAGGCGGAAGCGGTAGCGCTGGACCTTGTCGGCCGGGATCGCGCTCGGCCTGGCGAAGCTGTCGCGGTACCGGCCACGGAAGATGTCGAGGCTCACGGCGAGTTGATACCCGCCCATCGTCTTGTCGCTCGCGACCTCGTCCGGATAGACGTCGATCACCTTGACCACGAAATCGCCGTCGGTGCCGGTGGTCTTCGCATAGATGTCGGCCATCGGCACGCCGGATACCGTCACCGCCTTGGTCAGCACCGGCGTCTCATAGGTCAGTACGTCGGGGCGGCCGTCCGCATGGCGCTGGTCGCTGACCAGCCAGCTCTGCCAGCGCCCGTCACCGAAATTCACCGGACGCGGCAGATGCGGCACCGGCTTGGTGGGGTCGGAGACATAGCTGTCGTCGCCTGCCTCAGGCTTGTCGAAGCTGAGGCCCCAGTCCCCCGACATGTAGATCGGCTTCATCGGTGCCGCGCAGCCGGTGTCGCAGGCGAGCGGCCATTTGTCGAACCTGTTCCACTTGTTCTCGCCGGTGTTGTAGAAGGTCACCGATGGCGGCGTGAAGGCGGGGGCGCCATCCTTCAGATAGGCGTTGAAGAAGGGCAGCAGCACGTCACGCCGCGCCTGCAGCGCCGTATCGCCCTCGAACCTGAGCGCGCCCAGCGACGAGCCGTTATAGTTGAACCCGCTGTGCCGCCATGGGCCCATCAGCAGGAAATTGTTGCTGCCATGGCCTACCTTGTTGAGCTCCTCCCAAGCGTGGATCGCGCCGTACATATCCTCCTGGTCCCAGATGCCCTGTTCCCACAGGGTCGGCACCCTGGACGGCGCGGCGGCGAGCAGCTTGTCGAGCGCCTGTCCCGACCAGAATTCGTCATAGGCGGGATGCTTCGACATGCGGTTCCAGTATGGCAGCTGGTCGAAGCCCGACTGCTTTGCCCACTCGCCGGCCGAGCCCACCTTGCGGAACGTGTCGTAATCGTCCCAGGCTGGCGAGCCTGCCGACTTGCCGGCGCCCTTGTAGCCGGTCTGCCCGGCGAGCCAGCCGATATTGGTCAGGCGGAACGCGCCGTAATGGAACCAGTCGTCGCCCATCCAGCCGTCGATCATCGGGCTCTCCGGCGCCGCGACCTTCAGCGCGGGATGCGGATTGAGCAAGGCCATGACGACGGTGAAGCCCTCATAGCTCGACCCGAGCATGCCGACCTTGCCGTTGCTTTCCGGCAGGTTCGCCTTGTTCACCAGCCAGTCGATCGTGTCGTAGGCGTCGGTGACGTGATCGACCTTGGTCTTGTTCAGCGGGCCGATCACCGGGCGGGTGACGATGTAGTCGCCCTCGGAGTCGTATTTGCCGCGGATGTCCTGGAACACGCGGATATAGCCGTCCTTGACGAACAGCTCGTCGCCCTCGGGCAGGGTCGAAAGCATGTTCGGGCTGTCGACCCGCATCACGCGGCCGGAGGCGTTATAGGGGGTGCGGGTCAGCAGGATCGGTGCGTTCCTCGCGCCCTTGGCGACGATGATGACGGTGTGGAGCCTCACCCCGTCGCGCATCGGGATCATCACCTCGCGCTTCTCATAGTCGTAGCTGGCGGTGGGCGGCGTGAACTTGGCGGGGATGTCGCCACCGGGCGCTGAGGTCGGCGTCGACTGGGCGACGGCCATGGAGGAGAGAAGCGTCGTGGCGAGAAGCGCGAACCCGATCCGCATGAGCAGTTTCCCTGTTATATTATGTCCCTGCACACGGCATGGCCAATGGTGCTTTACCGTGTCAAGCCGGTGGCACGGGATAGCGCCAGGGGGCGATCATCCTGCAGGGGCGGCCGGGCAACCGGCACCGAATGCACGGCGAAAGACTGTGCGAATAGGGCTCGCGTGACGGGTAGTGCCGTGCTGCCTCAGGCACATCCTGTTCGACAAAAGGGGATCGGCAACCGCCGGAGGCTATCCTATGAGCAAGGTCGGGGGACCGGACAGGGGGAAGGATGGCGATGTCTGGGGAGAAGCAGCTTCATCGTGGCGGGTTGCGGCACTATGCCTGCCCGTCCGATGCCGAAGCGCGCGGATGAGGCGCTACGCCGCAGCCCTCGCGCGCCGGATGCGGGCGTTGTTGCGTCGTCGGGCCCCGGTCGAGGTTCAATCCTCGGCGACGATCGACCTGCGTTCGCCCGGGATCGCTGCTGATCCCTTTCCCCATTATGAAACCCTGAGGCGGGAAGGATCGGTGCTGTTCCTGCCGCTGAACAATTACTGGATCGTCCTTGGTCATGACGCGGTCCGTTCGGCGTTCGCCCGGCCCGAGCATTTCTCCAATGCGCCTTACCGGGACGTCGACGCTGTCCTGCTCGCCGCCGATCCGCCTGCCCAGACGGTGATCCGGCGCGCGGTCGCGCGGCTATTCTCTCCTGCCGTGACCGCGCGGCTGGAAGCGACCGCGTCGCGCCTGTCGGAGGCGCTGGTGCAGCCCGAGCTTGATGCCGTTGCAAACTATGCGATCCCGGTGAGCCGCGGGGTCACGGCGGACCTGCTCGGGCTCGACGCGGCGGGCATGGACGATATCGTTGCTGCCGAGGAACTGTCGCGGAGAACGGCAGACCCGCTGGGGGATTTCGTCCGCAGCCTCGACGCGCTGGCGCATCGCTCGGCGATGTTCGAGGCGCTGATCGATGCGGGGATTTCCGAAGAGTCGACACGAAGCCTTGTCCGGCTGATGTGGCTCGCCGGCACCACCACGACGCAACGGGTGATTTCGCGGGCGATCCTTCGCATCGTCGAATGCGACAGCGACCAGCGTGCGCTGCGCGCTGACCCTGGTCTGGTCAGGCCGTTCGTCGAGGAGGTGCTTCGGCTGCATCCGCCGGAGCATATGGTGCCGCGCCTGGCGATGGCCGATGTCGAGCTGGACGGCGTCGTCATTCCGGCGGGGGCCGATGTCAGGCTGTGCGTGAGCGCGGCCAATCGCGACCCCGTCCAGTTCGAGCAGCCTGACCGGATTCTGCTCGACCGCGGGAATGCACGCCATTTCGCGTTCGGCTCGGGCGCTCATGCCTGTATCGGCGCGCAAGTCGGCCGCGCGACGGCGAACATCGCGGTGGCGACCTTGCTGCGCCGTTCCTCCGCCCTGCACGCGCTCCGGCCGTTGCACGAAATCCGCTATTTCGCGACCGAGGCGGCGCTTTCCCCCGAAAGCCTGGAAATCGGGGTGATGCCGATATGATCGCCGCTGCCGCAACTTCCGCGGGAACGGCACGGGGGCTTCCCTCGTCGAGGGGGCGGCTATGACTCTCTCCTGCGTTGCGGCATAGGCGGCCGATGGAAGACATCGTCTATAGCGCCAGTCCGGAACTGCGCCGGCCGCGCCATTTTGCGGCGAAGGCGATGCTCGACCTGCGCGCTTCGGGCGCGATCGCCTGGCGGCTCTTCCGCAGCAACCTGCGCATACGGCACCGCAGGACCTTTCTGGGCTATCTCTGGCTGCTGCTGCCGGTGATGGGTACCGTGCTGATCTGCAGTTATATCCATTCGCGGCGGATCGTCAGCATCGCGCCGACCAGCCTGCCCTATCCCCTGTTCGTGCTCTCGGGCATGATCCTGTGGCAATCCTTCGTCGATGCGATCAATGCGCCGCTGCAGCAACTTACGGCCGCGCGACAGCTGATCACGCGAAGCCGGGTCCCGCACGAGGCGATCATCCTCGCAGGAGCGATGGAGGTGCTGCTCAACGCGGCGGTCCGTCTCGCGGTGCTTGTGGTGGTGATCGCCATCTGGGTGCCGTTCGTGCCGTCGATGGTGCTGATCCCGGCGGGGGTCGTGGCGCTGGTGGTGTTCGGCCTGGCGATCGGGCTGGCGGTGGCGCCACTGGGGCTGCTGTATGACGATATCGGCCGCGTGATCGCGATGGCGATGACCTTCTGGTTCTTCCTGACCCCGGTGATCTATCCCTTGCCATCCTTTGGGCCGCTCCGTTTCAATCCGGTCGCGCCGCTGCTCGTCACCACCCGAAGCTGGTTGCTGGGCTGGTGGGGCGTTTCCAATGGCTTTCTGGTGATTGTCGGCATCGCCCTTGTCGGTCTGGTCGCCGCCTGGCTGTGGTACCGGCTTGCCCGGCCGCACGTCGTCAGCCGGTTGGGTTGAGCGATGGAGGTCGCCGCGCCCCCTTTTTCCGGGCTCGACATATCGGACGCACCTGATCGCGCCGCGCGTTCGGGGAAGGACGAGACGACGCTGTCGATTTCCAACCTGTCCAAGAAATATTGCGGCGATCTGAAAAAGGCGCTGTTCTACGGTCTGGGCGATATCGCGGGCGAGATGTCGGGGCGGCAATGGTGGGCAGGTCGCCTGCGCCCCGGCGAATTCTGGGCGCTCGACGATATCTCGTTCGACGTGCGGCGCGGCGAGGCCGTCGCCGTGATCGGGCGCAACGGTGCCGGCAAGAGCACGTTGCTGCGGGTGATCTACGGTCTTCTGAAGCCCGATATGGGGCAGGTGCGCATTGCCGGCCGGTCCGAGGCGATCATCGAGCTCGGCACCGGTTTCAACCCGCTGCTCACCGGTCGCGAGAATATCGAGGTCGGCGCGTCGCTTCATGGCCTTGATCCGGATGCGACCGGGCGTCTGCTCGAGGCAGTGATCGATTTCGCCGAACTGGCCGAGTTCATCGACGCCCCGCTGTTGTCCTACAGCTCAGGCATGAAGGCGCGCCTCGCCTATTCGCTCGCCGCGCATCTCGGGCCGGACCTGTTGCTGGTCGACGAGGCGCTGGCGGTGGGGGATCTGGCTTTCCAGCACAAATGCATTCGCCATATGCGACAGTTCGTCCAGGGCGGCGGATCGCTGCTTCTGGTCTCCCATAATGTGCAGCAGATTCAGACGGCGTGCGACCGCGCTATCCTGCTCGAACGGGGTCGCGTGATACTCGAGGGCGGTGTGGCCGATGCGGTCAGCAGGATGCTCGAGCAGCGGCCGGCGGTCGAGGCGAGCCAGTCGGGCGATTTCGCCGCCAATGGCCCGGTGCGCATGGGCGGGCTCAGCATGGCACCGGGAAGCGGCGGGGATATCCGTACCGGGCGGCCGGCTGAGGTGACGCTGCGTTACGAGGCCGACCTGGCGACCGAGGTGATATGGGCGCTGAGCATCTGGACCGAGGATCGATGGACCTGTGTTTGCGGCGCGGTCGATACGGCACCGCGGCGTCTCGACGCAGGTCGCGGCATTCTCCGCTGCACCCTGCCCGATGTGCCGCTGCTCGCGGGCCGCTACATCGTCCGCGCGACGCTGCTCGATGCCACGACACACTACCCGATCGCGCTGGAGAGTTCGCGGAGCCGGGAATGCCACATCCAGGTGCATACCGATCCGGATCCCGTCCTGAATCTGCAGATCTGGGCGAATCAACTGGTGCGGCTCGACGCTCAATGGGATGAACCGCTCCGGATGCCGCTGGACGGGACCGACGGGAAATGACCGAAGGGTCGGCCGAGGAGAATTTCGCAATGCTGCGTGATATGGATGAAGCGTTGCTTGCCAGGCTGGTCTGCCCGTCGACGCGGACTCCGTTGCGCCATGATGCGATCGCCGGCGAGCTGGTGTCGGATCAGGCCGGGCTTGCCTACCCGATCCGCGACGGCATTCCCGTCCTGTTGATCGAAGCGGCACGGCGGACCGGCACTGGCTGATCTTCACGCGCCGCCCCGAAGGATTTCCGCAAGCGTCGCTGCTCGTGGCGGCGACGGTCTGGCAGGCCGCCGGAGCCGTCGACAGCGCAATGGCGACTGGCTAAGCGTCACCGGATGAACGACGTTCCGGCTTTTCTGTGTCCGAACGGGAATCCGGGAATGGCAATCGTGAGACCCAGCGACAGACTCGACCGCGCCGACGTGCGGGCGGCGCTTGCCAAAGGTCTCGCCTTTCTGGAACGCGTCCAGCTCGACGGCGGAGAATTCCGCGTGGTGACCTCGCTGCGCAGGGATATGGCCGGCGATTGCGAACCCGATCCGTCGATCTTCCCGACCGCCCTGATCGCGCATTGCCTGTCCTTCGCCCCTGCCGCCAACCTGATGCGCGACCGTGGCCTGGCGTTCCTGCTCGCCCAGCGCGATCGCCATGGCCTGTGGCGGCACTGGACCCGGGATCACCCGTTCTTTCGCCAGTTGCCGCCCGATATGGACGATACGTGTTGCGTGTCGGCCGCCCTTGCCGCGGCTGGCTCGACGGACGGCGCGGATCCGGCGCTCCTTATTGCGAACCGTGACGCGCAGGGCATGTTCCTGACGTGGATCATGCCCCGGGCCCGTTGGACCGGCCGGGCGCATATGCGGGTGACGTTGCCGCAGCTTCGCCATCTCGTGACGCTCTGGTTCTTCTTCAAAAAGACCTCTGCGGCGCCTGGCGATGTCGATGCGGGCGTGAACGCCAATTGCCTTCACTATCTCGGCAGCTTCCCGGGCGATGGGCGCGTGGTCGAGCGGCTGGTCGAGATACTGCGCCGGGACGGGGAGCCCGATGCCGACAAATGGTATGAGAACCCTTTCGTGCTCTGGTATTTCTTCGCCCGCGCGCTCGGGGGCCGTTCGGAAGAGGCGCGGAGTTTGTTGCTCGCCAGGCTGGATGCTGCAACTCCGACGAGCGCGCTGGAGATCGCCTTGTCGGTCGCCGCCCGGCTCTATTGCGGGGCAATGCCATCGGACGAACTGATCGATGCGCTGCTCGCCCGCCAGTCTTCCGATGGAAGCTGGCCGCGCGCGCCGGTCTATTTCGGGGGGCGCGAACGTCGCCGTGACGGCAGCCTCGCGCCGGCGCATCCCGATACGCCACACTGGGGATCGGAGGAACTGACGACCGGCTTCTGCATCGAGGCGCTTGCACGGGTATCGCGGACGGAGGCAGCGTGACCCGTCACCTGATTCATATCGGCTATCCGAAGACCGGCTCGACCTTCTTGCAGCGCTGGTTCGCCGCGCATCCGCAGATCGCCTATGCGCATGGCGGCATCGCCGGGTTCCGCAGCATTCATTCCCTCGTCGCCGAGGCGGCTGGCAAGGATCCCGGCTATCTGTGGCGAGTCACCAGCCACGAGGCATTCACCTTCCCGTTTCTCGATGCCGGGCGGCGCGATATCGATTTGTCGCATCCGGGCGAGGGAACGCTGGAAGAACGGCAGGCGCGCGCCTGCGCCCTGCTGGCGGACAATTTTCCGGACGCGCATGTGCTGATCGTCACGCGCGGATTCCGGTCGATGATCCTCTCCTCCTATTCGCAATATGTCCGGGTCGGCGGCACTGACGATCTGGAAACGCAGATGTGGTTGGGCGGCAAAAATCCCTGGTGCTATGATGAACTGATCGCGATGTACCGCGCCCGTTTCGGCGATCGGGTGATCGTGCTGCCCTATGAATTGCTCGCGCGCGATCCGGCCGGGTTCCGCGCCGAGATGGAACGGCGGCTCGGCGTGGCGCCGTTCGATTTCAAGGATGCCGTGGTCAATCGTTCTCTCTCTCCGGTCGAGCTGCGATGGTATCCTCGCATCGCCCGGCTGGTCAGGCGCCTGCCGTTTCGGCGGCGGATGTCGCGCCTGTACCTTGGTCTTGTTTTCGACAACCGGTTGAGCCGGCCGATCGCGCTGCTCAATCGGCTTTCACCGGCAAAACCGGTCGACAGGGCGGTTGTCACTGATGAACTGCTGGAGGCAGTGCGGGGTACCGCCGACGGATTGGCGGCGGATCCGATCTACAGGCCCTTTGCCCGCGACTATCTGTTCGAGCACCTGCCGGATCCGCAATAGACCGAGCCAGTGGCGATAGGGGCCAGCTATTCGGCAGCCCCGACGAGTTCTTCGCCATAGTCCTTGGCCGGCGCCTGCACGGCGCCCTTGTCGACAAGGCGCAGGACGATGTCGGCGAAGGTGCTGGCGGGATCACGCGGCACCTGGGTGCGGATGCTGGCGGCAGCGGCAGCGGCGATCGCGGGCCATTCCGCCCGTGCGGCCCAGGCGCGCTCCATCGCCTCGTCGATGGCGGCTTCAGTCGGTGCGGCTGCGATGAAGCCAGTCTCGCCGTCGCTGCAGACCTCGGCGCTGCCGGCCACGTCGGTCGTGATCGTCACCCGCCCGGCCAGCATCGTTTCGACCACCACCAGCGGCAGACCTTCGGCGCGCGTCGGCAGGATCAGGGCGTGATGCTGTGCCCAGATCCCTCCCTGGACGTTCCGAACGAAACCGGGGAAGGCGACATTGTCGAGCCCAAGGAAGGCTGCCATTTCCTTCAGGCCCTCGGCGCGATCGCCGGCGCCGAAGAAGGAGACGCGGACGTCGCGTGCGCGCCACTTGGGCAGCGCCATCACCCGCAGCAACATGTCCTGGCCCTTCTCCATCGGGAAGAAGCGGCCGACACAGGCGAGCCTCAGCCCGTCGCCCGCATCGGGCCAGGGAAGCGGCGCATCCCATGCGGTGAGGAACGGATTGCGCACGACCTCACCCCTGGGGATCGCCATGCCCATCTGCTCTTCGGTGAGCCGATGATTGTGGTGCGAGACGAAATAGGCTCCCTGCGCGTCGGCATACATTGCCTTGCACCGCTCGCGCATCCAGTCGGACGGCCAGTAGAGCTCAGTCGCCTTCTGGCAGATCAGCGCATAGGGAATGCCGAGCCGCCGCAGCACGCCGGCATAGAGGAAACCGTCCCAATTGCCGCCTTGCGACAGGATCACCATGTCGGGGCGCGAGAAGCGCAGTGCGATATCGAGGCGGGCGAGTTGCCAGCTCAGCCCGGCGGCGCGGCTGATCAACGAGAAGATGCCGTAAAATGCCTTGGGCAGCAGCGGGAACTTGGCAAGATCGTGCAGCGTGCACTTCGCCTCGTTCAGCCGCTTGATCGCCGGTTCGCCCTTGGGAAGGTTGGGCTTGGCGACCGACACGCGGTGGCCGCGGCGTGCCAGTTCGGCGGCGGCGGCCCCCCAAAGTTCCTCGCTGCCACCCCAATGTGTCTCGTTGCAGCTGACAAAAGCAATGTGGCGCGTATCGGCGATTTTCAAAACGGAGCCCCCTCTGTGCCGTCGCTACCACGTTGCCCCTTTGTGCCGTCAATCAAAAATCGCAGGATTTTGTAAAACAAGCAGTTATGTCGTGGCGAAATATCGGCGATGAACGGGTCAGCCAGGGGGAATGAATCAGGTGCGGATCGGACAAATCATCCGGGCGACGGAGTGGTGGGAGTATAAGCTGCTCCCGATCCTCGGCGTCTTCTATGCGACGCTGGCCTATCGCCACGCATCGATTGCCGCTGCCTGGCCTGTCGTGATCGAATTGCTGATCGGGATCGCGGCCGGCGCTGTTTATGTGAGTGTGATCAACGATCTTACCGACCGTGACGAGGATCGGCGGGCTGGCAAGCCGAACCGGCTCGAAGGGCGGTCAGGCATGACGACCGTGCTGCTCGTTGCCGTGCCGGTGCTGATCGGGCTGGCCATGGCATGGCGCTGGCGTGACGATCCGTTGCTGCTGTCGGCCTATGGCGCGGCGTGGCTGGCATTCAGTGCCTATTCGCTGCCGCCCTTGCGGTTGAAGACGCGGGGCCTGTTGGGGGTAATGGCTGATGCGAGCGGCGCGCATCTGTTTCCCGCGCTGGTTGCGGCGCTGCTCGCCTTTCGCGCTGGCGGCGCGGCGCCCGATCTCGTCTGGCTCGCGCTGGTCGGGGTCTGGGCCGGTGCCTTCGGGGTACGCGGCATCCTGTGGCATCAGCTCAGCGACGAGGAGGCCGACCGGATCGGCAATGTGCGTACCTTCGTGCAGCGGCATGGCGGGCGCTGGGCCAGGGCGATCGGTGCCAGGGCGATGTTCCCGCTGGAATGCGCCGCCCTGTTCGCCTTGCTCTGGCTGCTCGATGATCGCGTCCCGTTCGTCGCGCTCGTGCTCTACGCCTTTCTGGTGATCTTCAAGCTCGAACGGTTCGAGATGCACGCAGCGATCGTCCAGCCGCGCCCGCGCCATCTGATCCTGCTCAACGAATATTATGAAGTGTTCCTGCCGGTCTCGCTGCTGGTGGCCTCCGCGCTGGCGCATCCAGCGGACTGGATCATGCTGGCGCTGCATTGCCTGTTCTTCCCCGGCCGGTTGAGCCAGGTGATCTCCGACGCGTGGAAGCTGCCGCAGCGCATTCACCAATAGAGGCCGGCATCACCCGGACTGGTTTGAATCAGGTCCCGGCCGATCTCTCGTGGTCGAGGCTCAGCCGATCTTCGCGACGAGTCCGGCCGCGAGCGAAAAGGGAGTGCCGAAGGTGGCGATGAACTCGGCCGCCGGAACTGCCTTGCCATAATGATAGCCCTGGCCAGCGTCGCAGCGCCAGGTGCGGAGCAGCGCCTCCTGCTCGGCCGTCTCGATGCCTTCCGCGATCACGTTCAGGCCAAGGCTGTGGCCGATCGCGACAACGCCTTTCACGATCGCTTCGCTGTGCGGGTCGAGGCCGATATCCTCGACGAAGCTGCGATCGAGCTTGAGGCGTGAAAGCGGGAAGTCCTTCAAGGTGCTGAGCGATGCGAAACCGGTACCGAAATCGTCGAACGCGATGCTGACGCCGCGCGCGTGCAGCTCGCGGAGTGGTTCCAATTCCTCGATGTCATGGCGAAGTGCGATGGTTTCGGTGATCTCGACCTCGAGGTCCGCCGGGGAGAGGCGATGCCGGGCGAGCGTGCTCTCGATCACGTCGACCAGGGTGCCGGCGCGGAGCTGGGCAGCGAACAGGTTGACGCCGATCCGGATCGGCGCGAGCCCGGCGTGGCGCCAGGCGGCCAGTGTGCGGCACGCTTCGTCGAGCACCCAGCACCCGGCTTCGAAAGCGAGGGCGTGCGTTTCGAGCACTGGCAGAAAGGCCTTGGGATAGAGCAGGCCGCGGGTCGGATGGCGCCAGCGCAGCAGCGCCTCGGCGCCGATCAGGCGGCCGTCGGCCAGGCTGACCTGAGGCTGGAAATGCAGTTCGAGCTGCCGGTCGGTGAAGGCGTAGCGCAATTCGTCCTGAAAGGCGCGATTGGTGGCGAGCTGGCTTTCCATGCCCGTGTCGAACAGGCGGTAGCGCCGTCCTCCGGCGTTCTTCGCGCGGAAGAGCGCAAGATCGGCGCGCACCACCAGTTCGTCGGCATTGCTCGCATGGAACGGGGCGAGCGCGACCCCGACGCTGCCCGACAGGTGGAACTGGTGCCCGCAGACCGAGAAGGGCCGGCCGATCAGGTCGAGCAGCGCGTCGGCGCGGGCGGCGATGTCGAGCGGGTCGCGATCATTGGGCATCAGGATCGCAAACTCGTCGCCACCCAGCCGCGCCAGCACGTCGTCGGGGCCGAGCGATGCGGCGAGCCGCAGCGCGAGTGCCTGCAGCAGCGTATCGCCAGCCGCATGGCCGAGCCCGTCATTGACGTCCTTGAACCCGTCCAGATCGAAGACCATCACCGTCGCCGCGGCGGTGCTTTCGAGCTGGGCCTCGATCCGTGCGCGAAAGCTGTTGCGATTGAGCAGCCCGGTCAGTTCGTCATGGTTCGCAAGATGATGGAGCCGCTCCTCTCGCGCGCGCCGGTCCGATATGTCCTGCAGTTGCGCGCCGAAGCCGAGACCGAGCGATCCGTTCCACACTGACAGCGACAGTTCCGCGGGGAATTCCGATCCGTCGCGGCGGACCGCGAGCACTTCGAGCGGCCGTCCGGTCATTCGCGCCTGCGCGCCGCCCGCGATCCGCATCAGTCCTTCGCGATGCGCTGCGCGAAAGCGCTCGGGAACAATCAGTTCGACGAAACGGCCTTCGACCTCACGAGCTTCATAGCCGAACATCGCCTGCGCGCCGTGATTCCAGAAGGTGATGCGCCCTTCTTCGTCAGTCGTGATGAGCGCCTGATGGGCGACATCGGCAAAAGCGATGAGGGTATTCGCCGTTCGGCTGGCGTGGCGGCGCTCGAACAGATCGACGACGATGCCGGCCATCCGCGAGAGCAGGGATTGCTGGCCTTCCGAGAAATCATGTCGCGGCTTCACGTCCAGCAGGCCGAAGCTGCCCAGCGCGACACCGTCCCGCGTGATCAGCGGTGCGCCCGCGTAGAAACGGATTCCGGCCCCCGCGACCAGATCGGTGGTGGCGAAGCGCTGATCGGCCAGCGCATCGGGGACGACCATTGGATCGGTGCCGCGGACGACCTCGGCACAGAAGGAGCCTTCGCGCTGGAGTGAATCGATTTCGACGCCGAACCTGGCTCTCAGCCAGACCTGGTCGCGGCCAACGAGCGTGATCGCGCAGATCGGTACGCCGAACATCTCCGCGCCCAGGCGAACGATGCGGTCGAGATCGGGCTCGCCCGGCGTGCCGTCCAGGCCGTAGCGTCGCAGGCATTCGAGACGCTGCCGTTCGGCGCCTGCGGTCTCGCCATGGGGATCGATGATATTCGGCAATGGCACGACCTCTTACCTGTGCAGCATTGCCGGGCGGATGTTACGCAAGTCTAAATGTTCGGCTCCGGTATAACCACTTGCGGTTGCGATCGGCGAAACGGTCAATCTGGAGCGGCCGGCCTCACAGACCGGCATTGGCCTCGACCGTCTTCGCCATCGATGCCCAGTCGAGCTCCGGCCGCTCGCGCGCCATCGTGGCGATCAGCCGGTCGCGGCCAAGCGACAGCATCGGCATCGGTACGCCTGCGGCGACGGCAGCCTCGGCGACCAGATTCATGTCCTTGAAGCCGAGGGGCAGGGTAAAGCCGGCGGGCTCGTACTTCTCCTCGACCAGCACCTTGCCGTACACGTCGTAGATCAGCCCGCCGAAGACCGAGCCGGTCAGCGTGTCGAGCAAGATACCCTTGTCGACACCATAGCGTCCCGCGAGCGTCATTGCCTCAGCCAGGGATTCGATCACCGTCATGATCAGGAAATTCCCGCTGAGCTTGACGATATTGGCCTTGTGGGGCGTCTCGCCCAGATTGAAGCTGCGCTGGCCGACCGCGTCGAACAGCGGCTGGCAGGTCGCGACTGCCTCGGCCGGGCCAGCCGCGACCACGAACAGCTTCTTCGCCGCGGCAGCCAGCGGCCTGCCGAAGACCGGCGCCGAGACGAAGGTCTGGCCAGCCTCCCGATGGGAACTGGCCAGCCGGTCGGCGATGGCGACGCTGATCGTGCTCATCGAGACATGGATGGTCGGCGTGCCCGAGGCGAGAATGCCATCCTCGCCGAAGGCCACTGCCTCGAGCGCCCTGTCGTCGGCCAGCATGCTCATCACCACCGGTTGCCGGGCGGCTTCGGCGGGTGTCGCAGCCAGCCTTGCCCCCGCGGCGACCAGCGGGGCGGCCTTGTCCGCGCTGCGGTTCCACAGGGTGACCCGATGCCCCGCCTCGATCAGATTGCCGGCGATCTGGCTGCCCATCTGGCCCAGGCCGATGAAACCGACATCCATGAACTGGCTCCCTATCCGTTCGATCAGAAATCGGCGCGGTAAGTCCGGGCAGGGTGGCGCGCAATGTCGGAGTTCGCACCTTCTGGCCGTTCCGACGGTCGCCTATGGCCTGGGTCGCAGGGTCAAGGGCCGGAACAAGAACCGAAACGGCGATGGTCATTGCCCCGAGGGGTGCGCTGCGATTCATCCCGTTGAATAGGGCGGTTTGCCTCCTTCGATGCGAAAGGATTGTTCCGCGGGCAGCAATGCGATTTGCGTGTCGTATCGGGCACGCAACGGATAAGGAGGACGGGCCCTCGGCGGGGAGGCACGATCCGGGCACGCGAATGCTTTCCAAGCGCTTACCATAAAGTAGATTGCTCCGAATGGGACCGAATCGACTCGACGGCCTGACCGCCCGCCAGCTGCAATGTCTTCGCGGCAAATGGGATCGGAAGATGGACAAGGAGATCGCGCACGAGCTCGGCATCTCCCAGCGTGCGGTCGAGGGCCATCTGCGCGGCGCGCGCGAGAAGCTCGGTACCGCCTCCACCCGCGCCGCCGTGCTGATGGTCGCCGTGCGGGAAGGGTGGGAGGGTTCGGTTGAACCGAACCGTGGACCGTCCGATCTTCCGAACCCCGGCGATTCCAGCGCAATCCTGTTTCCGGACGAGGAGGGGCCGGTTCCCGCTTCCGCTTCGGTCCGCGACAGCTGGTCCCGGTCGGGTCAGCGACTGTCGCCGATCGGACCGGAAGCGCGCTGGCCCATCCCAACACGGGAAGGGCAACGCAATGACCTGAGCACGCTTCAGCGACTGGCCTGGCCGTTCGCGATCGCGACACTGGTGATGGCCATTCTTTTTCTGGGTTTCGGTGTGGTCAACGGCGCCGGCGAATTCATCGGCACGGTTCTGAACCGCACATTCTGACAGCACATTCTTGAAAGCGCCCGCGCCCTGCGCCGGCGCAGGGGGTAATCATGCTCAACGATCGTCTTTCCGCGGCGCGCAAGGTCGCGCAGACCCTGATCCCGGCAGAGCGCAATCTCGATGCCTCGTTGCGCAGCAATGCGGAACTGACGCTGGCGATGCTGGCGGCGCGCGAGGAAGCGCGGCTGCCGCTGTCGATCGCCAGCGATGCCCTTCGGCACAATGCAGACGCGAATGTTGCGCTCGCCAAGGCCTGGTCGAGCATCGCGCTGGTCCATGGCGCATTGCGTGCGGCACAGCACGATGTCGGGCTCGACGGCGTCAAGGCCTGGTTCGGCGATCAGTCGCTTTGCGAGGATACGGCGCTCGGCACGGGCACGGTGGTCTCGATCAGCACGGCCGCATGATCGCGGGTTGACGAGAGGGCTGGTTGAATGCTCCGCTCCGGACATGCTGCGCATCATTCTGTACGAGATGATTCTGATCATCTGCTGTGTCTACGCGCTGGCGCGGGGCGGCGCGCCGGAGCGGAGCGCGGCGGCCATGATGCTGGCCGCCTCGCTCGCCAGCTTCGTCACCCAGTCGCAGCCCTTCTCCGGATCCTTTCAGAAAATGCAGATGTGGGTCTTCGTGATCGACATGCTGTTGCTGGTGGGCCTGTTCGTCCTCGCGGTCGCCTCGACACGTTTCTGGCCGCTCTGGCTCGCCGGTTTTCAGCTTCTGGCGGTCACCGCGCATTTCATCCGCGCGGTGGACCAGAGCGCGTTGTCCAGGGGCTATCAGTTCCTGATCTCGTTCGAAGCGTATCCGATGTTGCTGCTGGTGGCGCTTGGCGCATGGCGGCACCGGCGGCGCCTTCAGCTCTACGGTGCCGACAGATCCTGGAGGGATTCCTCGAGCCTGTAGCGGGGGCCGGCGCGGCTGGTCTGTCCGCCCGGCTGGTGGATGAGTTCGGTTCGCTGCCCGGCGTGCTGGCGGCGAGCGGGCAGGCGCGGTTGCGCGTGCTTGAGGGCAGGCCCGATCTCGATGCGCTGCTCGGCGGGCTCGATGCGGCGCTGACGCATATCGCCACGCTGCGCTTCTCGCGCGGGCCGGTGATCGACAGCTGGCCGGCGCTGCTCGACTATCTGCGGCTCACCCATGCCTTCAGCGCGGTGGAAATCGCGCGGGTGCTTCACCTCGACGGCCAGGGCAGGCTGATCCTCGACGAGGAGATATCGCGCGGGACGATCGACGAGGCGACGATCCATGTACGCGAGGTGATCCGCCGCGCGGTGGAGCTTCACGCCGCGTCGATCGTGCTGGTGCACAACCACCCGAGCGGGGATCCGGCACCGAGCCGCGCGGACGTCGACATCACCCGCCGCATCGCCCGCGCGGGCCAGCCGCTTGGGATCGCGGTGCACGACCATCTGATCATGTCGACCAGCGGGCATGCGAGCATGCGGGAGATGGGGTTGATTTAGGGCCCAATCTTCAGAGCGTAGTCGGAAAACAGCACTCACATGGCGACGAAAGCCTCCCCAACTTGGGGCTAACCGCTCGCGCCGCGGCGCTCTACTCTTGCGACCCATCGAATTCGAACTGCACGCAGACATTCTCAAGGAGCACGCCAGAACAGTTGCGGCAGAAGGCATCGGGGTAGCGCCGACGCCACTGTCCGAGGATGGACATCTTGTCCGCGGAAGGCTCTGAACTGCGTCGCGCAGAGCGAATGGCTGACTCAGAAAGGGGAGAACGCTGATCGCGTAGACAGCCGATCACGGGGATGGCGATGGATATACCGCTGACCAGCATGGCAAACTTGTTGCGCCCGTGAACTCGCCCCGGTCTCAATCTACCTATATAGGGCGACACATTAAGGGCAGAACGATAGCGATATTCGAGGTAGGGTGGGGCGATGCAAACAGCAAAGATGGTAGATGCAGCAGCGACGCAGACTCTCGGCAGGCGCCTGTTCACGCCTGTTCGCGGCGAAGGCCGGCATTTTTTTTTGATCGATCTCGTGCGCGGCTTCGCGGCCTTGGTCGTCGTTATTTTTCACTATCAGAATTTCGCAATACCGGCTGGTTCTATTGAACAAGTTCTAGTGGTGCGAGATGCGATGCCTTGGCGAACTCTTTTGTGGCCAATATACGATTACGGCCTCTTTGCAGTGCAACTATTCTGGCTAATCTCTGGTTTCGTTTTTACCGGGGTTTATGTCGGACACACTCATACAACTCGTTATTTCGTGGCGAGCCGAATTGACCGACTTTATCCACTTCACCTGCTTACGCTTTTCGTGGTTGCTGGGCTCCAGTTTGGTCGGCTTGGTACCCTGGGTAATTTTGCAATCTATCAAGTGAACGATGTCTATCATTTCGTTTTGCATCTTTTTATGGCTTCTGACTGGGGGTTTCAGCGAGGACCCTCGTTTAATGCTCCAATCTGGTCGGTTTCATTGGAAATATTGATATACGCAATATTCTGGTTTGTAGCGTCTTGGCTTTACCGGTTCGGCCTAATAGGCCCTTTCGCATTGGCAGGCGCTTTCGCGATGGGAAGTATTTTCAATTTGCCGGGTACGCTGTTTTGGCAATGTGGTTTCTATTTCTTCCTCGGCTCTGCGGCGCATTGCGCATATATTGTGGCGGGTAAGAAATCTCGCTGGCTTGTCATCCCAGGGGTGGCGGGCTTCGGTTTCGTGACGGCCCTATTGTTGGTGCATCCGACTATCGGTGTGCCCAAGCTGATGTCGGTGATCCTGCCAAGCCTGTTTTTGATTGTTTGTAGTGTTGAATCGCCGCATGTGGTCTTGCCGAAATGGGCGCGCACCGTCGGCGATATGACATATGGGGTTTATCTTTGGCATATCCCGTTGATGTTGGCTGCCATGCTCATCTTGGATGGTGTCGTTGGATCGCGTGGGATCGTCCTGCAACCGGGCTTTTTG
>CZQE01000010.1_pt1 | contig 21500 bp, 13 predicted proteins | sample 734431 | NCBI WGS metagenome assembly CZQE01 (sample SAMEA3597869, study PRJEB11362) | hydrothermal vent metagenome | biome: marine hydrothermal vent biome; feature: marine hydrothermal vent; material: ocean water | place: Atlantic Ocean | collected 2010-09-19/2010-10-04
GCCCGCCATCGCAGATCTCCCGTGGGGGCCGCCGCATAAGGAATGCCCTTGAAGGCGACTACCTTTTCGGCCTCGACACCGCGGACCGGCCCGGAATCGGTGCGGACCTCCTGCGCCGCTGCCGGCGACGCCGCCAGAAGGGCAAGCCCGATCAGGGGACGGATCATCGCGTCTCTCCTCCATGGAATTCGTGCGTTCCGGGGCCGGTTCGATAGACCGCATATCCCGTCTCTTGTCGGGCCAGCGTCGCACCGGCCGGGGCAGCGATGGCACCGAAGCGAGTCGGCACCCAGATCTCGCCGCTTGCGTTCGGCGGCACCTCGGCCCGCAGCACGAGCCTGCCCTGCTCGACCCGCCACTGCGTCGCGGCACGGCCATAGGCAGTTTCCATCGCTGCCTCGGCGCTGGCGAGCCCATCCGGGATCGCCGGCTTGACCAGCACGACCTTGTAGCCCGGCACCCCTGGCCTCAGGCCAGCCAGCCGCTGGCGCATCCAGTCACCGATCGACGCGAAATAATGATGGTCGCGTGAACGGCTGCCGAGGCCCCAGCTTTCGAACATCGTCGAATTGCCGTTGGTGATCCACCAGCCCCAGCTCGGTTCGTCAGTGCGCGTGGCGACGCGATAGGCGAGATCGGCATGCCCATGGTCGCTGAGCACCTCAAGCACGTAGCGCGTGCCATATACGCCCGTGCGCAGCCCCTGCTTCTCCACGTCGCGCGCTATCGTATCGGCAACGCCCTGCTCCCGGCCCTTCGGCGCCATGCCGAAGGCCAGCGCGAGGACATTCTGGATCTGCAGCGGCGCGCCCGCCACGCCCTTTGCGTCGATCGTCCGGTACCAGCCGTTCGCATCGTCCCAGTAGCGCGCATTATAGGCTTTGCGGATCGCGTCTGCGAGGGCCCGGTAGCGCGCTGCATCCCGCGCCTCACCAATGACCCCGGATGACGTCGCCAGCAGGTCCGTCTCGTGGAAGAAATAAGCCGTGGTCACCGCATCGATGCCGCCGCCGCGCGCGTTGAAAAAGTCCATGCTGCCCGGCGGCGACCATTCGCTCAGGCCCTTCGCGCGGTAATAATCGGGCGCCTTGATGACGGTCGCCGTGTAATCAACCAGACGGCGCTGCATGTCGTGATTGCGCGCGAGGATGCGCGTGTCGCCATAGGTCGTGTAGAGTTCCCACGGCAGGATCACCGCCGCCACGTCCCAGGGCGTGGTCGGGCCCCAGATGAGATTCCAGCCTGGCGTGTCCTCATAGCCGTAATAGGGCGTGGCCGGCACGATCTCGGGTATCTCTCCCTTGGGCGACTGCGAGTCACGGAAGTCGCCGAGCCATTTGGTCCAGACCCGTGCGACATCCAGGCTGCGCGCCGCTGCGCCAGCCGAAGCCTGGGCATCCCCGGTCCACCCATTCTTCTCATAGGTCGGCGTATCGGTCTGGAAGCCGTGCATGTTGTTGAGAATCGTCGCGGTGCCGGCTGCGTCGATGCGCTTCAGCAGCGGGTCGGCACTGGCGAAGCTGCCTGTCGTCGCGACCGCCGAATGCACCACACGCGCACTCAGCGTCGCTGCGGTCGGCGTACCGGGAAATCCATCGAGCTGGACATAACGGAAGCCGCGATAGCCGAAGCTCGGTTCCCAATGCTCGCGGCCCGTGCCGGCAAGGGTGTAGCGGTCGGTCTGAAGCTGCGCATCGATCAGCCCGGATGCCGGGATGACCAGTCCATCGGGACCGATCTGTTCGCCCGCGACCATCGAGATGGTCGCACCTCGCGGTCCCTCCGCGTCCAGCACGGGCCGACCAGCGACGATCCGGCCGAAATCATAGACCCAGACGCCAGGCGCCGCCTGCTTGATCGTGGCCGGCGCGATCGATGCCACCGGTTCGATCGGTTCCGAATTGGCGGCCACCAGAACGCCGGTCGGCCCAGTGACGATCCGCGCGGCGCTCCAGCGGTTCGCCCGAAAGCCCGGTTTGTCCCAGCCGACCGGCAGCAGTCGTGCGTCATAGCGTTCGCCGCGATGGACTGAATCGCTGACGGTCGGGCCCGAAATCGTCTGCCAGTCGGCTCCCGTCGCGACGGTCTGGGTCGTGCCGTCGGTGTAGGTGATTTCCAGCTGTGCCTTCAGCGCAGGCTCGGCATGCCAGGGGGCGACATGGAAATACCATTCGTTCGGATCGGTCAGCCCGTACCAGCCACGCCCGAGTTCGGCGCCCAGCACATTCTGTCCGGGCCGAAGCAGCGCGGTCACGTCGTGCGTGTAGGAAAGCACGCGCTTGTCATAGGCAGTGAAGCCGGCGCCCAACGGCGAGCCAACCATGATCCCGTTCAACATCATGCGCGGCATGCCAGCGCCAGCCAGATAGAGCCGCGCGCGAAGGACGGGTCTGGCCGAAACGCCGAAGGCACGCCGGACGAGCGGCGCCGGTGCCTCGATCGGCAGGACCAGGTCGACATTCTTCACGCCACTGGCCACGATCAGCCCTTCGGCCGAAACGCTGCCGCCGGTGAACGGATTGTCGTTGCGCGCGAAATCAGCACGAACCGGCGGGCTGCCGCTACCGGAAACAGCGACGGCGTGGATCACCGCCGCGCGCTCTTCCCGGGCGCTGAAACCGATCGTGCCGTGCCCATGCGTACGATCTTCGAGGGTATCGACCGTCCGGCCATCCAGGCTGGTGACGATCTGGGCGCCTCTTGTGCGGACGGTAAGCCGATGCCGTTGTCCCTTTAGCGGCACCGCCAGCGGCACGCGCTTGAGCACCTCCGACTTGACGGCGGAACTGGTGCCCCCGGGATAGGTGCGCACCGTCTCGGTCAGGACAGCCCCTTCCTTACCGTCGCTCAACGTCCAGACATAGGCGTCGCCATAGCTCTTGCCGTGGGGCAGCGCGCGAAACAGAAGGTCGACGGCATTGCCGGTAAGTGTGAGATCGACGTCGAGCGTGACGTCGCTCCAGTCATGATCGCGGCGCTCGGGGCCGGATATCCATCGCGCACTCCAGTCGGCCGGGGCAAGCAGCCCCATCTCCCACCAGCCGGGTGCGCTCCAACCGCTCGCGCGATCGTCGCCATCCCAGACCTGCACCTGCCACCAATAGCGCTGGCGAGCCTTTGGCGGCGGACCGGCATAAGCAATCTGCGTGCTCTCCCCCGACGCGACCTTGCCGCTGTCCCAGGCCAGATCGCCCTTTTCCAGCGCCTGCGGAGACGTAGCGACGCGAATCCGATAGGCGGTCTGCCGCGCCACAGGGGAACGCCACGCCAAGCGAGGTGCCGGCTCGTCGAGCCCGAGCGGGGCGTCGGTATATTCGACCTTCAATGTCGAAGGTGTGGTGTCCGGTTCCCCACGCGCCGGCTGAATCAGCCAGACAAGGGAGAATGTCGCCAGCAAAAGCAGTGGAAAGCGGCCCACCTGCGAGCCGCTTTCCGTCCGTTCCGTCCAGATCCTCGACACCAACAAAGACTTGTTCCTAGAATTTGGTGCGGATGCCGAGCGAGACCAGCCGCCCGAGCGTGCTGCCATTGGTATAGCCACTGGCGCTGTCGAGATAGGGCGGGTCCTGATCGAAGACATTGTCGACGTTGAGGGTCAGCAACGTGTTCTTGAGCAGCTTGCCGAGATCGTAGCTGAGGAACAGATCAACTGTCTTGAACGACGAGACATGGTTTTGGGTGAGAATACCCAGGATGGGGTATCCGCCGCGATAGTTGAGCGTCGCCCGCCCGGTCAGGTCGCCGACGCGGGCGCCGACGGCCGCGACAAGCGCGGTACGCCCGACACCGTTCTTCAGGTTGTCGCTGAATGGTCCACCTGCCACCGCGGACGATTCACGGTTCAACGTATAGGTACCCGACACGTTCGCGTTGATCGAGCCGAAACCCGTCTCACGCGTATAGCCGACATTGAAGTCGATGCCGTCGGTATGGATCGACCCAAGGTTGGTGCGCCGTGCGTTGAACAGCACGTAAGGTGTAGTGCCGCCGAGATAGAGGCTGGCGAGATTCGGCGCACCGGTCACGATCAGGTTACCCGCCGCTGCCTGCGCCTGGGCCAAAGTCGGGCTCAGGATATAGTAGCTGGCATAGTTCGGGTCGGAATAGAGCACCGGGGACGTGATCGGCGGCACAGAGATCGCGTCGGTGAAGCGGACGTTCCAATAGGTCGCGCTCGCGACGAGGCCAGGCACTGCCTTCGGCACCCAGTCGAAGCCGACCGACCAGGTCTTGGCCTTCTCCGGCCTCAGGTCCGGATTGCCGCCGGCGATGACGATCATCGGACGCAGGATGTCGAGCGGCGAGCTGTTGGCTGCGCGATAAGGGCTGAACAGGAAGACCTGCACCCGCGAATCGGCCGTGCTGGTCGTGTCGGCAAGGCTCGGAGCATGGAAGGAGGTGCCGTAATTGCCGCGCAGCGTGAAGTCTTCGAAAGGCTTGTAGGTGATGCCAACCTTCGGATTCGTCGTGCCGCCGACATCGCTATAGTCGTCGTGACGGACCGAGCCCGAAATCTGCAGGCTGCGCATACCCGGGCCGCCATTGCCGGCGCCGAAAACCGGCACGAGCACTTCAGCGAAGACCGACTTCACGTCGCGATTGGACGACGAATTGATCGCGTTGGTGAAGACGTTGCGCCGGTCCTGCGAGATGCGGGAATCGAGCTGCTCGAAATGATATTCCGCGCCGACCGCAAGCCGGATATCACCACCGGGCAATGTGGCCAAAGAGCCGTCCAAGACGAGCCGCCCTTCGGCAAGAGCCTGGGTGGCATCGCCGAAATTCTCGAAATCGGCGATCGTCGCCAGCACCGCGGGGTTGGTTGCCGCAAGGTTGTACGGGTTGAGCGCGGTGGCAGTCGTCGTTCCCGCCAGCGCAACCGTCGCGGCGGTCGAGTTGATGGTCTGCTCGCGCACCACATTGTAGCTCTCGCCGAAATTCGCCTGCGCGCGAAGCTGCCAGTTGCCGCCGAGCCCGACCGTGAAGCTCGGCGTCAGACCATAGGAGTCGAACCGCGCCTTGCTGGTCGCGCTCTTGCCGAACACATCGGCGAAAGACAGCGCGACCCCCTGGATCGGCGAAAGGCCGATCGGGCGGAAATAGGGATTAGTGAACAGGATCGAGCCGGTGAAGCCCGATTGCGAGCTGAGCGTGGTCGTGTCGCGCCGCGACCAATAGGCAGTCGCCTGGAAATCGACATTGTCGTTCAGCTTCTGGGTTAGCCCCGCATAGACCGAATGACGCTGCTCGCGCGGATAGATGTCGGCATAGGCGTTGCTGTCGCACAGGTTGCTCGTGTTCGGCACGAGACCGGGCAGCGCATAGCTGACCCCGCCGGCGGTGATGGTACCCGGCGCGCAGGTGGTTGTCCGGAAATCCGTGCCGCCCTTCGCCCTGTTGTCGGCATGGACATAGTCGCGATCGATGCCGAGGATATTGTCGTGCCAGGCATAGGCATAGGACACGAAGAGCGACCCGCTGCCCCAATCGCGGCCGACGGTGAGATTGCCGTCCACACCGCGATAGTCGTCGGCAAAGCTGTAGCGGGCACTTGCCCCGACGCCGTTGAAGCGCTTGCGGGTGATGAAGTTGATCACGCCACCGATCGCATCCGAGCCGTAAATCGCCGAGCCGCCATCGGGCACGACTTCGACACGCTCGATGATGTCGGGCGGAATCGCCGAAGGATCGAACGTGGTCTGGAGCACACCCGCGCCGACCATGCGATGGCCGTTGACCAGGACCAGGGTCGTCACGCCGCCCGATGAACCCAGGTTGCGGATATTGGGCCGCACGACGGGGCTGGCGAAGCTCGCCGTTCCGGAGGGCACCGTTCCGAAGCTGCCGACCTGCGGTATTGAGGAGAGCAGGTCGTTCGACGACGCGGCGCCGCTGGCGAGGACGTCGTCACGAGTCACCGCGATCACGTTGGTGCCGGTCGGCGCAACGCCGCGCAGCAGTGTGCCCGTGACCACGATATCGGCCTCTTCCTCCGATGCGAGTTCAACCTCGCCGTCGGGACCGACCTGCCGGCCCGAGACCGGATCGATCCGCGACTGTGAAGCGGCCGGAGCGGACAGCTGAGTCGTCTGGGCATGAGCCAGGCCTCCCCAGACAAGCCCGCTCGTCAGCGCGGCGACCGAAACGCCCAGGCGCAACGAGCGCAACCCCAAAACACCAAGTGCTGAAAAATCGCCCGTCATTTCATCCTCCCCGATGCGCCACTGGCGGACGCCTGTTCGCCCGGAGACCTAGCGAGGCCAACGCCTTCGCTTCCCCGGACGCAGCCCGCTCGTCGCGGCGGCTTGCAGGAGGGGCAGTAGGGGCACAGAAAGCCCCCGTCAATATTTTTAAAAGAATGTACCGTTATTTGGTATTGTCGATAATCGCGACGATCTCACTCCTGAACTCACCCCGGGCGAGGGCCAGGCGCGCAAGCGGTGAACCTGTTGAAAGTGCCCGGATTTGCTTGCCGATGAAGACCGCCTGCATGCGCATCGCGTCGAGCGGGCTGGCCGTGGGGCCCAGCAGCTCCAGCCGGCGCTTCCACGCCTTTGTCTGGTCCATGACGACGTCCCAGACGGCGGGTCGAAGCTCGAGTCGCCGCGACGATTCGAGGCCGATCGAATAGATCGCGATTGCCGCCCGGCCATGCTGGGTGACCTCGCGAACGAAAACGGCAGCCGTCATGTCGGCCAGAACATCAAGTGGCGGTCCAACGACCTGGGCCGACGTCACCATGTCCCGATACCGGCCCTTGGAACGCGCGAAGAGCTCCCCTTCGGCAGCCTTGAGCAACCCTTCGATCGAGCCGAAATGATAGGCTGGCGCGGCCGTGGTCAGGGCACTCTGCGCCGCGACCGCATTATAGGTGATGGCGCCCGCGCCCTGCGCGATGAGCACCTCGATCGCACCGTCCAGGATCCGCTCCCGCGTTTCGCGCGCCTTGTTGGTCCGGCGCGTCGGCGAAGACACGTCGCTAGCCTGAGGCGCACTGAGTGGCGCCCATTCCACGGCCGGATCGGCCCCGCCGCTAAGCACCGCCCCCAGCTGCGCGGAGGTCAGGTCGAGCGGCAGCGTGATGAACAACAGGCCGATGACGGTGTCGATCGCCGACTCGACCGCGTGATCGTTACGCTCCCCATCCATCGCACCGGCGAGATCGGTCCACACCGTAAGCAGTTCACGAAACCAGGCGTCCGCCAGCACATGACCCTCCGCGCTGCGCGCGGCATCGAGGATGATCTCGCACCAGGCCAGAGCTGACTTGCGGTGGCGGCCGGTGGCGTTGGCGAGAAGTCTGGTCGCAAAACCAGCAAGATCGGTCGCGACACCATCCCCGCGCCGTTGCCGCTCCGCCGCGCGCCGGAACGACCGGACATACCCATCGAGCAAGCGCCCCGACGCGTCGGCAATCATGTCGCGCTTGGTTGCATAATGGTAGGTGGTGGCCGCAAGCGATACGCCGGCTGCGGCCGCCACCAGGCGATGAGTCAGCCTGCTCGATCCCGCCTCCGCAAGCACAGTGATAACCGCGTCAGCGATTCTGGCCTTGGTCCGCGCCGACCGGCCGCTTTGCCGGGCTTGTTCGCTCTGATACGGCTGATGGGAGACAGCAGTCTTGGTCGATGCCACGATTACACATATCCCCTTGCGGCGAAATTCCTGGTCTGCCCGCCTGCCCGAAGCCCCCCGCGTGCACGCGCCTTGTCAAAGAAAGAAGGCCAGCGCGATAACGTACCCTGGGGCAAATAGCTTGTGTATCGCAACATCACCGCTCCCATGGAATTCGGCGTTGCCGGACAGACGACCCAGGCCGATCAGACATGTCGTTCCTGACCCGTCGCCGTTGCCGTCATTGGAGGGGCCATATTGAAAACTGGATTCAACGACACCTCAAGGCTGACAGCTTGGCAAATCGACCTCGAAACTTCTTGTCCAATGGCATTTCGTCGTACCCGCAGCACGAGCAAAGTCACGCCACCCCGATATGAACCGCAGTTCGCGCCGCAAATCCGGTCCAATCATCGAATAGCGTATTTTGAATGTTTGTACAGACTATTGCACGCAAGCCCCGACCGGGTTGCTCGACGATCATCAAAGGCCAACGCGATAACGGCTTGGCGCCACGCCGATCAACCGCTTGAACATCGTCGTGAATGCGGCGGGGCTTTCATAACCGAGGTCGAGCGCGATCGTCGTCACGGCCTCCCCGGCAGCCAGTCTGGGCAGGGCGATGAGCAGGCATGCCTGTTGCCGCCACGCGCCGAAGCTGAGCCCGGTCTCCCGCCGGAACGTGCGGGTGAAGACGCGCCGGCCCATGTTCAGGTCGGCGCTCCACTGGTCGATCGTGTCATGCGCCGTCGGCCGGTCGAGAAATGACTGGCACTTGCGTACGATCTCGGCCGTCTTGGGAAAGGGCACCGCCAGCGGCACCGTCGGTGCCCGCGACAGTTCTTCCAGGAGAAGCGCCATCACCATGCCGTCGCGCCCGTCGACATCATATTCAGGTTCGACATCGCACGCCGCCTCCAACAGGCTGCGGAGCAGCGGCGAGACCTGGATCACCTTGTTCCTGTCGCCCAGCGATCCATGCGCGTCCGGCTCGATCAGGACGCTGCGCGTGCTCACCGGGCCCACCATCCTCACCGCGTGGCTGCAGCCGCCCGGCGTCCAGATGGCGCGCTCCGGCGGTGCGACCCAGGCACCGTGCCGGGTGCTCACCACCACCACGCCACGTGCGGCATACAGCAATTGACCACGCCGATGCTGGTGCCAGTCGAGTTCGAACGCGGGCGGATATTCATTGCCGATGGCGACGATCGGCCGGGGAAGATGCTCGATCAGGGCAGGATTATTCCAGGGCATGAGACTGTCCCACTCGCAAAAGCGAAAGACCCATACAGGAATGCGGGTTATGATGTGAGAGCCTAAGGGAGCGCCTGGACTTCATGGATGGACCTTGCTGATGAACGCCACCAGAGCTGCCCCGACCTTGCCCACCAAAGAGACGACGGTGTTCGGCATCATCGTGGCGATCAGCTTCTGCCATTTGCTCAACGACATGATGCAGTCGCTTCTGCCGGCCATCTATCCCAACCTGAAGACCGAGCTTGACCTCTCGTTCAGCCAGATCGGCCTTGTCACCCTCGTCTACCAGATGACCGCATCGATCCTGCAACCGCTGGTCGGCCTCTATGCCGACAAGCGCCCGACCCCGCTCGCCCTGCCCGGCGGGACCCTGTTCTCGCTCGCCGGCCTGCTCGTCCTGTCGAGCGCACACAGCTATTGGCTATTGCTGGTAGGCGCAGCGTTGCTCGGCATGGGTTCGTCGGTCTTCCACCCCGAATCCTCCCGCGTCGCGCGCATGGCGGCGGGACGCAGGCACGGCCTTGCCCAGTCGATGTTCCAGGTCGGCGGCAATGCCGGATCGGCGCTTGGGCCACTCGCGGCGGCGGTCGTGGTTGTGCGTTGGGGACAGACCAGCCTCGCCTTCTTCGCGCTGCTGGCGCTGCTCTCCTGCGCGATCCTGTGGAATGTCGGCCAATGGTATCGCCATCACGGTCTTGCCCGCCTGTCGCGCGGCGGCGCTGGTCGGCAAGCCCAGATAACCTTGCCGCGGGGCAAGGTGCTGGGCGGCATCGCGGTGCTGCTCGCGCTCATTTTCTCGAAATATGTCTATCTGGCGAGCCTCACCAGCTACTTCACTTTCTACCTGATCCACCGCTTCGGCGTGTCGGTCGAGGTCGCACAGCTGCACCTCTTCGCCTTTCTCGGCGCGGTGGCGGTCGGCACCATCGCCGGCGGCCCGCTGGGCGACCGGTTCGGGCGGAAATATGTGATCTGGTTCTCGATCCTTGGCGCCCTGCCCTTCACCCTGCTGCTGCCGCATGTGAGCCTGTTCTGGACCGGCCCGTTGACCGTGATCATCGGCCTCATCCTCGCGTCTGCCTTCCCGGCGATCGTCGTCTTCGCCGCTTCGCTCTCGCCGCCGGCATACAGCACTGGCGCATGCACCGGCTTGGGCGAGCAGATCGCCTGATCGGTCTTGTAGAACTGCCCCTCGAAACTGAATCTTTCCGTGCGCCACAGGCCCCTCACCACATCAAGCCATTCAGCCGTGCGGGCATAGCGGTCGTCATGCTGGTCGAACTGGAGGCCATATTGCTTCGCCTCGTCCGCCCACCAGGAGGAGACGACATTGAGCGACAGCCGGCCGCCCGAGATTCGATCGATGTTCGCAGCAGCCTTGGCGAACAAGGCAGGCTGGTGGAAATTGGGCCGCACCGCGACCATCAGTTCCTGAGTCCTGGTCACCGCCGCGACCGCAGCAGCAGTCGACCACGCGTCAAGCGCCGGCTCGGTCACCCCCTTGATATCGTTGAGATTCAGTTCGGCGATGAGAGTCAGGTCATACCCGATCGTCTCGGCGCGGATCGCCAGGTCGCGCGTATAGTCCCAGCTCGCCTCCATACCCTCGTCGGGAACGTTGCGCAGCCAGCCGCCGAATACGGGCATCCAGTAGCCGTACCTCACGCCTTCGCCTCCCGGATCACGCCTTCCAGCCAGTCGGCCAGCCGCTCGTGCGGATCCCAGCCGAGTATGTCGAGTGGGCTGGCGACGAAATTGGACAGCGCGTTGATATCGTAGAAACGCGGGACTCCGTCGCGATCGTCGATCATCACCTCCACGCCACCGATATCGAGCCCGGCCGCGCCGGCGATACGCTCGGCGGCCGCCACCAGTTCCGTCGGGACCCTTGCCTCGGTGATGGCGATCGCCGGCTTGCCAAGCGCGGTCAGGCAGACATCCGCAGGACAAAGATCGAAGCTGCCGCCGCCATCGACATCGATCGCATAGAGAAATTTTCCACCGAGCGTCTCGATCCGGGTGATCTTGCCGTCGCGCACCGGCACATATTCCTGGATGAGCAACACCCGGTCGATGCTGTCGGGGACTGAGTGGTCCGCGACTGCTTCGGCCAGCGCCTCGCGGCTGTCGTAGCGGACGATACCGGCACCCGACCCGCCGATGTTCGCCTTGACGACGACGGGAAAGCGCAGCCCCTCGCTCCCCGCCACCAGATCGACCGTTCGCCGGACGACTCTTGTCGCGGGGATGGCAAGGCCAAGGGAAGAAATCGTCGACAACTGCCGCGCCTTCGACGCATCGACAGCGAGCGTATCGGCGCCGTTGATCACCCGGGCACCCGAGGATGCCCAATGCGCCATCACCGCCTGGGTATAGAAGATCGGATGTTCAGGCGAGCGCAGGAAGCTCGACATGGCGATGCGGTTGAACACGACCGGTGCCGGGAGCGTGCGGTCCGCTGGATCGAAGGCGTGGCCATCGGCATGGACAGCGACGTGGTCGATGCCGCGCCGATCGAGCGCGGCGAACAGCGGCTGGAACCACGAGGGATGCTCATAGACGATCGCTAGGTCAGTCATTCAGGGCCTTTGTACGGCATGCCCTAGGGACCGGCATGCCATCGAGTTCTTGCCTTTCACCGCCACTCAGGACGGATTCGGGCCAATGTCGCTGAGCGGCGGGATAGCGCACCGGTCATCGCTACGGGAGAGATTCGCCTTTTCCAGGCCATAGCTAAAATTGATTTCAATCTCTATCGATACAGTGGGATATTGTCCCGATTTCCTCGCACGCGGCGCCCCACTATCTCTGTCAGACGGAGAGACCGCTCCCTGATGCATATAGGAGCTTCGCCAATGATCGACACACCGAGCCGCCGCGGCGTTCTGCTTGCCGGGAGCGGCGGCGCGTTCGGTCTGTTCAGCTGGGCCGCAGGCGCGGCGACACCGCCCGAGCCGCGCAGGCAATTGACGTTGAAGCGAAGCGCCGGCGTTCGTCCGCGCAACATCCTGGTCGTGTTCACAGACGCCAGGCTGGAGGAATCGGGGGGCATGCAGATCCCGCTCAGCCCGGACTCCGGCGAGCGCAACGACCCGCGCGACCCCAGGGGGCCGAAGGGCGCGCGCTTCCCGGACAGCTTTCTGCGGCCGGGGTGAAACGCCTCACCGCCAGCCAAGGGCAGGCGCGACATGAGTCAGAATCGCGTCGAGGACATGGGCATTATAGTCCACGCCGAGCTGGTTCGGCACGGTAAGCAACAGCGTGTCAGCCTCGGCGATCGCTTCATCGGCGCGCAACTCCTCGATCAGCCGCTCCGGCTCCGCCGCATAGGAGCGCCCGAACACCGCGCGCATATTGTCGATGATGCCGACCTGGTCACTGCTGTCACCGCGGCCGAAATAGGCGTGGTCAGTGTCGTTCATCAGCGCGAAGATCGATCGCGACACCGACACGCGCGGCTCCCACTGATGGCCCGCCTCCTTCCAGGCCTCACGGTACAGGCGAATCTGCCTGGCTTGCTGCACATGGAAGGGCTCGCCTGTCTCGTCCGCCTTGAGCGTCGAGCTCTGCAGGTTCATGCCCTGTCGCGCGGCCCACAGCGCCGTCGCATTCGACGCCGATCCCCACCAGATGCGCCGGCGCAAGCCGGCTGAATGAGGCTCAAGCCGCAGCAGCCCGGGCGGATTGGGGAACATCGGTCGCGGACTGGGCTGAGCGAACCCCTCCCCTTTCAGCAGGTCGAGAAAAACCTCGGCGTGGCGGCGCCCCATATCGGCATCGGTCTCGCCCTCCGCTGGAGCATAGCCGAAATGGCGCCAGCCTTCGATCACCTGCTCCGGCGAACCGCGGCTGATGCCGAGTTGCAGCCGGCCGCCGCTGATCAGGTCAGCCGAACCGGCATCCTCCGCCATGTAGAAGGGATTTTCATATCGCATGTCGATCACGCCGGTCCCGATCTCGATCCGGCCCGTCTTCGCGCCGACCACTGCCAGCAGCGGAAAAGGCGAAGCGAGTTGCTGCGCGAAATGATGGACCCGGAAATAGGCCCCGTCAGCGCCAAGCTCCTCCGCCGCTACGGCGAGATCGATCGACTGCAGCAGCACGTCGGACGCCGAGCGCGTCGCGGATTGCGTCGAAGCCGACCAATGGCCGAAAGAAAGAAATCCGATCTTCTTCATATGACGTTCCTGGCGCTGATGTCTGGCGAGAATGCGGTTCGGCCTTTGGCTGGCCCCGCCCCACAGATAGGTCGCCCGTCGGGCGAGCGCATCGCCGCAACGCGGTGTACGTTCCGGAAAAGCTGTGTTTCCCGAAGCGGCTTCCCGCATGCTGAACCGGTACAATCGAAGCCGCTTCTGGCCGGCATCTGTCCGGCCGGCACTGGTGCCCGCGCAACTGACACCCCGGGGCAGCGCAGGTTTCCCCCTCGGAACATCCCGCCAAAGAGGCGTGGCAGGATTGACACCCCCAATACGCTTCAGTAGCAGCGTTGCCAATTAAGTAATGATATATCATTCTTTATTTCGGGGGAAACGACTTGCGGGATTTGGCAATCAAGGGGTTCGTTGCGATTGCGCTGATCGGTGCCTGCGCACCCTATGCGGCGGCGCAGGAAATGACGGTGGATCGCCCCGATGAGCAGGCATCGCCGAAAGAAACCGATCGCCGCAAGAAACCCGATACCGGCACGGCCCCGGGGGATATCGTGGTCACCGGCTCGGCGATCCGCGGCGTGGCGCCGGTCGGGTCTAACCTCGTGTCGGTGGGGCAGGAGGCCCTGATCAAGACGGCCGCGATCTCGACGAGCGAGCTCGTCAACACCGTTCCCGCGATCACCACCGCCGGCTCGACCCCGCAGGCACAGAGTTCCTATTCCTATTACGCGCCGCAGATCCACAGCCTGGCGGGCAGCGGCAGCAATACCACGCTTGCGCTGATCGACGGACTGCGCATGCCGGGCGGGGGCCTGCAATATGCCCAGACCGATCCCAACATCATCCCGACCCCGGCCCTGCAGCGGGTCGAGGTGCTCGCTGATGGTGCCTCCTCGATCTACGGCTCGGACGCGGTCGCCGGCGTGGTCAATTTCATCACCCGCAAGACCTTCGAGGGGCTGACGGTCAACGGCCGCGTCGGTTTCGCCGACAGCTACCGCAGCTACGATCTCAACGGCATCTGGGGCACCAAATGGGACACGGGCGGTGTTTATATCGCCGGGCAATTCCTGAAGCAGCAGGAGATCACCAGCGACAAGCGGCTGTTCCTCAGCCGCGGCGACTATCGCGACATCGGCGGCAGCAACACCAACACCTATAATTGCTCGCCCGCCACGGTGCGCGGCAGCTCATCGGCCACGGTGATCTACCCCGGCGCCGACGCCACGACCACGCTGCCGAACAACCAGGCGCTGAACGGCATGTGCAATACGTCGCTCTACGGCAGCGCCGTGCCGGGCGTTCAGCGCGAAGGCGTGCTCGTCGTGGTCAACCAGGAACTGGGCGACCGGATCAGCTTCACCGGCAAGTTCGTGTTCAACCACCTGCAGCATTTCTCGACGGGGACACCGGGCACCCTGTCGAACGCGCAGACCTATGGCGCAGGGTCGGGCAAGGGAACGCAGATCAACCCCTTCTTCCGCGCCCCGCCGGGCAGCGGTTTCACCCAGGAACTGGTCAACTGGCTCGCCCTTACCCCGACGGGGGACTATGGTACCAACAACTACCAGAACACCACTTTCTACACGACGGGCGTGATCGATTATAAGGTCACCGACAAATGGTCGATCACGGCCAGCGGCGCGCTTGCCCGCTCGAACAGCTACCAGCGCGGCAAGAACACCTTCTGCAGCACCTGCGCGACGCTGGCGCTCAACGGATCGCCGGCGCTGAACGGCACGATAACCAGCGTTCTGCCGCCTCCCGGGCAGACGGGAACGGTCAGCCAGGCGCTGACCACGTCCAATGCGCTCGACGTGTGGAACGGCCTCGGCACCAACCGGACCGCGGCGTCGGTGTGGCAGTATCTCTATTCGAACAACACCAACAACGAACACCAGAACAACATGTACCAGCTCAAGCTGGAGGCGCAGGGCGAGTTGTTCGATCTGCCGGGCGGCGCCGTGCGCATGGCCGTGGGCGGGGAATATATGCACGTCACGCAGGACGTGTACGGCCTCAATCCGAACAGCACCGGCACCGGCTACACCAACTTCATCATGAATCTCGGGCCGCGCCGGGTGAAGTCTGGCTATGTCGAGCTCTATGTGCCGGTGGTCGGGGAGGACATGGAGATCCCGCTGGTCAGGAAGTTCGACCTGAGCATTTCCGGACGGATCGACCATTACAGCGATTTCGGATCGACGACGAACCCGAAGGTCGCTGCCAACTGGCAGATCAACGACTGGATCAAGGTCCGCGGCAACTGGGCCGAATCCTTCGTGGCGCCGCCGCTCAACCAGATCGGCGACGCACGCCAGGGCTATCTGCGCGGTGCGACCGGCACGGGCGCCAGCGCCGTGCTCGACGTGCCGGTCGCCGCCTATCCCGAGGTGAAGCAGCTCCCGGGATGCGAAACGGCGACGGTCACCTGCCGCGTCGGTGCCAATACCGGGCGTGAGGGGCTCGACCGTTCGCTCGGCGCCGGCTTCGCCGGGGTGGTTCCCCAGACCGGGAGCAGCTGGTCGGTCGGTGTCGACCTGACGCCTGGTTTCATTCCCGGCTTCACCGCGAACGTCACCTATTGGGCGAATGTGTTCAAGGGCGGCGTCGCCTCGCCGGCGCAGCCGCTGATCATCAATTCGGCGGCGCTGCACGATCGCCTCACCATCTGCCCGACGAGCTGCACCGCCGAGCAGATCCGGACCTTCACCAACGTGGCGAACGGCGCGACGACGGCGGCGACCCTGCCGTCGACGGTGTATTTCCTCATCAACCGCGATGTCGGCAACGTGCTCAACCTCAACGTCCAGGGCATCGATGCCCAGTTCCAGTATCGCGTGCCGACATCGGGTGCCGGCATCTTCACCGTGGGCGGGTCGATCACCTATTTCACCCGCTTCATGCAGGACTTCGGCGATCAGCCGTTCAGCATCCTCAACACCTCGGGCTATAATTCGCAGTTCCCGTCGATCCAGACCAAGGGCCGCGGGCAGCTCGGCTGGGAGAAGGATGCCTTCTCGCTCGATTTCTTCGCGAATTACACCGGCGCCTATCGCAACTGGATCCAGACATCGGTCAAGCCGGTGACGCTCGGTCCCAACGGCAACCCGACCGGGGGCGGCGACCGGGTGAAGCCCGACCTGACGATCGATCTTCATGCTGCCTACAACTTCAAGGGCAGCTTCATGAACGGCAGCCAGATCTACATCGACGTGAAGAACCTCTTCGATCGGGATCCGCCCTTCTACAACGGCAACACCACCGGTGCCGGGGGCGTCGGCGCCTGGGGTTTCAACGGCTTCACCTCGAACCTGCTCGGCCGCCTCGTCTCGGTCGGCTTCCGCGCGAACTTCTGACGAGCCGAATCCACGTCATGACCTGAAACCGAAAAGGGGATAGCTGATGGATATCAACAAGCGCGAATTGCTGCTGGCTGGCGCGGTCGTCGGCGCCGGTCTCGCCGCCACCCAGGCCGCGGCGCAGGGCCGTGCCACGCGCCCGATCAACAGCGGCAGGCAGCCGTCGTCGGTCGACATGACCTACAAGCCGCGCCGCCTGAACAAGTGCATCGAACTGTGGGAGGACGGGCAGCCGATCTATTACACCGGCTCTGGCGTCGGCCCGAACGTAGATCCGTACGAACAGGGCAGGAAGATGTGCAAGACCTGGGCGGACGCGATCAGCTACGAAATGGAGCATGGCTGTTTCGACCTGAAGGAACTGCGCGAGTTCATGCGCGGCCTGAAGGACGGTGGCGGCACGAAATCCGGCCACCGTTTCCCTACCGTGTTCGTCTCGCCACCGGTCATCGGCCTCGACGAGGCCTATGCCCGTGCCAACACCTGGGTGATCGAGCAGCTTCTCTGCGCCGGCGTGATGGGCATCCATATCTGCCACGCCCGCGATCCGAGGGCGATCGAGACCTATATGCATATGGGCGCGCGCTATCCGTTCCCCGATTTCCCCAACACGCCGAAGGTCAGGATGCGGGGCCTGCGCGGCAACAGCGCCAGCTATGCCGCCGATATCTGGGGCGTGTCGGGCGGCACCTATCAGCACATCGCCGATCTCTGGCCGCTCAATCCGCGCGGCGAGATCATCTTCGGGGTGAAGATCGAGGACACCTATGCGGACGAGACCGTCGCGCAGACGCTCGCCATCCCGGGCATGGCGATGGCCGAGTGGGGACCGGGCGACCATAATCTCTGGCTGAACGGCTATCACGGCGTGGAGGATGGCGGCCTGTCTGGCCATCCGGTGATCCGCGATGCCGCCGGCAAGGTGATCGAGGATGTCTCCGCCCTGCCCAATATGGAAGCGGTCCGCGCCAGGGTGCTGGCCGAGTGCAAGAAGAACAAGGTCATGTTCCTCAATGCCGCCGAGACCGAGCCGGGCCACAACAATGTGGTCCAGCAGATCAGGGACGGCTGCATGGTCGTCGCGGCGGGGCAGGGCGGCGAGGACGTCGCGATCATGGGTCGCGAATTCACCAAGCGGAAAATGCCGGTCTGAATCGATGCCATGGGGCCGCCCGTGCCGGGCGGCCCGCCCTGTGGGTGCGGCCGCTGCGTCGACGAATCTGTTGACAATCTCGGGCACGCAGAAGATGCATGCACGCAGGATTTTTTGTATGCAGCATTGACGGGCAGCACGGCGGAAGCCGGGTTTCCTGCGCCGACCACTGCCGGCACACAGGATATCCGCCACCGGTCACGAGGTCAAAAATGGCCCGCACCTATCGATAGAGGATCGACCGTGCCGCGCCGCCGGCCACGGCCGCAATCCTCCTTCAACCCGAGAACGATCGAATACCCCCAGGAGAGAGAAATGACCCGACCCGTTCAGCCAGTCACCGCCCCGAGGATTGCCCCCAGGATCGCAGGCGCCACGCTCGGCGCGATCCTGTTGGTGACGGGTGCGTTTGCGCAGACGGCGCCGCCGACAAGGGGCCCGGCGGCGAACGGCTCGCCCGCCTGGTTCATGCAGGGTTCCTTCCCCGATCCGGGCGGGCGCACCTCGGTCGACGCCAATGGCGTGGTGACTGTCCTGCCGCGCCCCGAAGGCGCCCCCTTCGCTGCCGGGGCGCGTCCGGCGGCCGTGCAGGGCTGCAGCCACACCACCGTCTGCCAGAACCGCAACGGCCCGAAGCGCGGCGACATGCAGCGCGTCCAGTGGGACCAGAAGCTGGGCTACAGGTTCACCTACCCGATCCAGCTTCCGCCGGGCATTGGCGGCGTGCCTGCGGTCGCGCTCGATTCGAAGGACAATCTCTGGGTGTTCCAGCGCAAGCCGGCCGGCAGCGCGCAGCTCATGCGCTATTCGCCCGCCGGCAAGCTGACCCAGTCGATCGGTGACGATGTGGTCGGCCATGCCGACAAGGCGCACGGCATGGCGATCGATGCCGACGACAATATCTGGGTGCTAGACACCGCCAACGCTACGGCGAAGAAGGTCAGCCCCGACGGCAGGCTGCTCCAGACGATCGGCGTGTCGGGCCAGCCGGGCGACTGGGACGAGGCAAAGGGCCAGCGGCTGCTGTGGGAACCCGTGATGATCGCCTTCGGGTCGAAGGGCGACATCTACATCGCCCAGGGCCATGGCAATGAAAGCCCGAACGTCGTGGATTCGGATAATCCGACCAACAATATCGGTGCGTCGCGGGTCCTGCATCTCGACAGGAACGGCAACTATATCGGCCAGTGGTTCGGCCACAATGTCGGCGAAGGCAAGTTCGTCAACGCCCATGCGCTCGGCATCGACCCGACCAATGGGGATGTCTGGGTTGGCGACCGCGAGGATTATCGCATCGTCGTCTATAACAGCCGGGGCCAGTTCCTCCGGACGATGCAGACGCGCAACCTGGTCTGCGCGATCCAGTTCGACCGCGACGGCAATCCCTGGATGGCGAGCGGCCAGGACGGCCAGTTCCTGAAGCTGACGCGCGATGGCAAGGTGGTCGGCGCTGTGGGCAACGGCATGGGCATCGGCCCGGGCCAGTTCATCGAGGCGAGCTATTGGGTGTTCGACAAGCAGAACAACATGTGGGCCGGCGATACCAGCGTCGGCCGCGTCACCCGCATCGCGAGATAATCCCCTGTACCGGCCGGCGCACCCGCGCGCGCCGGCCGGCACGCCTGGCGGACTGTTCTGGAACACCTCCCGGGAGGTGTTCCAAATTGGCCCCGGAGGTGTTCCACATTGCTTTTCGGGTGTTCCATGGCGCACGCGCCCCTCATCCAGATGGGCAGGCGCTGATCCCTCCAATATCGACTTATTCCCCGTCTTCTTTCAATAAAGGGCGGAATTCCGTCGATTATTACCTCCAAATCTCGTTATTTTCGCGCCTCGGGCGCCGCACGGGTTGCTGGCGTTCGGCGAATGGCGCAGGTGACGCGGTGGAACACGGTGTTCCGACTTTGGCATAACGTGGATTCCCGCATTGTTCCTTATAGTTGCGGGGTCGCCGGGAATGGGGGAACCAATATGCTGATCCAGGAATTGCCGGTCGCTCATATGCGGGTCGGTCTGCGTACCGAATTCGGGCTGATCGAAAAGGCGCGCCATATCCACAACCAGCGCCGGCTTCGCGACGAGGTGCTCGGCAACGAATTGTTCGGCGATCCGGGCTGGGACCTGATGCTCGATCTGTACATCGCCCAGGCGAGCGGCAAGCGCGTCTCGGTGACGAGCGCGGCGATCGGTTCGGGAAAGCCGATGTCGACCGGGCTGCGCTGGGTGAAACTGCTGATCGAGCGCTCGCTCGTGGTGCGCGAGGCCGATCCTTATGACGGTCGTCGCTCCTATCTCCGCCTGACGTCGAGCGCCTTTGACGCGATGGAGGATTTCCTCGCACGCTGTTGAGTGCCGGCGGGGTCTGGCGCGTCCCGGTGCCCGGTTTGGATGACAGCTTTTGGACAGCAGGGGCCTGCATCCAGCTACCGCACCCGTTGCGGAGGCTGGATGCAGGCCCTAACGCTCTCCCGGCTTGGGGGAGATGAAGATGCTGAACGGAACTGTGCTCGTAACGGGCGGGGCGGGCTATATCGGGAGCCATGCGGTTCTCGCGCTGCTCGACGCCGGGCACCGCGTGGTCGTCGTGGACAATCTCGTCACTGGCTTCGACTGGGCGGTTGATCCCCGCGCCACCCTGGTCCGGGCCAATATCGAGGATGACGGCCCGGTGCGCGCCGCGATGCGCGAGCATGACGTGCGCGCCGTCATGCATTTCGCCGGATCGGTCGTGGTGCCGGAATCGGTCAGCGACCCGCTCAAATATTATCGCAACAACACCGTCGCCAGCCGCGCCCTGCTTGAAAGCGCGGTCGTCTGCGGGGTGCGCCATTTCATCTTCTCCTCGACCGCAGCGACCTATGGCACGCCCGAGAAGGTCCCGGTGGCCGAGGGGGATCCGCAGGTGCCGATCAACCCCTATGGCATGTCGAAGCTGATGACCGAGGCGATGCTGCGTGACGTCGCTGCGGCGCATCCGATCAACTTCGCGGCGCTGCGCTATTTCAACGTCGCCGGCGCCGATCCCAAGGGGCGCAGCGGCCAGTCGACCGCCGGCGCCACTCACCTGATCAAGGTCGCGGTCGAGGCGGCGACCGGCAAGCGCGCCTCGGTCTCGGTGTTCGGCACTGATTTCGACACGCCCGACGGCACCGGCGTGCGCGATTATATCCATGTCAGCGATCTTGCCGCGGCGCATGTCGCGGCGCTCGACCTGCTGGTCGCGGAGCCGACGCGCAATCATTTCCTCAACGCCGGCTATGGCCGCGGCTTCTCGGTGCAGCAGGTGCTCGACGCGGTCGACCGGGTCACCAACATGAAGATCGAGCGCCACCTTGAAGGCCGCCGCCCCGGCGACCCGGCCGAGCTCGTCGCCGACAACCGCGCGATCCTCGCGACGCTCGACTGGAAGCCTGCACTCGACGATCTCGACACGATCGTGAAGGACGCGCTTGCCTGGGAACGGCTGCTGGAACAGCGCGGCTAGGGAGTCAGGCCTAACCCCCGAACCCGCGCCCGCCGCCGCCGAACCCGCCGCGCGAGATCACCGAGCTACGCGATTGTATCCGCGTCGGCGCGCGCGCTGCTGGATTGAACGCTTCCGATCCCACGCGCGTCCGTCCGGTCACATAGTCCGCGCTGACCATCCCGCCCGCGCCGCCATAATAGCCGCCGTCGCGGTCGCGATACATCGGCGCCCCGCGATAGCCGCCGCCGGCGTTGTTCAGCGCCTGGCCGATGATGAATCCGGTCAGCAGCGGCGTGAAGAAGCTGCCGCCATTCTCGTTGCGCGGCACGCACTGGGCGGCGCCGAACTGCTCCTCGCAGGTCTTGCGGTCTTCGAAACGCGGCGCTGTCTTCGCATCGGCCTTGGCCGCCTCGGCATAGGCAGTCTCGCACTGCGCCGCCGGGACGGTGCCCGCCGCGCGGCATTCAGCCACCGAGGTATAGCTCACCGCGTCG
>CZQE01000102.1_pt1 | contig 21198 bp, 18 predicted proteins | sample 734431 | NCBI WGS metagenome assembly CZQE01 (sample SAMEA3597869, study PRJEB11362) | hydrothermal vent metagenome | biome: marine hydrothermal vent biome; feature: marine hydrothermal vent; material: ocean water | place: Atlantic Ocean | collected 2010-09-19/2010-10-04
ACGGGAGAGGCGAGGGCGATTGCCGGGGCGGTGGCGAGGAGCAGGAGCGGGCTCATGCCTGGTCTCCCCCGCGTGGCCGAACGGTCACGACCTGCATCATGCCGGCATGCATGTGGTAGAGCAGGTGGCAGTGGAACGCCCAGTCGCCGACGGCGTCGGTGGTGACGTCGAAGGTGACGGTGCCGCCGGGCTGGACCTGCACGGTGTGCTTGCGCGGGGCGTATTCGCCATGCCCGGTCACGAGTTCGAAGAAATGCCCGTGGAGATGGATCGGGTGGCCCATCATCGTATCGTTGACCAGAGTGACCCGGACCCGCTCGTCCTTCAGGAACGGGATCGGGTGCTTCACCTCGTTCAGTTTCTGGCCGTCGAACGCCCACATATAGCGTTCCATATTGCCGGTGAGGTGGATCTGCATCGCGCGATCGGGCGCGCGGACATCGGGGTTGCGGTCGACCGCGACCAGGTCGCGATAGACCAGCACCTTGTGGCCGACATTGCCCAGGCCCTGGCCCGGCTCCCCGGTGCGGTCGACGGGCATCGGCGAGATGGTCTGGACGGTCGGCGTCTTGCTGACGCCGGGCGCGTTGGAGAAATCGCGCATCGAATGCTTCATGCCGCCCGACCCGGCCGCGCCGTGGCCCATGGCGGCATGGTCGACCGCAGGTGCTCCCGCGGGAGGGGTGGGGGTGCAATGACCCATCGCGGCATGTTCGGGGGCGCAGGTTGACGCCGGGGCGGGGGAGGCGCCGTGATCCATGCCGGGCATCGCCGCCATGTCGCCACCGCCCATATCCATGCCCATGTCCTTCATGGTAGCGATGGGGCGCTTGCGCAGGGGCGGCACCTCGGCGGCCATTCCCGCGCGCGGCGCCAGCGTGGCGCGGGCCATGCCCGAGCGGTCGACGGTCTCGCCGACCAGCGTATAGGCGCGGTCGTCGACTGGCTCGACGATGACGTCATAGGTCTCGGCGACGGCGACCTGGATCTCGTCGACGGTGACCGGGCGGACGTTCAGGCCGTCGGCCTGCACCACGGTCAGCCTGAGGCCGGGAATGCGGACGTTGAAGGTCGTCATCGCCGAGGCGTTGATGATCCGCAGCCGCACGCGCTCGCCCGGCGTGAACAGGGCAGTCCAGTTGTCCTGCGGGCCGTGGCCATTGACCAGATAGGAATAGGTCGAGCCCGTCACGTCGGAGACGTCGGTCGAATCCATGCGCATGCCGCCCCAGGCCAGGCGCTCCTTGAGCGGCTGGTCCTTACCGGAGAGGAGACCGGCGAGCGTCTGTTTCTGGTAGTTGAAATAGCCGCCCTGAAGCTTGAGCTTCCTGAAGATCATATGAGGGTGGAGCTGGCTGTGGTCGGACAGCAGGACGACATGCTCGCGGTCCGACCGGATCGGGTCCTCCCCCGCCGGATCGATGACGATCGGACCGTAATGGCCGAGCTGCTCCTGCAGGCCCGAATGGCTGTGATACCAATAGGTGCCGGCCTGCCTTACCGGGAATTCATAGGTGAAGGCCGAGCGGGGTTTGATGCCGGGAAAGCTGACACCGGGGACGCCGTCCATCTGGAACGGCAGGATGAGCCCGTGCCAGTGGATCGAGCTGTCCTCGTCGAGCGCGTTCTCGACATGCAGGCGGACGGTCTGCCCTTCGCGCAGGCGGATGAGCGGGGCCGGCACGGTGCCGTTGACGCCGATGGCGTGGCTTGTCCGGCCGTCGATGGTCAACATCTGGTGGGCGATGCGCAAATGGATGTCGTCGCCGGAAACGGTCGGCAGGGGCCGCACGATGCCGGCGGAGACCGGCTGAGCCCAGGCCGGGAACCAGGGAGCGAGAGCTGCCGTCCCGCCCAGTGCGGCACCGCCGCGCAAAAGGGTCCGGCGGTCGATCAATGCGGTCATTTCAGGTCCTGCGGGTGGATGAGTCATGGAAGATACGCGGGTCCTTCGGTCAGCCCTCGAAAAAACCGGGAGATATTCCGGGAGGGTCAGGCCGTGTCGCCAAGCCGATCCGCGAGCTTCTGCCGTGCGCGGTAGAGGCGCGTCTCGACTGCCTTTTCGCTGATCGCGAGGATGCCGGATGTCTCGGCCTGGGTCAGGCCCTCGATCGTGCGCAGCACCAGCACTTCGCGCAGATTGCCCGGCAGGGTCGCGAGCGCCGCCGCGACTCGATCGAGTTCCTGCCGATCAGCGGCCTGGGTCTCGATCGACGGGACATCGTCCGCAGCGTCGAGGGCATGGTCGAGCGGCAGCACCACGGAGATCAGGCGGCGCACCATGCGCCGCCGCCGCCAGTCGCGCGCCTTGTTGATCGCGATGCGTGCCAGCCAGGCGCGCATCGGTCGCGCCGAATCATACCGGCGCAGTGCGCTATGGGCCGAGACGAAGGCTTCCTGGACGACATCGAGCGCTTCCTCCTCGTCGCCGATGAGCCGCGCGACCAGACGGTGGAGCGGCGCCTTGTGCCGGCGCACGATCTCCGCAAAGGCGCGGCGCTGGCCCGCCAGGCACAGGGCGGCGAGCTCGCCGTCCGACCTGTCGGCAATCCCGTTGCTCACCGCGCGTCTTCGGTCAGCGCCCTGGTGACTGCGGCGTCGAACGTCGCCGTCTGATCCGGCCGGAGCAAGCCCCGCATCGCGAAGATATGTGCCAGCGTCTCCTTCTGCAGCTCGCCCATGGTGCGGTGCGAGGCGTCGACCGCGGCCGAGACGCCGGGACCATTGCCGTGTTCAGCGGCGATCGCCCGGGCAAGGCGCGCATTCTCTGCGCGCATCTCCCCTTCGAGCGCGCGGCGGCGCACTGCGAAACCGTCCTCCAGCACGTGCAGCCGACGTTCCTGATCAGCGTCGAGCGTCAGCTGGTCGTGCAGCACGGCGTGGAGGTCCACCCCGGACTGCACCGGGGCAGCAACGAAATGCCGCCCGACCAGCACGCCGGTGAGGGCGGCGACAAAGGCGAGGATCGCGACAAGGGCGAGGCGGAACGGAGTCATTGGGTGCCGCCGAGCAAGGCCGAGGGCGCCAGCGGGCTCGGCGCGCCCAAAGGCGACAGCGCAGGAGCGGCCCGCGCGGCGGACGACGGAATGACGTTGCTGACCAGTCCGAGGACAAGCGCCAGGCCAGTGGCCGCCAAGGTCGCACCCGTGCCGAGGCCTGACGCCGGCTGGCTCGAGATCGCGCCAAGCACGCGGTCTTCAAGCCCGGCAAGACCCTCATGCGGCGTGGCCGAGGAAAGGCGCGCCAGCGCGTCGTCGATATTGTTGCCCATGATCTGCCTTTCTGTCCCTCGATACGCACCGCAGGATAAAATCCCTCGGATTCGGTTGAGGGGTGTGTGCCGCTGTCGCGTATCGACCAGGTATATTCCACAGGAGTTCGACATGAAGTTCAATCCGGCCCTTGCGATCATTGCTGCCCTCGTCTCGGCGATCGCGCCCGGCGCAGCCCTGGCGCACCCCAGGCTGGTCGCCGCGGTGCCGGCCGCCGACGCGACGGTCGCGCGGACGAACACCGTCAAGCTGACCTTCAGCGAGCGGCTGATGCCGGCGCTGTCGAGCGCGACGCTGACCATGACGGGCATGCCGGGCATGGCCAATCACGGGCCGATGAAGATGACCGGCGTGACGAGTGCGATCGCGGCCGACGGCAAGTCGATCGTGCTCACCATGGCGAAGCCGCTGCCCGCCGGCACCTATCGCGCCGACTGGATCGTGGTCAGCGCCGACACGCACCGGATCACTGGCACGCACAACTTTTCCGTGAAATAGGGTGTGAGCGGCTGGGTGCAGATCGGGCTCAGGTTCGGCCTTTATGCTGACCTGATGCTGCTGTTCGGGCTGGCGGTGTATCCGCTCCATGCCGCCCACATGTCTCTGCGCCTTCGACCATATTGGATGTTCGCTGTGCTGGCGGGGCTCGGGCTGGTCCTGAGCGCCGCCGCCTTCGTCGCGATGACCGCGGAGATGGCCGGCGTGGCGATCACCGGCCTCGACCGCGAAACACTGCGCTTCGTGCTGGTGGATACGGCGCCAGGCGGCGCCTTCCTTCTGCGGATGGCGGCACTGGCCATCCTGCTCGTGCTTGCCCTGGCGGTACGGAGCGGCGCGGCGTGCTGGCCCGTCGCCGCAATGGCGGCGTTCGCGCTCGCCACGCTCGCCTGGACCGGGCACGCCGCCGTCGCCGAGGGGGTGTGGGGTGCGATCCATCGTCTGTCGGACGCGGTGCACCTGATGGCGGCCGCCGCCTGGGTCGGGGCACTTGCCATGCTGCTCGGGATGCTCGCGTCACCCTTTGACGGCGAGGCCGCGGTGGCCGATGCCCGGCTGGCCCTTGACCGTTTTGCGGTCGCCGGTTCGGTGCTGGTCGCGCTGATCGTCGCGACCGGCGCAATCAACATCGGGATGATCGTCGGCCCGGCAGCGCTGCTCCTCCTGCCGGACACGGCATATGGCCGACTGCTGATCGCGAAGCTGTTGCTGTTCGCTGCGATGCTCGCCTTTGCGGGCGCCAATCGCTGGCGTCTCGTGCCGAAATTTGCTGCAGCGCAATCGCCCCCGGATATCGGGAAGGCAGCGCGAGCCTTGCGCACCAGCATCCTGCTCGAAGCCGGGGCGGCGACCATCATCCTGGCGCTTGTCGCGTGGTTGGGGACACTTGCGCCGCCCTCGGCGACGTAGTGCCGCACAGGGGCGCCCGACACGGGTGGTGAAACCGGAACTCCGGTGTTGCAGTCAGGCAACACACTTTCGAAAACCATGCAAGTCGCGGATCAGGTTGTTGCATTTTTGTTGCATTGCATCACGGAACAAATAGGGGTCGCCCCGCTGTCAACGAGCGGCCAATTCTATAAGCAACTCCACCGGGGGAATATATGAACACCAAGTTTCTTTTCGCGTCCGTCGCGGCACTCGTCATCGCCACGCCCGCCATGGCGCAGGACGAAGCGCCTGAATTCAAGGGCGGCGCGCGCGTCGAGGCGCGTATCGGCGTCGACGATGTGGTGCTGAAGGCCGGCGGCGAAAGCGCTTCGAAGGTCGGTTTCGCGTTCGGCGGCGAGGTCGGGTACGACTATGCCACCAACTCGGGCTTCGTCATCGGCGCCTATGCCGGTATCGAAGGCGCGACCACCAAGAAGTGCGCCCGCGTAACCACCAATAACGAGGTCTGCCTGAAGGCCGGCCGCAACATCACCGCGGGCGTGCGCGCCGGCGGCGTCGTGCGCAGCGGCCTGCTGTACGTGAAGGGCGGCTATACCAATGGCCGTGCGACCGGAACGTATCGCAGCATCACGCCGGCAGCCAGCAGCTCAGCGAGCGGCAACCTGGACGGCTGGCACGCAGGTGCCGGTTACGAGCTGCCGGTCTCGGCGAACACCTATGCCAAGATCGAGTATCTCTACACCCACTACAGCACCGGCAACGACTTCGGTGCGGATATCGGCCTGCAGCGCCACCAGGGCCTGATCGGCTTCGGTTACCGCTTCTGATCGACCGATCGACGGACAAGGAAGGGGCGGCAGCGATGCCGCCCCTTTTTTTACGCTCGCGGCAATCCCCGGAAATTGCCGGGCTTTCGCGGTGAATTAGGGGAGTGTTAACCACGCCTTCCGTAGCAATACGACGTGGGAGATTCCGATCACACGCATGCCGCGGCGCTGAGCTGGACGATGCTGGGGCTGTTCGGGACAGTCACTGTCGTAGCGCTCGCGCTGCTCGGCGTGAGACCGGCATTGTCCAACGTCACGCTGCTCCCGATCCTCATCGCGCTGGCGCTGGTGGCCTATCACCGGCTGGTGCGTCCGATCCCGATGATCGCGGGGGGCATGCAATCCTTCCTCCAGTTCATGCTGATCATGATGTTCGGCATGTTCCTGAGCTTCGCGGCCGCGGCGAGCGGCTTTCCCTATCGCGACTCGCTGCTGCTGGGGATCGATCGCGCGCTCGGGTTCGACTGGTTCGCCTATGCCCGCTGGGTCGATTCCCATCCGATGCTCGTCATCCTGTATCGCTTTGCCTATGGCAGCTTCCTGGTGCAGCCGCTGGTGCTGGTGTTCCTGCTTGTCATGCAGCGCGAACTGCGGCGACTGCATCTGTTCACCTTCGCCTTCGCCTTGAGCCTGTTCGTCGCCTGCATGGTCTTCGTGTTCGTGCCGGCCGTGTCGGTCTATGCCGGTTTGCAGGTGCCGCTCGACCAGTTCGACAATCTGAAGCCGGTCAGCACGTTCGAGCATATCAAGTTCATCGAGGCGATGCGTCACGGGACGCTTGCCACGCTCAACCCGGCCGAGGGCGCTGGCCTGATCACCTTCCCGAGCTTCCATTCGTGCGGCGCCGTGCTGCTGATCTGGGGATTCTGGGGTGTCCGCTTCGCCCGCATCCCGGCGCTGCTGCTCAACCTCACCATGCTTGCCTCGACCCCGATCGACGGCGCGCATTATCTGGTGGACGTGATCGGCGGGGTGTCGCTGGCGGTTGCGGTGCTCGGCCTCACCCTTGCCCTGGAGCGCGGCGGCGCGGGCGCGCACCTCGTGCGGCTGCTTCCGGCGTTTGCGCCGAACCGTGCGACGGCGCGGCGCCGGCCGGTTGCCGATCCCGGTATTTGAGACACCCATAAAGGCCCGGCGCAGGAATCTTCCCGCGATGTCCGGACAACCTATAGCCGCGCGCAATCGCTCCGTGCCGGTCGGCCAGCGAAGCGCGCGTCGATCCAGTCGAGCGTGGGCCGGGCACTGTCCGCCGCGCTGGTTTCATGGCCCTTGCCGCTGATCGTCACATAATGAACCGTGCCGCCCGCACGGCAGAGCCGGTGAGCGAAGTCCTTCGTCACGGCGGCGCCGACGATCGCATCGTTGGGGTTCTGCGCGATCAGGAAGGGAACGCCATAGGGACGGGCCGCGGGACTGTTCTCGCGCGCGATCCGGGCCCAGGGCTGGATTCGCCCCAGATCGACATTCTTCAGATCCCGGCGCAGCACCAGGATGCCGAGCATCGTGCCGAGCCGCGGCTTCTTGCCCAGCTCGACGCAGTTGTTCTGCGCCAGCCGGGTGATGACTCCCTGGGTGCTCTTGCCGCCAAGGGTCGACAGCGGGGCATTGAAGTGTCGCGACCAGCTATAGGCGGCGAACGCGGTGAGGAATGCGCGAACCGAGGGGTCGGTCCCCGCCGTCAGATTCTGTACGAGATCGGTCGTCGGCGCGGCGGCGGCGACCCCGACCAGTCGAAGATCGGGCGCATAGGCCCGGGCGAGCTGCCCGGTCCACAGGGCGGCGTGCCCGCCCTGGGATTCACCCCAGACGGCGAAGGAACTGCCGGCTGCGGCGGCGGGGATGCTGCGCGCCGCGCGTACTGCGTCAAGTACCGAGCGGCCAGTGGCGACGCCAGCGAGGAAGCCATGCGGCATCGCGGTGCCGAGGCCGGGATAGTCGGGTGCGACGACGGTATAGCCCCGCCGGATCGCATCGCCGAGGCCGGCGGTGGCGTTGAAGAAATTGGGGCTGAGCGACGGCGCGCATTTCTCGACCACGCCCCAGGCACCGTGCGTCCAGGCAAGCACGGGGCGGGAGCGGGCAGGGGATGCTGCGCGCGGCGCGACCACCATGCCGGTCACCTCGATCGGTGCACCGCGGTCGCTCGTCGTCCAGTAGCGTACCCGCCACGCCTGGGAGCCGGGCGGCGAACCGGTGACCGGATCGAAGGCGCTGAGCGTGCCCGGCGGCGCGGCGCTCGCCGGAACGGGAACCGCCAGTGCCACGGACAACAGGATCGAGACGAGGATACGCATCGCTATCTCCCTGATCGTGCGGCACGATAGCGTGGATCGGCGTGCGCGTGAACGGGTTTGATCAGCCGTCTCTTCGCCGCCGTTTATCTCGCTACCGGATCGGGGTTCAGGCGATGCCCCATTGCTTCCGCACGACGCGTTCAAGCACCGCGAGGGGCATGGCGCCCTTCAGCAGCACCGAATGGAACTGCTTCAGGTCGAATCCGGGCCGCTTCTGCGCCTCGGTGCGCAACCGGACCCAGGCAGTGTGGCCGATCTTGTAGCTGCAGGCTTGCCCCGGCCAGACCGTGTAGCGATCGATTTCGCCCTGGCTTCGACCGCGCGCGATACCCGTCGTCGCGATCAGATAGTCGGTCGCCTGCTCGCGGCTCCATCGCTTCGCGTGCATGCCGCTGTCGACGACCAGACGGGTCGCCCTGAAGAGCAGGGACTGGAGATAGCCGACCTGCCCAAGCGGGTCGCCTTCGTACATGCCCATCTCGTCCGCGAGCTGTTCCGAGTAGAGCGCCCATCCTTCCGAATAGCCGCTGAAGAAGCCGCGGCGGCGGATCAGCGGGATTTCCGGGCTTTCGAGCGCCAAGCTGACCTGGAGATGATGGCCCGGCACCGCTTCGTGATGAGTCAATGTCGCCAGGCCGAATTTCGGGCGGTCGAAGGTGTCGCGCAGGTTGATGTAGTAGATCGCCGGTCGCGACCCATCGAGCGAGGCGTTCTCATAATAGCCGCCGGGCGCGCCGGCCTGGATCGTCGGCGGCACGCGGCGGACCTCGACCGGTGCTTTGGGCAGGGTCGCGAATGTCTCGGGCAGGCGGGCGTGCATCGCCACGATCTGCCGGTTGAGCTGGGCGAGCAGCGCATCGCGACCGGCATCGGTATTCGGGTAGAGCTGATCGGGCCGCTCGTTCAGCGCGACCAGGCGCTCGCCGACCGTTCCGCTTGCCATCCCCTGAGTCTTGAGGATGGAGTCGATGCGCGCACCGATCTCTGCGACCTGGGCCAGGCCGAGGCGGTGAATCTCATCGCCGCTCATCGCCACGGTCGTCGCGGCTTCGGCCGCTGCCGCATAATAGGCGTCGCCATCCGGCAGCCGCCAGCAACCGGCGTCGTGGACTGCCTTGGCGCGCAATTCAGTCACCAGCGTGCGCTGACGCTGGAGTGCCGGGAAAACCTTCTGCTCGACGATCGAGGCTGCGCGGGCCGCGGCATCGGCCGGCAGGTTCGCCGCCTTCAGCTTGGTGGCGAAGGTCGATACCATGACGGTCTGGTCGGCGGCCCGCTCAAGTGCGCTGGCCAGCTGCCTGAGCGTCGTATCGAGGATATAATCGGGTGCGAACACGCCGCGCGCCGCGTCGCTGCGCTGGCGGTCGGTGCTGTCGTCAATGCTTTTGGGAAACGCCTCGAGCCTGGCCAGATAGGCGTCCGACTCGGCGGCATCGCGGACCCGTGCCTGCGATTCCAGGAAATCCGGCACGTCGCGATACGGCCCGGTAAGCTGGCTCAGCACATAAGGGGCAAATCGACCGAGGCTGCTGCCATAGGTGAACCGTTCAGCCCCGGCGATGGCGCGGGTCAGCTGGTAGGTCACCACCTCATGGTCGAGCTTCGCTTCCGGGGACAGGCCGCTTGTGTCGAAACGGCTCAATTCGGCGAATTCCGCCTTCGCGCGGGCAAGGTCGCGCGCCTGGCCTTTCGCTGATTCGTCGCTGAGCCTTGCCTTCAGGCCGGCACGGGGGCCGCTATCCAGGCCGAGGCGAGTCGCCAGTTCAGGCGATTCATCGAGCCGGCCATAGAAGAAGCGGTCGAGCATGGCGCGCAACGCCGCGTCGCCCTTTGCGGCGCGGGTCGCCGCGCGGACGGGAAGCCCTGCCGCGACCGTGACGGCGGCCGCACCAGCGATGAAGTGGCGACGATGCATGAAATATCTCCCCTATGATTCATCCGGCCGAGAATGTGGACACTCGCGATCCAGCCCGGCATCGAGCCTCGAATCCGGGCCGCCCATGTCCCATCCGGCTTGTTGTCGACGGTTGCCCGGTGAGCTGGCTCAGCGCCGTTCCGCCGCCGTTTTCGCCCTGACCGCCTCGAATTCGGAACCCTTGCTCCAGGCAGGCCAGTTGCCGCCCTTGGCGAGCGAGGTGCCCATCGCCTGGAACAGGGCGACATCGGCCGCCGCGCCACGCAGGTCCCAGCCGGCCGACCAGGAATCGCAGGTCTTGTGGTAGCAGGTCATATAGTCATCGAGCCATTTCTGCCCGGCCGAACGACCGCCCGTCGCAAGATCGGACGCGCCGCCGAGCGCCATCAGCAGCAGCGACGGCACGCCCTTGCGCACCACCGAGAAATGGTCGGCGCGGTAGAAGAGGCCGCGTTCGGAGAAGGTCTCGGGCGTGATCGTCCGGCCCTGCGCCGTGGCGGCGACGGCCAGATCCGCATCGAGGGTCGAATTGCCTGCGCCGACAAGGATGACGTCGCGCGCGGGCCCGGCGGTCTGCAGGATGTCGAGCGTCAGGTTCGCGGCGGTCGTGGCGAGCGGCTTGACCGGGTGAGTCGCATAATATTCCGACCCAAGCAGGCCGCGTTCCTCGGCGGTCCACAGCGCGAAGACCAGCGAGCGGTCAGTGCGCGGGGCTGCCTTGAACAGGCGGGCGAGCTCAAGCACGCCGGCGACGCCGAGCGCGTCGTCATTGGCGCCGGGGCGGATCGTCCTGCCCTGGGCATCGACCGGACCCGCGCCATAGGCATCCCAATGCGCGGCGAACATCACGCTTTCGTCGGGCCGGGTCCTGCCTGGCAGGGTCGCGAGCACATTGGCGCTTTCGATGTGCTCGACGGTGACGGGAAGGGCGGCGCTGAAGCTCAGGCCGTTCATCTCGAGCGGCCGGAAGGTGGTGGAGCGCGCCTGTTTGCGCAGCGCGGCGAGATCGAGCCCGGCCGAGGCGAAGATGCGGGTCGCGAGATCATGCTCGATCCAGCCCTGCAACGGCACGCGCTGGTCGGCCGCGCCGCGTACGATGTCGAAATTCTCACCGTTCGACGCCGCCACCGTGCTCCAGCCATATCCTGCCCCGGCCGTGTCGTGAACGATCAGCGCGGCGATCGCCCCGCGTCGTGCCGCTTCCTCGAACTTGTAGGTCCAGCGTCCATAATAGGTCATGCGACGACCGCCGAAGCGGCCGACCGAGTCCTCGCCGGGGACCGCCTCGAAATCGGGGTCGTTGATCAGGAAGACGGCGACCTTGCCCTTCAGATCGACGCCCTTGAAATCGTCCCAGCCGGCCTCCGGCGCATGGACGCCATAGCCGACGAACACCATCGGCGCGGAGGCGATATCGATGCGCGGCGCGTCGCGCACCGTGGTGAGGTTGATGTCGGTGCCCTGTGCCAGTGGCGTGCGGTTGCCGGTCGCGGTGGCGAACGATACCGAGCCGCCCGTGCCGATACGGGTGTGGATCAGTGGTACCGCCTGAGTCCAGCTACCCTTGTCGCCACCGGGTTGAAGCCCCATCGCCTTGAACTGCGCGACCAGGAAATCGATGGTCTTGCGCTCGCCGGGCGTACCCGGCGCACGGCCCTCGAACGCATCGGACGCAAGTGTCCTGACCGTGGCCGACAGCCGGGCCGGATCGACCGTGGGGGGCTTGCCCGCTTCATCCTTTGCGAGCGCCGGTGCGGCGAGCAGCAGGGCCGTGGTTGCGATGATGAGTCCGCGCATGATTTTCTCTTGTTCCCCGCGATGTGACGACCGTGCCGATTATGACGAGAATTTCAGGATTGGCGACCTTCGGTTTTGTGCCGCGCGAACATCGCCTCAGGCGAGGAATCCTTCCAGCATCGTCCTGAACGCCGCCACGGCCTTTTCCGACGTCGCTTCGGGATCGTCCGAATTGGCGATCCACTGCGCCGCCTGGGTCGAGGCGCCGGTGACCAGGCGGGCGGCCGCCTCCGCATCCATGTCGGCGACGATCACGCCTTCAGCCTGGAGCGCGCGGATGCTGGAGGAGATGGATGCAACGCAGCCCTGGGACGTCGGCCAGCTCGACGGGTCGCCGAGCACCGCCGGGCCGTCGCGCAGCACGATACGCTGGATTTCCGGTTCAAGCGCCATTTTCAGATAGCCGAGATTCTCGTCGATAAAGCCCTGCCAGCGGGTCGGGGCACGCGCCGACAGCCGGTCGAGCCGCTGAGTCATCTCAGCATCGATCTGCTCGACGACGGCCGCCATCAGGCCCTTCTTGTCGCCGAAATGATGGTAGAGCGCGCCGCGGGTGAGGCCGCATCCGGCGGTGAAATCATCCATCGATGCATCGGTGTAACCGATCGTGCCGAACGCCTCGCGGCCTGCCGCGATCAGCTTCGCGCGCGTTTCAGCGATCATCTCCTTGCGCGGGCGATGCGCCATGCTCCACTCCAATAATATACGTTGCGTATGTCAATTGACAGGCGCCCCGCACGATCCTACCTCAAACAACATACGCCAGGTATGTCATTTACGGAAGTGGCGGCCGTGGAGAGATCGAGGGACCGACCATGGCCAATCCGTACAGCAGGATATTCCAGGCGCCCGGAACGAGGGGTTTCGCCGCGGCGGGGTTTTTCGCGCGCCTGCCGATCGCGATGGCGCCGATCGGCCTCGTCACCATGCTGTCCCAGACCTATGGCGAATATTGGCTGGCGGGCGCCGTGGCGGCGACCTTCGCGTTCACTGGCGCAAGCGTCGGGACAGTGAACGCGGGCGTCGGTTCCCGCGTCTCAGCTACCGTCGCACGCCACAAAACCCGCCCGCAGTGCGGCAAGTTGATCGAGTGTGACGACATCCTGCTCGCTGCGGCCGCAGGCCAGCGCCGCCAGCCCGGCCCCGACCAATATCAGCACCGCCGCCTGGCTCGCCGCGCGGTCAAGCCCCGTCGCGCCACCGATCGCCTCACCGACAGCCCTGTGTACATTCTCGGCGCGGCGCCGACGCATATCGAGCGCGAACGGAACCATCGCTTGATCCCGCGCCGCCGCCAGTGCGATTGAGTGAGTCGTACGGATGACGGCCGGGCCGTAACGCCGGGCGGAATCCGGCTCTCCTGCTCCGTTCAATTCGCGCCGCATTTCGAGGATCAGTGCCTCCATGCCGGCATCGAGCAGATCGTCCCGGGTGCGAAAGTGATGCGCCACGCTCGAATTGGGGACACCGGCCTGTGCGGCGACCAGCCGGTGGGTAACGCTCGCCGCCCCCTGGTCGACGATCACGTCGGCAATATATCGGGCCAACTCCGCCTTTTTCGATCCGGCGGGGAGATCGACCGGCAAGGGCGCGGTTGCCGGACTGATGCCGCAAGCGGCGACGAGTGTTTCGAAGTGCAGGGAAAGCCCGTCTCCCCTCCCCGCAAGCCCCGCGGCGAGCCGGCCGATCGTCGCCGCGCGCAGCAGCCGATAATCGGGGTCGTGTCCCGCCGCGATCGAGAAGGGCAGTTCGTCCCGGCAATAACAAGCGATCGCCCGGCCGAACACCGCCGCTCTCGCCTCGTGCCGGCGGACCAGCGCCCCGCTCCAGAAATCCTCTTCTTCCTTTAGGAGGTCGGCAATGCCGGGATAGCCCGCCGGATCAAGTCCGGCTTCAAGCAGCAATTCGCATCCGGTCAGGGCAGCGTCGCGCCGTACCGTCGCCGCCTGGTCGAGATAGGCCGTGATGATTGCCGCCAGGACCGCCGGCACTCCCAGGTCGAGCCCAGCCACTCGCGCCAGCCATGCTGCATGCACTGCCTGACGCTCCAGGCGTTCTTCCTCGACAAGATGGGCGACCAGCGCCGCCTTGTCGCCAATCCGGTAATTGAGCGAGCCAAGCGAGGTTCCCGCATCCTGTGCCACCGAGCGCAGGCTCAGCCCGCGAATGCCGTTCGTGGCGATCCGTGCACGGGCGGCATTCAGGAAGAGAAGTGCCGATACGCCCCGCATTCATCGACTCTTGCCTGCGCAGCAGGTGAAATACAACTCGAAGAAAAATGCACGCCAATACACTGAGGCGCGTCTGCGCTAAGCGTCCAGCCCTAATAGCGTCCCCATGTGAACCGCGACGACAGAGCGTAGTTCCACACAGCTCCAACCATGATCCCTGCCAGCGCCGAAAAGGCCCAGGTGTCCGACCGTGCATCGTACAGAAAGGCGGCGACACCGACATTGGCAATCGCACCGACGCCGCAAACCGCACAGAACGACACCCATCCCTCGAACAACTGCTTCGCGCCCTTGAGGCGACCGTCGCGGTAGGTCAGCGCGTTGTTGAGGAAGAAGTTGAAGGTCATCGCCACGATCGTCGCGATGATGGTCGAGACGAGAAAGCCGAATGCCAGTTCCTTGAACAGCGGGCCCAGCACAAGGAAATGCACGCCAGCGCCCAACGCACCGATCGCCGCGAACATGGCGAAACGCACCGGCACGACCCGCCCGAACATCCGGTCGTAGATCGCTATGAGATATTCCATCGCGACGACGTGATCGAGCTTGCTCTCGCCTTCGATACGCAGGCGGAAGGTATAGGGCAGTTCGACGAACTTCAGCGGACGGGGATTGGCCGTCATGATGTCGAGCAGGATCTTGAAACCGATCGCCGACAGATGCGGCGCGGCGTCGCGCACGATCTGGGTCCGGATCATGAAGAAGCCGCTCATCGGATCGTTCAGGTCGGCCTTCAGCACCTGGCGCGACAGCTTGGTCGCGAAGGCCGACTTGGCGACACGGTCATGATCCCAGTCACCGGTGCCGCCGCCCTGGACGAAGCGCGAGCCGATGACGAGATCGAGATTCTCGTCCTCCAGCAGCCGATCGAGCATTGTCGGCAGGATCGTCTCGTCGTGCTGGAGATCGCCGTCGATCACCGCGACGATCGGCGCCGCGGTGGCGCACATGCCCTCGATGCAGGCCGAGGACAGCCCGCGCCGCCCGATGCGCTGGATCACCCGCACGCGCCGGTCGAGCCGGGCAATCTGGCGCGCGACGCCGGCGGTCCCGTCCGGACTGTTGTCGTCGACGAAGATCGCCTCCCACACACGGCCCTCGAGCGCCGCGTCGAGCTTGGCGATCAGCAGCGGCACGTTGCCCGCCTCGTTGAAGGTCGGAATGACGATCGCGAGATCGAGCAACGGTCCGCTCATGCAAGCGCCGCCAGCACCGCATCGGCCATGCCACGGGTCGAGAGCGACCCGCCGAGATCGGCGGTGCGTGCGCCGTTGGCCAGTGCCGTGGCGACCGCAGCCTCGATCCGGTCGGCGGCCTCGGGCTGGTTCAGCGAGAAACGCAGCATCATCGCCGCTGACAGGATCGCGGCGGCCGGATTGGCCTTGCCCTGCCCGGCAATGTCGGGCGCGCTGCCATGGATCGGCTCGTACAGGCCCTTGCCCGCCGCATCGAGCGCCGCAGACGGGAGCAACCCGATCGAGCCGACGCACATGCTCGCCAGGTCGGAAAGGATGTCGCCGAAAAGATTGCCGGTGACGATCACGTCGAACTGGCCCGGATCGCGCACCAGCTGCATCGCCGCATTGTCCACCAGCATGTGGCTAAGCGCGACATCGGGATAGTGCTTCGCCGTCTCGATCACCACATCGCGCCAGAGCTGTGACGTTTCGAGCACATTGGCCTTGTCAATCGAGCAGAGCTTCCCGCCGCGCCGTTGGGCCGCCTGGAAACCCGAATGGGCGATGCGGGAGACCTCGCTCTCGTCATAGCTCATCATGTCGTAGCCTTCGCGCAGACCCGCAGGTGTGGTGCGCATGGCCTTTTCGCCGAAATAGACGTCGCCGTTGAGCTCGCGGATGATCAGCAGGTCGATCCTCCGCGCGATCTCGGGGCGGAGCGAGGACGCGTCCTCCAGGCCGGGGAAAAGCTTGGCGGGACGCAGATTGGCGAACAGCGTCAGTTCCTTGCGCAGGCCGAGGATCGCCTGTTCGGGGCGCAGGCCGCGTTCGAGATTGTCGCAGGACGGATCACCAACCGACCCGAACAGGATCGCATCAGCGCGCTTCGCGAGATCCAGCGTCTCGGGCGGCAACGGATGATCTGTGGCGTGATAGGCTGCTCCACCGACCAGGCCTTCCTCGAACGACAGGCCGAGATCGAGCGCCTCGAGCACGCGACGCGCCTCGGCGGTGACTTCGGGGCCGATGCCGTCTCCGGGCAGGATTGCAATCAAGGGCACGAGGAATCCATTCGGGCTGCGCCAGTCGAAGCTCCGCTCTTCTTCGACAGCGGGAAGGACACCCCAGGCGCGGGGCGAACGGAGTGCGCCGCCTTTGCCGTCCAGCCGAGGATCACGCAACCGCCCTTTTGAGGCGGTCGATCAGCCGCCCTCGTGCAGCGAGTGTTTCCGCACGGCGATCAGTGAGGATATCGCTCTCCAATGCCTGGCCGGTGAGGCGAAGCGCGGCAAGGATATCGGCCCAGTCGGCCTCCCCGCCGGTGCGCAGGATATCGGGCAGACTATCTGGCTCCAGCCCGTAGCCAAGCTCAGCGAGCAGCAGCAGTTCGTACCGGGCAAGCGCCACCGCCCAGCCACGTGCGGCGGGCGCCGCCTCGATCGCGCCGATCACCCCATCGAGCGCGGCGTGGAGGCGCGGATAGGGCTGCGCCTCGGGCAAGGCAGTCGCGGTCAACGCGGTCACCCATTCGAGCGCGGCGGCGGGCAGCGGCTCGGCAAAGAGCGGAGCACGGCTGTGGACGAGCTCGACGGTGAGGCCGGCGAGCTGGTCCTCGGTGCGGGAGCGCCATTCGCCCAGCACGAGATTCGCCGGTTGCAGGATCGGGCGGATGTGGCGGGACCGGCCACCGCGGACATAGCCGGGCTGCAGGCCGTGATCGGCGGTGAGCGCCCGCACGATCGCACCGTGTTCGCCATGCTGGCGGATCGCGAGGACCAGGGCTTCGGCGCGGAGATGCATGCCCGGGGTGTAGTCGCCCTCTTCCCCGAGGGGGAGAGGGTGAAATCAGGCGCGCCGGATCTTCTTCGCGATCTTCTGCAACCCCAGCCTTGCGACGGCCTCCTTGCCGAAGGCCGCAGTCCGGTCGAACGTCCCCAGCGCCATGGTCGTCAGCCGGTTCGCGAGGCTCGCCCGGAGAAGGAGCATGTCGAGGCACTCGATGCCGCCGGTCGAGAACTGGCGTTTGTGCTGGCCATCCCCTTCAGTGAAGTCGAAGCGGGTCAGCCCCTCCTCCCCGAAGAGGTCGCGCATCGCCTCCATGTGGAGGACGCCGCCGGGGGAAAGGTCGGAAAAGGCCGGATCATGGCCGACATGATCGTAGCGGACGACGCCGCTGCCGATCGAGCAATAGAGATAGGCTGCGGGTTCCCCGGCAATGTACAGCAGCCAGCCGCGCACCGAATCCGCCGCCGCGAGCTGATACATCGAGTGAAGGAAGGCCGAATCGTCGGGCAGGCCGTCGCCGAGCAGCTTTTCCTGATAGGTGCGTATCGAGATGCGCCGCGCGATGTCGTGGAACGCCGCCATCTCCTCCGGCGTGCGGAAGCGGCGGATGTCGAGCTTGCCGCCCGAGACGGCTGCGACCTTCTTTGCCTTGCGCTTCAGGCCCGAACGCGCGTTGGACGACATGGCGTCGAGCCAGGCATCGAAGCCGATGGTGAGATCGGCATAGCGTCGCGTGTAGCGCTGCCTGACAAAGGCGATCATCCCGCCGCCGGCAAGGACCATGGCGTCGCGCCGGTCCTCCGGCAGCGAGGTGATCTGATAGCCATGCGCGCTCCGGTCGAGCGGCGGCAGCACGGGCAGCCTGCCGCCCAACGCCTCGTCGAGCGTCAGCGGCACGCGGACGAGCTGGCGCTGGATCGAGGCGAGCGTGCGCGCGCCGACCTGGAAGCGCAGCGGCATCGGCACGGCGTTCATGCAGCGCGTTCCTCGACCATGTTCGACCAGAGCTGCTCGGCCTGGCGCCAGCGGGTACGGAGCGAGTTCGGGCCAAGCGCGGCATCGTCCCGGCCGAGGCGCAAGGCCGGGCGATCAGCGAAATGGGCGGTGGGCAGGAGATCGCTCCACTCCGCCAGCAGCGCGCACAGCGCCTCGAAGCGGCGGACATGGACTGCGTTGGCGCGGGTGCCCGAGCGATTGGCGAGCTCGAAGCCATGGCTGACGATCGTCACCGCCGCATGATCCTCCATCGTCGCGTGCTCAAGTGCCGCGCGCTGCTCGCCTGCCGACAGGGCGCAGATCTGGAAGTTGCGCAAGGCCCCGGGGCGATCCTCGATCAGCGTCACCGGCACCTCGATCAGCCCCTCCCGCTCGACCGGCGCGATATGGCCCGGCGGCAAGCCGATCGCGCTGGGCCAGGGGTGCTCCGCGCCGTTGTGGCTGCTGTCGTAGAGGAACCCGAGCGAGGCGAGCGCGCGCAGCGTATCGTCGTTCGCTCCGTAGCTGCCGGCGCGGAACGCGATCGGGTTCGGCGCGCCGGCCGCGACGAGCAATTCGGTGGCGCCGACGATGAGGTCATATTGCTCGCTCTGCGAATAATCGACCATCTCGAACCGGGCGAAGCTGGTCCCGCCGTCGCCGAGCTTCGCGCCGGTCCAGTGCGGGTGGAGGTGAAGCTGCACCTCCTGGCCGGCATCGAGGATCGTTTCCACCACGCGCCGGGTCGGCTCGAGCCCGAAGATCAGCGCCGGCATCGGATCGACGAAGAAGCACGCCTTGAGCCCGTGCCGGGCGAGCATCCCGAGCTGGTAACTGACGCCGACCCCGGCCGGCTCCATCGAGCGATCGTAGATCGCCGCACGGTCGAGCCCGTCGATATGGTGGCGCCACATCAGCTCGGTATCGACGGTAAGGAAGACGGGCGTAGGCATCGCTGGTCAGAATTAGTGGTCGCTGGTGAAAATTCTCCCAACGCGGGGGCCGTTTACAAAGTAGAAACACGATTTCCGAAAATCAGGGTGCAATACCGTATTTTGCGTAGGTGCGATCGATCTGCGGCGTCATCATCCGCGCCGCGGCGATATCCCCCTCGCCTGCCCTGGCGTCGCCCATCCGCTTGCGCACCACGCCGCGCATGTACATGCTGGCGGGCAGGCCCGGATCGAGATCGAGCGCAGCGTTCAGATCGGCCAGCGCATCCTCGAAGCGATTCATCCGGAAATAGACCATCGCCCGGCTGTCGAGGATCGACTGGGGCGCGTCGCTCAGCTCGATCGCCTTGGTGCAATCCTTGAGCGCGGTATCGAGCATCACGTTGAGCGTGCCCTTCATCCAGCACCGCGCGTTGAGCAGCAGCGGGCTGCCCGGCGTCGCCGTGATGGCGGCATCGATCGTCGCAATCGCCCCGTCCTTGTCGCCGCTCTCCCCAAGGATCTCGGCCTTTACCGCGATGAAACCGGGCTTGTCCTTGCCGCCCTCGTCGATCCGCTGGTCGAGCAGGGTCAGCGCGCGATCCTTCTCGCCATTGTCGGCCAGGAGCGAGGCGAGCTGGTTGATCGCGGCGCCCGACGCCGGATCGACCTTGCGGGCGGCCGCCACATCCCCGAGGGCCTTCGTCCTGTCGCCCATTTCCTCATAGAGGCGCGCGCGAGTCAGATAGCTGTCGACGCTCGGATCGATCGCGATGGCGCGGGTCAGGTCCTCGATCGCCTGGCCGCGTTCATAGATCCGCTCAAGGAACCAGGCGCGGTTGCTATAGGGCTCGGCCTTGCCCGGCTGATCGGCGATCCCCTGCCTGTACTGCGCCAGGATCGCATCGAACCGCTTCGCCTTCTTGCCTGCCTCGACGACCTGCCAGGGCGCGGGATAGGTCGCGGGCGCCACCACGCGCAGCAGATGCTGCCGTGCCTGGTCGAGCCGCTGGCGCTCTGCGGCGATATCGGCGACAGCGATCTCGGCGCCGGTCGACAGGACGCGGTCCTCAGTGGTGATCAGGCCGTCGCCAAGGCTCGTGGTGCGTTCCACCCTGGTGCCAGCCAGTTCGGCCGACAGCGTCTGGTTGCCTTCGAGCGTGAAGCCGGTGCCGCCGTCGGGCAGGCGTATCCTGGTACGGATCACGAAATGGTGCGGATCGTCCGTCACGACCGGGATGTCGCGCCACGCCGGCCGGGTGCGGTCAGGCTGGAATTTCAGCCGGGCGACCGCGCGATCGAGCGTCGCGCGATAGCGCTCATTCTCCTTGTCCCAGTCGGGATAGGCAACGCCCGCCGCGTTGAGCGTCGCAGTGCCCGCGACATCGTCAAAGCTGATGCTGCGCGTCATGACCGTCGGCGAATCGAGATAGGGCGCGATCAGCTTGGAGGCCATCTCGGCAAGCTGTTCCTTGCTCGCCTGGATCGACCCGGCGCGGAACAGCTCGGCAAGCGACCCGCGCACCGTGATCGCGACCTTGAACGGCGCGGGGAAATTCACCCCCGCCGTCTCGTCAAGATCGATCTCCGCGCGCAGCTCGGGCCGGGCGCCCGGACGCATCGGCACCGGCAGCAGCCCGGCGCCCGCCACGCGCACCGGGAGGACGAAATGGAAAGGCGGCGCATCGTGGATATCCGCCAGCCGCGCGCCGCCATCAGTGCCGTCGAGCCACAGACTCTCCCCGGCGACGGTCGCGCGGACGAAGACATGATCGAAGGCGCCGGGCGTCGGGAGCCGATCCTGCAAGAGATCGCCGAGCTGGCTGCTCGCCAGCACGGGCTCGGCCTCGATCTCCAGGTCGTGAAGCAGGGCGAGCAGCAACAGCGTCTTCGCCTTGCAATCGCCGTAGCGCAGGTTCCAGGTCTGGGCCGGCGTCTGGGGCACGTAATTGCCGTTATCCATGCCCTTGAACAGATAGCGCACCTTCTGCTGCACCAGTTCGAGCGCAAGCTGGGTCCGTTTCAGCGGATCTGTCTCGGCGGCCTTGATCCGCGCGACCTCGGCGGCGAGCGGGCTGCCCGGCGCGATCAGCCCGTCAGTGGCGTAGAGCGGCGCCATCACCTGCGAGATCGCGTTCCAGCCGCCGAAGCTGGTCGCCTCGAGCACCGACGGACGACGGAAGCGCGCCGGGGCATCGGCGGGCATCTCGGGCGGCTTGGGCAGCGGCAGCGCGATGGTCAGTTCGCGATAGCCGCCGGCGGTCGTCACCTGCGGCTGGACGGTACCGGTATTGGCCTTCCAGCGGATATCGACGTCCTGCGGCCAGATCAGCCGGCTCCGGGCGAACTGGACGCGGAAGGGCTCAGCGGGAAGCTGGGCGAAGGCCTGCACATTGCCCTTCAGGGTCGGGTCCTTCTCCGTGATCGAATAGCTCAGGTGCAGCACGTCGCCGACGCGAAGCCCCTCGACCGCCTTGGTCGCGGTGAGCGTGCCGTTGAGCATGCGCTGTTCGAGCTGTTCCTCGCGGCGGAGCACCGAGAAACGCTCCCCGGTGGCGAGCAGATCGATATGCTCAGTTCCGCGGATGATTTCGGCGCGATGG
>CZQE01000390.1_pt1 | contig 21025 bp, 24 predicted proteins | sample 734431 | NCBI WGS metagenome assembly CZQE01 (sample SAMEA3597869, study PRJEB11362) | hydrothermal vent metagenome | biome: marine hydrothermal vent biome; feature: marine hydrothermal vent; material: ocean water | place: Atlantic Ocean | collected 2010-09-19/2010-10-04
AGCGATACGTCCACATAGCTGAACGGGCCCGAACCCGGCTTGATGTAAAGGCCGGGAACACTGTCGAGCGCGCTGGCGACATCGACGACGGCGCGGTCGCGGACCTGCTTCTCGGTGACGATCTCGATATCGCTGCCGTAGCGAGCGAGTTCCTGCGGCAGCGTTTCCTCAAGACTCCTGCCGGTGACGACGATGGTGTTCTCGTCCTCCGGATCCTCGGCGTGAGCAGCAGCAACCGAACATGCAGCGATGGCAACCGACATGGCCAGCCGCGATGTGATGATAAACCTCATTCTGTAACCCCCGTGGCGTCGTTCGACGGTGGGCGGGGGCGTGCCGTTCACGAACGGTCGGCGCGCGCGAACGGGCGGACGCCAAAGGCGCCCGTTGCACGAACCGATGCGGCCCCAGCCGCGTGTTCGTCGCTCAGACGGAGTTCACCGTGCCGCGGCCATCCCCTGGGCCGAGGCAAGAGCGACCAGACGCCGGCAGGTTTCCTGGCTCACGGGTCACAGCTTGATGCATGCCTTCCCAGACCTCGCATGACTTAGCGTCCGGCCCAGTGGCTGCTCCTCCGGAAGGAGCGGTATGCATCGCGCTCGCCGCTTACAGTTGCAGGGACAGCCTCGGCTTCAGGTGGCGGACCACCCTCACCGCGTTCCCATTTTAAGCCCCTTGCGGGGCACCGACGCGATCAAGGCGACGGATATGGCGAACAGAAAGTGGAGGCAAGATATTTCGCAATATTTCGCAAATGGGATATTTTAGGAGGCTATTCTGACAAAATATTTCGCAATATTTCACAATAACTAAATAAGCCCAATCCGACTCCCTGGCGACGGGCCGCGACACAAGAACTCGCGAACGGCCGCTAGACTCGGCCCCGAGCCCCGTTGCGAAGCGCATGCTCGGCACCCGCACCAAAGCCGATGCCGATCACCGCCCACAGCACCGCCTGCATGGCGAGGGACGCAATGCGAAAATTCCACAGCAGCACGGCGGGAAAATCGACCGGCACCTCGTTGATGACGGGCATCACGATCTGAACGGCGGCGACCAGCGCGACATAGCATCCGCCCGCGACGAGCATCGCGTTGAACGCGCCCAGCCGCTGCGACAGACCACGACCGAGCTTGGCCGCGATCACCAGCGCGACCACCGACAAGGCGATCATCGCGAAATAGGTAATGGTGCGGAAGGCAACGGTTTCATGCAGGCCGACCGCGGGCGGATTGGGCGGATATTTAAGTGCCGGCACGAGCGCGATCGCGACGAATCCCGCCGCCGCCAGCAACAATGCGAGCGAGCGCGGTCCGAGCCGCGACCAGCGGCCATAGAGACCAGCGAACACCAGCGCGAAGATGCCGCCGATCGCGGCACCGTAGAGCACAACCGCGATGACGAGGCCGAGGCCCTTCTGGACCGTGCGGCTAACCAGTTCCGGTTCGTCCATCCCGGCCATGGCATGCGACTTGGCCGCTTCGAACGCGATTGCCAGATCGACCTGCGGCTCGGCGACCAAGCGTGCGAACAGCACCGCGAGCAGCGCGGCGACCACGCCGGCCAGCATCCCGCGAATCAGGAGCGTGCGCGCCATGTCCCGGCCTTAGTGGCAGGGAAAGCCGAGCAGATGGCGTCCGTCATGGACGAGTTCATGGACATATTTGCCGCTGAACAGCGACACCGCGCCCTGTTCGGTGCTGACGAAATAGAGGAAGATCAGCGCGAGGAGCGTGCCGAAGAGCGCCCAGGGAAGAAGCTCGCCGAACGGGATCGCGGTCTGGCCACGAACCGGGATGAAGACGTCGTCGGCGAAAAGGGTCGTAGCCGGCATATATTGCTCCTTGACCGGGAAGCGCGCGTCCCGCGGGATGATCGTCCGAGGAAGGTCTGACTCTCGACAGCACCAGGGCGCTGTCGATAACAGTGGCGCGACCGTGCCGGAATTACACCGGCTTCTTCCTCGGTCCTTGGCTCGCCCTAGGACGGAACCGAGCACAACGTCAACGATTCCGGGAGGCCCATCTGGCCACGCGACTGACCCTGCTCTGCCATGCCGCAACGACGACGACACGTGTCGGCGGATTCGCCGATCCGGCCGAACCTCTCGACGGTGGCGGGCTACGAACCGCCAGGGCCTACCGAATTCCCCTGCCCTCCCCGCGGCATATCGCAACCAGCCCGGCACTGGCCCCGCGCCAGACAGCGGAAGCGCTTGGGCTGGACGCCGACATCGACACGGCACTCAGCGACATCGACCATGGCCAATGGGCCGGTCGAAGCCTGGCCGAAATCCATGCGCTCGACCCTGATGGCATCGCAGCCTGGATCGCCGATCCCGCGGCAGGGGCGCCCGGTGGGGAAACGATGGCCGCGGTCGGCATTCGCATTGCCGAATGGCTCACCGTCCAGGCCCGCCGGGAGGCCCCCGTCCTCGCGATTACCCATCCCATGGTGGTACGCACCACGATCGCCGTGGCGCTTGGGATACCGCTGGACGGGGCCCTGCGGATCGACGTCGCGCCCCTCTCGATGGCTGTGCTGTCGTTCAATCGTGTCTGGCGGTTGCAGGCGCTCGGCCCCGCCGTCGCCGACGGCAGGATCCTTCCCGGTTAGTGCTTCAATGACCCTGGCGCCCCCCGAAATAATCAGTGTCGTTCATGTCCTGCAGCAGCGTCGGCCCGCTGGGTTCCCAGCCCAGAAGGGCTCTCGTTCGCGCGCTTGATGTCGGAACGTCCATGCTCGCAAACATCGTGAACCAGCCGAAATGCGCCGGCGCCTCCTCCGGTGATATCGCCCTCACCGGTACATCCAGGTGACGCCCGATCGTCTCGGCGATCGCCTTAAACGGCACGCCCTCCTCCGCGACCGCGTGATACGGACCGTCGGTTGCACCCCGTTCCAGCGCGAGGCGGTAAACCCGGGCGGCATCGACGCGATGCGCGGCCGGCCAGCGGTTACTGCCGTCACCGACATAGGCGGACACGCCCTTTTCCCGCGCCATCCCGATCAGGATCGGTACGAAGCCATGATCGCCGGCGCCATGGGTTGACGGCGGGAGGCGTACGCTGCTCGCGCGAACACCCCGCGCCGCCACTGCGGCGGCCGCGATTTCCGAGACCCGCGGAAAGGCGGGGCTCGGCACGTCGCTCTCGGTCGCGAGCCGGCCTGGCGCCAGCAATGCAAGGCCGGAAGTGACCAGCAGCGGGCGCTGCGATCCTTCAAGGACAGTGCCGATCGCCTCAATCGCGCGCCGATCCTCTTCGCAGTTTTCGGCGAATTTCGAGAAATCATGATTGAAGGCCGTATGGATCACGCCGTCCGCATGGGCTGCGCCGCTCCTGAGGCTGTCGAGATCGCCGAGTGCGCCGCGGTGCACTTCGGCGCCTGCCTGGCTCAGCGCCTCCGCGCCGGCATCCGACCGCGCAAGGCCGATCACCTGATGGCCGGCACCAAGCAATTCCCTGACCACGGCCGACCCGACAAAGCCCGTGGCGCCGGTTACGAAGACACGCATATCACTCTCCTCAATCACCAGATCCATTGTCGGAGCGCGCACCATCCTGTTAAAGTAGTGACCTTATCGGGGTATAATGACCAACAGGATCAGCATGACCACACAGGACAAGGCCCTGGGCCTTTATCTCAAGGACCGGCGCACGCGGCTCGATCCCGCGGCATTCGGCTTTTCCGGGACGCGACGACGCACCCCCGGCCTGCGCCGCGAGGAAGTCGCGCAGCGCGCCAATATCAGCCCCACCTGGTACACCTGGCTCGAACAGGGACGGGGCGGCGCACCATCCGCGGACGTGCTCGACCGGATCGTCCGGGCATTGATGCTGACCGAGGTCGAGCGCGAACATGTGTTCCTTCTCGGCCTGGGGCGCCCGCCCGAGGTTCATTACAAGCCGGCGGAGGGCGTCACACCGCGCCTGCAGCGACTGCTCGACGCGCTCGACGTCAGCCCTGCGCTGGTGAAGACGGCAATCTGGGACGTCGTCGCCTGGAACCGCGCCGCCGCCGCCATCCTCACCGACTATGGCGCCCTTCCGCCGGACCAGCGCAACATCCTGCGCATGATCTTCCTCGATCCCCGCGTCCGCGACGCGCAATTCGACTGGGAAAGCGTCGCACGTTTCGTCGTCAGCGCCTTCCGGGCGGACGCGGCCCGCGCCGGCGCCAGCGCGGAGGTCGAACCGCTCGTCGCCGAACTGTGCCGGTTGAGTCCCGACTTCGACGCGATGTGGCGGGCCAATGACGTCCGCACCTATGGCGACGGCGTCAAACACCTCCGCCACCCGATCCTGGGCCCGATCGCGTTCGAATATTCTTCGTTCGCCGTCGATGGCCGGCCCGATCTGAGCATGGTCGTCTACAATCCCGCGACGAGCGAGGACGGGGAGCGGGTCAGATCCCTATTGCGCGAGCGGCCAGCCGGGGCGACGATCATCGGGGACGGCGATACGGGTGAAATCCTCGTTGAAAACGCCTTGCGAGACCAGTTGGCACCCCGCCCGACAAGCCAGGCTATGCGTAATTAAATGCCACGCCTGCTTGATCGGACGCAAGAAAGGGCTAGAGCGCCCCGCATGGCTTCCCGTCCACTCACCCTGTACGAAAAGATCTGGGCCGCGCATGTCGTCGAGCGTCGCGACGATGGCACCTGCCTGATCTATATTGACCGCCACCTGATCCACGAGGTCACCAGCCCGCAGGCCTTTGCCGGCCTTCGCGCGGCGGGACGCGAGGTGCGCCGGCCCGACCTGACGCTGGCGGTCCCCGATCACAACCTGCCGACGACGGCGCGGGTCGATGCGGCGGGCAGGCGCCTGCCGATCGCCGATGCCGAGAGCGCCGCGCAGCTCGATGCGCTCCAGCGCAATACCGCCGAGTTCGGCATCGACTATATCGATGCGGTCGCCCCCGAGCAGGGCATCGTCCATGTCGTCGGCCCGGAACAGGGCTTCACCCTTCCCGGTACCACCCTTGTCTGCGGCGACAGCCACACCTCGGCGCACGGCGCGATGGGTGCGCTGGCGTTCGGCATCGGCACGAGCGAGGTCGAGCATGTGCTCGCCACACAGACGCTGCTGCTGAGCCAGTCGAAGACGATGGAGATCCGCGTCGACGGGTCGCTCGGCTTCGGCGTCAGCCCCAAGGACGTGATCCTGGCCATCATCGGCAGGATCGGCGCGGCGGGCGGCACCGGCTATGTCATGGAATATACCGGCGAGGTGATCCGCGCGATGTCGGTCGAGGGACGCCTGACCGTCGCCAACATGTCGATCGAGGGCGGCGCGCGCGCCGGCCTGATCGCGCCGGACGAGACGACCTTCGCCTATCTCAAGGGTCGCCCGATGGCACCCAGGGGTACGGACTGGGAGCAGGCAGTCGCTTGGTGGAAGACGCTGCCGAGCGACCCGGCCGCGACCTATGACCGCAGCGTGCGGCTCGACGCGACCGACATTGCACCGTCGCTGACCTGGGGCACCAGCCCGGAGGATGTCGTGTCGATCACCGGCGTGGTCCCGGACCCCGACAGCTTCGCCGATCCGGCCAAGCGGGCGGCCGCGCGGAAATCGCTCGACTATATGGGGTTGACGCCGGGCACCGCGATGCAAGACGTCCCGGTCGAGCATGTCTTCATCGGCAGCTGCACCAACAGCCGGATCGAGGATCTGCGCGCCGCCGCTTCGGTGGCGAACGGCCGGCATGTCGCGGACGGCGTTCGCGCGCTGGTCGTCCCCGGTTCCGGACTGGTCAAGCGTCAGGCCGAAGCCGAGGGGCTCGACCGGATATTCCTCCAGGCCGGCTTCGAATGGCGCGAGCCGGGCTGTTCGATGTGCCTCGCCATGAACCCGGATAAAGTGCCGCCGGGTGAACGCTGCGCTTCCACTTCGAATCGGAATTTCGTAGGGCGTCAGGGACCTGGAGCGCGGACGCACCTGGTTTCACCCGCGATGGCGGCGGCAGCAGCCGTTACCGGGCGGTTGAGCGATGTCCGCGACCTTATGGGAGGGACGTCGTCATGAAGAAGGCCCTTGTACTGCTGATCCTCGGCACCGTGCTGAGCGGCATCGCCGCCTATACCGCAACGGCCAAGCCGAAGCCGGCCGACGGAACGATCGCGAGCCAGTAATGAAAGCAGTCAGTCAGGTTTCGGGCCGCGCCTATCCGTGGGGCGCGAAGAACATCGACACCGACGTCATCATCCCCGCGCATTGGCTCAAGACCATCACGCGCGAGGGGCTTGGCAAGGGCGCGTTCGAAACCGTGCGTGCGCAGCCGGACAATATCTTCGACGATCCGCGCTATGCCGGATCGCCGATCCTGATCGCCGGCGATAATTTTGGTTGCGGATCGAGCCGCGAGCACGCGGCCTGGGCACTGGCCGACATGGGCGTGGTCGCGGTGATAGCGCCGAGCTTTTCCGATATCTTTTCCGGCAACGCCTTCAAGAACGGCATCGTACCCGTCGTTCTACCGCAGGAAGCTGTCGACCGGCTGGTCGAGGTTGCGAAGACAGATTCGGTGACAGTCGATCTCGAGACAATGACCGTCACCACGCCTTACCAGGACCGCTTTTCGTTCGAGCTGGACGCCTTTCGCCGTCAGTGCCTCATGGAGGGGCTGGACGAGATCGGGTTGACGCTGGCAAGGGATACCGCGATTTCTAAATACGAGTCCGGCGTCAGCGAGCACCGGCCATGGATGAGCGGAGAACGAGCATATGCGGGCATTGTTGTCGAAGGCACCGGGCGGCCCTGAAACCCTCGTCATCGACGACCTGCCCGATCCAGTGGCCGGCAAGGGCCAGGTGGTGGTCGCGGTCAAGGCGTGCTCGATCAACTATCCCGACGTCCTGATCATCGAGGACAAATATCAGTTCAAGCCGCCCCGGCCCTTCGCCCCGGGCAGCGAGATTTCCGGTGTGATCGACAGCGTCGGCGAAGGCGTGACCGGATGGGCGCCCGGCGACCGGGTGATCGCGACGACCGGATCGGGCGGCCTGGTCGAAAAGGTCGCGATCAACGCAACCAGCCTGTTCCGCCTGCCCGAGGGGCGCAGCTTCGCCGAAGGCGCATCGCTGCTGCTGACCTATGGCACGACCATCCACGCCCTGCTCGACCGCGGGCACCTGGCCGAGGGTAATACCCTGCTGGTGCTCGGCGCCGCCGGGGGCGTCGGCCTGGCAGCGATCGAGCTGGGCAAGGCGTTCGGCGCGCATGTCGTGGCGGCGGTCTCGTCGGAGGAGAAGGCAGCCGTGGCGAAGGACGCCGGTGCCGACGTGACGCTGGTCTATCCTCGCGCCCCATTCGACAAGGACCAGTCGAAAGCGCTCGCCGACCAGTTCAAGGCCGCGCTCGGACCGGGCGGCGCCGACGTGATCTATGATCCGGTCGGCGGCGACTATGCCGAGCCGGCGCTGCGCTCGATCGCGTGGGAGGGTCGCTATCTCGTCGTCGGCTTCCCGGCTGGTATTCCGAAGCTGCCGCTCAACCTAACGCTCCTGAAGAGCTGCGATGTCTGCGGCGTGTTCTGGGGCGCCTTCGCCGCGCGTGACCCCAAGGCGAACCAGGCGCATATCGAGCGGCTCTTCCGGCTGTGGAAGGATGGCAAGATCGCCCCGCGCGTGACCGAGACCTTCGCGTTCGAGGATGGTGGCAAGGCGATCGCCCGCATGGCGGCGCGCCAGGCCATCGGGAAGCTGGTGGTGACGGTGGCGGAATAACCTATTCCTTCCCGAGCAAGCCCGGGGAGGAATTCGTTCCGGACCTCTCTCGGTCGCGAGCGAGCGGTTGCGTCGCTGCGTCCCCCACCCTATCTCGACCGTGATACGTAAAATCGCCCAAGGGGAACGACCGACCATGAGCACTTTCGACGATCGCGAGCGGGCGTTCGAGACAAAATATGCGCGCGACGAGGAAATGGCGTTTCGTGTCACGGCTCGGCGCAACCGGTTGCTTGGCCAATGGGCCGCAGCCCAGATGAAGCTCACCCCGGAAGAGACTGACGCCTATGCCAAGGCAGTCGTCCAGGCCGATTTCGAGGAAGCCGGCGACGAGGACGTGATCCGCAAGCTGGTCAGCGACCTGAACGCGGCCGGTGTCGAGGTCGACGAAGGTGCGGTCCGCCGCGCGATCGAAGACCAGACGATCGAAGCCCGCCGTCAGCTGATGCAGTCGGAATAACGACAATGGCGATGGCAGCCGAAGAAATCGAGGCGCTGATCACCGGGGGCATTCCCGGTGCCCGGGTCGAGATCACCGACCTCGCCGGCGATGGCGATCATTATGCGGCGCGCGTGACGGCCGAGAGTTTCCGGGGCTTGCCCCGTATCAAGCAGCACCAGGCGGTCTATGCCGCACTGGGCGGGCGGATGGGCGGCGTGCTCCACGCATTGCAGCTCACCACCGCAGTTCCAGAGTGACAGGAGTAAACCCAGTGACCGATGACGCACAGGCCCGCATCGCCGAGATCGTCGCCAAGAGCGACGTCGTCCTTTTCATGAAGGGCAGCCCGCTCTTTCCACAATGCGGTTTTTCCAGCCGCGCCGTGGCGATCCTCAATCATCTCGGCGCCGAGTTCGACAGCGTCGACGTGCTGCAGGATCAGGGCGTCCGCCAGGGCATCAAGGCCTTTTCCGACTGGCCGACCATTCCCCAGCTCTATGTGAAGGGCGAATTCATCGGCGGCTCCGACATCATGATGGAGATGTACGAGAGCGGCGAACTCGCAAAGCTTTTCGAGGACCAGGGCGTCGTAACCGCCGGATAGCGACCAGGCTGGGAACGGCATCGACAGAGACATCGACAGAGACGGGGCTTCGCCCGCGGTGGGAACTGCGGCGGAGCCCTTTTCTTTTCTGCCACCCGGCCTGCGCAGAGATACGAAGCGCTGCTATGCCGCGTCGATCAGGATGAAGTGGTGATCCGGAAGGCCGGGTAGGGCGGACCGATGCGAGATCGGAGGGAGCATCGGTCCGCCCTGCTGAAGCGATGAACGCTCGGCATGCTTCAGACTATGCAGTCGGCGTGCCATTCCCCTCAAGTAAGGGGAAACCGCAGGTCACGATGGTTAATGCGCTCCGCCGCCCTGCCCCCGATGTAAAGCATCCCGACGTTTCAAGCCGATCGTGACGGCGAATCCGTGGCTGCCTGAACCCCAGATATCGCGGACCTTCTGCCACGGGTTTCGCCGCAGCGGATACAGAGCGTTGTTGCACGAGCGACCGGCCGCCGGACTTACCGATATCGGCCGGCTTCTTTTCGAGCGCGGCGGGCTAGCAAAATGCCGCCAGCCGGTCCAGGAATCACCCCCATGACGAACCAACGTACCGGCGGTCGAATCCTGGTCGACCAGCTCGTCGCGCACGGCTGCGACCGTATCTTCACTGTCCCCGGCGAAAGCTTCCTCGCCGTGCTCGACGCGCTCCACGACACGCCGGAGATCGACTTGGTGGTGTGCCGGCAAGAGGGCGGCGTCGGCTTCATGGCCTGTGCCGACGGCGCCCTGACCGGGCGGCCGGGCGTCGCCTTCGTGACGCGTGGGCCCGGTGCGACCAACGCCTCGATCGGCGCCCATGTAGCGATGCAGGATTCGCAGCCGATGGTGCTGTTCATCGGCGATGTCGATCGCGGCACGAAAGACCGTGAGGCGTTCCAGGAAATCGATTTCCCGGCGATGTTCGGGCCGGTCGTAAAATGGGCGGCAAAGATCGACGATGCAGCACGCATCCCGGAATATGTCGCACGGGCCTGGAATGTAGCGATGTCGGGCCGGCCGGGGCCCGTAGTGCTTGCCTTGCCCGAGGACATGCTTCTCGACGAGGTCGCCGCGGTGGATCGCCCCCGGGTGGGCCGTCCGGCCCAGGCATGCGATCCTATCGCGATGAGCCATCTGGGCGCCATGCTGGGCGAGGCATCTCGGCCGGTCGCCATCATCGGTGGCGCCGGCTGGAACGCCGACGCGGCGCGCGACTTCCAGAATTTCGCCGAACGCAGCGGCCTGCCCGTGATCGCCGCTTTCCGGCGCCAGGATGCCATCCCCAACAGCTCGCCCGCCTATGCCGGCAATCTCGGCTACGGTCCCAATCCGAAGCTCGTGCAGCGGATCAAGGACGCCGACCTGCTCCTTGTCGTGGGGCCGAGGCTCGGCGAGGCCACGACCGACGGCTATACGCTGATCACGCCGGAGCATCCCGGGCAGAGGATCGTCCATGTCCACCCCGATCCGAGCGAGTTGAACAGCACCTACCGCGCCGATCTCGCCATCTGCGCCGGCATGCGCGAGTTCGCCGATGCGGTGCTGGCGATCGATCTCCCCCCGCTCGACGCTGCTGCGGAGGCCCGGGCGGACTATGAGGCATGGACCACCCCTGCCGCTCGCGATCTGAGACTCGATCTCGGCCCATGCGTCGCGACGATGCGCGAGCTACTCCCGGCCGACACGATCATCTGCAACGGCGCGGGAAACTACTCCGGCTGGTGGCATCGCTACTGGCGCTATGCCGGCCCGGGCTGCCAGCTTGCACCAACCGCCGGCGCGATGGGCTATGGCGTCCCCGCGGCGACCGCGGCGGCGCTCCGCCACCCGGACCGGACGGTTGTCGCGCTGGCCGGTGACGGATGCTTCCTGATGAACGGGCAGGAACTGGCCACGGCAGTCGGGCATGGTGCGGACATGCTCGTCCTGGTGATCGACAATGGCGGATATGGCACGATCCGCATGCACCAGGAGCGCGAATATCCCGGACGTATCTCCGGCACTGAACTGCGCAACCCGGATTTCGCGGCACTTGGCCGGGCCTATGGCTGCTGGGCCGAGACGGTGGAGACGACCGAGGCGTTCGCCCCTGCCCTCGCCCGCGCCATGGCGGAGAAAAGTGTGCGGCTGCTCCATCTGAAGACCGATATCGAGGCGATCACTGCCGGCACGACGATCTCGGCGATCCGGAAACGCTGACCCGAACCTTCGGAGCCCGCTGAATAGAAATAGAAAAGGCCGCCCCGGCTACCCGGAGCGGCCCATCAGTCATTTTGGGACGAAATGCGTCAGATGTCGTCGCCAAGGGCTCCCTTCACCTTGCCGGCGAGTTGCTGGCCCTTGCCTTTCAGTTCCTGAACGGCACCTTCGTCACGCGTGGCAGGATTGTCGCTCTTCTGCTTGACCTTGCCGATCGCTTCGTTGACATTGCCTTTGATCTTGTCGACGAGTTCACCCATGTGCGTGCTCCTTGATTGTCGTACGGCACCGACGACCGGCGCCAGTCACTCCCGGGCAATCAACGGTTGACCTCGCCCGGGGTTCCTCCCGCTCGCCGCGCGCCTGCCTCGCAACGTATTGAAAAACCGTCCGAGACGCTGCGATGCCCGATCGCATAGCCGACCATTATGAGCGCCATGCCCACGCCTTCGATCGCGATCGCGGGCGCAGTTTCGTCGAGCGGCCGTGGATCGAGCGTTTCGTCATGCCATTGCCGCGCGGCGGCGCGATCCTCGATCTCGGATGCGGCGGCGGGGAACCGATCGGACGCTATCTGGTCGATCACGGCTTCGTGGTGACGGGGATCGACAGTTCGGCGGCGATGATCGGCCTTGCCCGCACACGCTTCCCGCGGCAGCGCTGGTTGCAGATCGACATGCGCACGCTGACGATCGAGGACCGGTTCGAGGGTGTGCTCGCCTGGAGCAGCCTGTTCCATCTGGAACCTGGCGACCAGGAGACGATGATCGCGCGCATCGCGACCTGGCTGAAGCCGGGTGGGCGGTTGCTGTTCAACAGCGGGCCGAAACGCGGCACATCAATGGGTGAATATCGTGGCGAGCCACTTTATCACGCCAGCCTCGACCCGGCCGAGTATCGCGCGGCCTTTCTGCGGGCCGGCCTGGTCGAGATGGCGCATGTCGCCGAAGACCCCGGATGTGGGGGCGCGACGGTCTGGCTCGCGCGGAAGGTTTAGGGCGCAATCTTTTTGAGGAAGGCCAGTACGGCTTGCCAATTGGCATCGGCGCCATTTGGATTCTTGACCGCAATCAGGGTCGAGGAACCATGGACGCCGGCCACTGGAACGATATGAGCCGCCCTGCCGCCCGGCACCGCAGCCGCGATCGCGCCGGCCCCAGCGATCTCTTCGGGATCGCTTGAGGATGTCACGAAGACGGGGATCGTCAGCACACGGGCGGCACGATCGACAAAATGCTTGTCAGGCATATATTCGCCTGGGGAAAAAGCGAGCAATGCCGTTACCTTGCCCGGATTTTGCGCTGCGACATCGAAGACCAGCGCTGCGGAATAACTGCTGCCCCATAGGATCAGCGGAAGTTTCTGCCGGACGCCCCAGTCGAGGGCGGCCTGCAGATCGGGCTCGGCGGTGGGATAGCCGGCATCCTCGCTCCGGCCTTTTTGCGGCGGGATCAACGCCGCCGTTTCGTTGGGACCGTAGAGACCGCCGCCGGACCGCTGGTCGATCGCGAGAGCGCTATAGCCCTCACGATTGAGCCGCGGCGCAATCGACGCATATTCATCCTTACTGGACCCTGCCTGATGAAAGAGCAGGATCAGTGCCTTTGGATGCGCCACGGGGTAATAACGCCCGAATACCGTGACGCCGTCGCGCGCCTTGAGCTTGACCGGTAGAACCGGAAGCTCGTTCGGGGCCTTCTCCTCACGCCTATCTCCCGACGGCGCTGCCGGATGGCCGCAGCCACCGACGAGCAGGACCACCAGCACTACAAACGCGAGGCGGCGCATCGTCAGATCAGCCCCGCCAGAGGACTCGACGGATCGGCATAACGGCGCTTGCCCATACGCCCCGCGAGATAGGCGAGACGGCCCGCCTCGACCCCGGCCTTCATTGCCGCCGCCATCATGATCGGGTCCTTCGCCTCGGCGATCGCGGTGTTCATCAGCACGCCGTCGCAGCCAAGCTCCATCGCCGCCGCCGCGTCGGATGCGGTGCCGACGCCAGCGTCGACCAATACGGGCACGCTCGCACCCTCCACGATCAGGCGAATCGTGACCTGATTCTGGATGCCGAGGCCAGAACCGATCGGTGCGCCGAGCGGCATGATCGCGACCGCCCCGGCATTCTCCAGCCGCTTCGCAGCGATGGGATCGTCGACGCAATAGACCATGGGGAGGAACCCTTCCTTGGCCAGTACCTCCGTCGCGCGCAGCGTCTCGACCATGTCGGGATAGAGCGTCTTCGCCTCACCCAGCACTTCCAGCTTCACCAGATCCCAGCCGCCCGCCTCGCGCGCCAGCCGCAGGGTGCGGATCGCCGATTCAGCATCGAAACAGCCGGCGGTGTTGGGTAGATAGGTGACCTTCTTCGGATCGATGAAGTCGGTCAGCATCGGCGCATTGGGATCGGAGACGTTCACCCGGCGCACCGCAACCGTGACGATCTCGGCCCCCGAAGCCTCCAGCGCGGCAGCGTTCTGCGCGAAATCCTTGTACTTGCCGGTGCCAACGATGAGGCGCGAGCGGAAAGTGCGGCCCGCTACCGTCCAGGTGTCGAGCGCGGGCGTCACGTCGCCACCGCCGACGAAATGCACGATCTCAAGCTCATCGCCATCCTCGACCAGCACCTGGCCGAGGGTCGAGCGCGGCACGACTTCGAGATTGCGCTCGACCGCGACCTTTTCCGGCACGAGGCCGAGATCGGCAGCGAGCCGGGCAAGGCTGAGGCCGGCGCTGACGCGGCGATGCTCGCCGTTGACGCGGATCGAGACGGTGTGATCGGTATGCATAGCTCTCCCTAGCCGGTCGCTTCGCGCGACGTCGAGAAGCCTCCCCGCGCCCTGTCTCGACTTCACGAGGCACGAACGGCTAAAGAGGCAGCCCGCGATATAAGCCGTGGAACCCCGCCCGCAACCGAAAGGCTTATCCTTGGCCGACACGATCTTCGTCCTGAACGGTCCGAACATGAACCTGCTCGGCCTGCGCGAGCCGGAAATCTACGGCAGCGACACGCTCGACGACATCGCCGGGTTGCTGGAGGATCGCGCGCGGGAGCTCGATCTGAAGATCGACATGCGCCAGTCGAATCACGAGGGGCATCTGGTCGACTGGCTGCACGAGGCTCAGGCAAGTGGCGCACGGGCGGTGATCCTCAATGCAGCCGCCTATACCCACACGTCGCTCGCACTCCACGACGCGATCAAATCGATCAGGACACCGGTGATCGAAGTACATTTATCCAATCCGCACAAGCGCGAGGACTTCCGGCACGAGAGCTGGGTAGGACGTGCCGCACGGGGAACCATCGCTGGCTTCGGGGCGCTTTCCTATCTGCTTGCGCTTGAAGCCGCCGCTCGTCTCTGACAGGACGCCCCATTAAATGGGCTTTGGCCCAATAAGGGAGAACAGGGGTCGCATGGCCGAAGATAGTAATTCCGATCCGATGCGGATCGATGTCGAACTGGTTCGCCAGCTCGCACAGATGCTTGACGAAACGCAGCTGACCGAGATCGAGGTCGAGGACGGCGGGCGTCGCATCCGAATCGCGCGCAAGGCGGCCGCTGCGGCACCTGCGGTGCATTATGCGCCTGCGCCCGTCGCAGCGCCGGTGGCGACTGCCGCCACGCCGGTCGAGGCCACCGCGCCCGCCGCCAGCGCGAATGCGGTAAAGTCGCCGATGGTCGGCACCGCCTATCTGTCGCCGGAACCCGGCGCGGCATCGTTCATCAGCATCGGCAAGACAGTCGCAGCGGGGGACACGCTGCTGATCGTCGAGGCGATGAAGGTGATGAACCCGATCCTCGCGCCAAGCGCCGGGACGGTGAAGGCGATCCTGGTCGAGAGCGGCCAGCCGGTCGAATTCGACCAGCCCCTCGTGGTTGTCGAGTAAGCCTAAATGGCTGAAATCAAGAAGCTCCTGATCGCCAATCGCGGCGAAATAGCGCTGCGCATCCATCGCGCGTGCCATGAGATGGGGATCAAGACGGTCGCGGTACACTCAACCGCCGACGCCGACGCGATGCATGTCCGACTCGCCGATGAGGCGATCTGCATCGGCCCGCCACCCGCGACGGAAAGCTATCTCAACGTCGCCAACATCATTTCGGCGGCCGAGATCAGCCATGCGGACGCGATCCACCCCGGTTACGGCTTCCTGTCCGAGAATGCCCGCTTCGCCGAGATCGTCGAGGCGCACGGCATCATCTTCGTCGGGCCGAAGCCAGAGCATATCGTCACCATGGGCGACAAGGTGGAGGCGAAGCGCACCGCCGGGGCACTCGGCCTGCCTCTCGTCCCCGGATCGGACGGTGCGATCAGCGACATCACCGAGGCCAAGGCGATCGCCCGGAAGATCGGCTATCCGGTGATCATCAAGGCGGCCTCGGGCGGCGGTGGACGCGGCATGAAGGTGTGCACGTCCGAGGACCAGCTCGAAACGCTGATGATGCAGGCGGGCAGCGAGGCCAAGGCGGCGTTCGGCGACGCGACGGTCTATATGGAGAAATATCTCGGCAATCCGCGCCACATCGAATTCCAGGTGTTCGGCGACGGCAAGGGCAACGCGATCCATCTCGGTGAGCGCGACTGTTCGCTGCAGCGCCGCCACCAGAAGGTGCTTGAGGAGGCCCCCTCACCCGTGCTCGGCGCCGAGGACCGCGAACGCATGGGCGGGATCGTCGCCAAGGCGATGTCCGACATGGGCTATCGCGGCGCGGGCACGATCGAGTTCCTGTGGGAAGATGGCGAGTTCTACTTCATCGAGATGAACACCCGGCTTCAGGTCGAGCATCCGGTGACCGAGATGATCACCGGCCTGGATCTCGTCCGCGAGCAGATCCGAATCGCCGAGGGCCATCCGCTGACCCTGCGCCAGCAGGACGTGGTGTTCCGCGGTCATGCGATCGAATGCCGCATCAACGCCGAGGACCCGCGCACCTTCGCGCCGTCGCCGGGGCTGGTGAAGCAGTATCACGCACCGGGTGGCATGAACGTGCGGGTCGATAGCGGGCTCTACGCAGGCTATCGCGTGCCGCCATATTACGACTCGATGATCGCGAAGCTGATCGTCTACGGCACCACCCGCCAGGGCGCGCTGCGCCGCCTGCGCCGGGCGCTGGAGGAATATGTGATCGAGGGGATGAAGACGACCATCCCGCTGCATCAGGCATTGCTCGACGATCCGGATTTCCAGGCGGGGAATTATACGATCAAATGGCTTGAAGAGTGGCTGGCGCGCCAGGAGGACTAAGCGAAAGCTTGATTCCTTCTCCCCTTGCGGGAGAAGGTGGCTCGAAGGGCCGGATGAGGGGGAGTGAGGTTCGAGACACACGCGAGTGTCCCCCTCACCCTTCCCATCGCAAAAGCGATGGGCCCCTTCCCTCTCCCGCAAGGGGAGAGGGAGATTAGGGGGAGGCTTCATGTTCATCGGCCACTACAGCGCAGCCTTCATCGCAGCGACATCCCCCAAGGCACCTCGACTCGGCACGCTGTTCGTCGCGGCCCAGCTGGTCGATCTCGCCTTCTTCTCCTTCGTATTGATCGGCATCGAACATATGCGGCTCGTCCCCGGGATCACCGCGATGAACCCGATGGACCTGTACGATATGCCCTTGACTCACAGCCTGGTCGGCGCGGCCGGCTGGGCGGCGGGGTTCGCGCTGCTGCTCTGGCTATGGCGACGGAACGGCGTGGCCGCGCTGATCGGCGGCGCGGTGGTTCTATCGCACTGGCTGATCGACCTGCTGGTTCACCGGCCCGACCTGACCCTCGCGGGCGGGCCGCCGCCGTTCGGGCTAGGCCTGTGGAACCATCCGGCGATCGAGATGCCCCTCGAACTCGTCCTGGCCTTTGGCGCCCTTGCCTGGTTCACAGCCCGCACGCGGGGCCCCTGGATCCCCGTCGCCACGCTCGCCGTCGCGATGGCCGCCTTCCAGGCGTTCAACTGGTTCGGGCCCGAGCCGGCCACGATCGTCGATCCGCCGCCGCCCTCGCTCGCAATCCTGGGACTCGTCGCCTATGTGCTGCTCGCGCTGCTCGCCTGGTGGGTGAGCCGGACGAGAGCATTGAAGAGTGGGAGTTGAAGGCTTGAAGGCGACGATCTGGCATAATCCGCGCTGTTCCAAATCGCGCGAGACGCTGGCGATCCTGAAGGAGACGGCGGGCGTCGAGGTCGAGGTGATCGAATATCTGAAGAACCCGCCGACGCGCGAGAAGCTGGCTGCCTTGTACGAACGTGCCGGCATGACGCCGCGCCAGGGCCTGCGCATGGCCGAGGATGCCGCACGGGGGCTGAAATATGCCGATGGCGACGCGATCCTCGACGCGATGATGGTCGACCCGATCCTGATAGAACGTCCGCTGGTGGAGACCGAAAAGGGTGTGCGACTCGGCCGGCCGCCGGAGAAGGTGCGCGAGATTCTTTGAGACTCGAAGGGGCGACGAGCCCCTCAGTGACCCCGGAGGGATCGCGGCTAGGCCTGCCGGGTCCCATTGCGCAGCACGATGGCTGGCGGGTGAGCGGCCCGGCTGGGTTCGACGCCAGGCATGCCGAGCAGAAAGCCCTGCAACTGCGAACAATGTTGTTCGGTGACAATCGCCCGCTGCGCCTCCGTCTCGACGCCCTCGGCGACGACGGGCAAATTCAGGCTGTGGCCAAGGCCGATGATCGCGCGGACGATCGATCGCGCCGCTTCGTCATGCTCGATAGCCGCAGTGAAACTGCCATCGATCTTGATCTTGTCGAACGGAAAGCTCTGCAGATTGCTGAGCGACGAGTAGCCGGTCCCGAAATCGTCCATCACGATGCGGATGCCAAGCGCGCGCAGGCGGTGCAGCAACACCACGACGGCTTCCCGATCCCGCATCAGCACGGCTTCCGTGATCTCGAGCTCAAGTCTGCTGCCGTCCAACCCTGTCCAGTTCAGCACGTCCACAACCTGCTCACAGAAATTGGGCAGCTGAAACTGCACCGGTGACACATTGACCGCAATGGTGAGCGGTTCATCCCAGCGTGCGGCTTCGGCACATGCCTGCTCAAGCACCCATGCGCCAAGCTCGACGATCGTGCCACTCTCCTCCGCGATGGGAATGAAGGTGTCGGGGCCGATCACGCCGCGCTCCGGATGAATCCAGCGCAACAACGCCTCATAGCCGACTGTCCGACCGGTCCCGGCCGCGATCAACGGCTGATACACGACGGAAAGCTGGTTGCGCAGAACCGCTCGACGCAGATCATGGCCGAGTTCACGCCTGATGCGGGCGGCCTCATCCATGCCGGCATCGAAGAAACAGGCGGTGCCCCGCCCCGCGCGCTTGGCGCGATAGAGCGCCGTGTCGGCGTTGGTCCGCAATTCGTCGCTGTTCGATCCATCGGCCGGACAAAGCGCAATGCCGATGCTGACGCCGACCGCCTTCGGATCGCGCGCCATGTTCATTTGTTCGGCAAAGCCAGCCTGTATCCGGTTCGCGAGCTGAGCTGCTGCCTCCGGCTGCGAGACACCTGACTGGATGATCGCGAACTCGTCTCCGCCCAGTCTTGCGATCGTATCGGCCGGGCTGGTCGCACTGCGCAGGATGTCGGCCACCTTGCGCAGGATGCGATCGCCTTCGCCATGTCCGAAAATATCGTTCACCGCCTTGAAGCGATCCAGGTCGAGGCAAAGGATCGCCACCTGTTCCTCCCGTTGCTCGGCAAGGCGCAGCGCCAGATTCATGCGATCGTCGAACAATGCTCGATTGGGCAGATCAGTCAGCGCATCATGGTGCGCCAGATGTTCGATCTTGAGTTCCGCCTTCTTGCGCTCGGTAATGTCCCGGACGACCAGAACATGAGATTCGCGTCCGCGATATTCGATCGTGCGGCACAGGAGTTCGACCGGAATCTCACCACCGTCAGCCTGCAGGAGCGATATTTCGGATGGACCGTCGGTCTCGCCGCAGCAGTTCAGCCCCTCCGGCCCAAGCGCCAGGACGAATGCCGGTGAACGGCCCACCAACCCGGGCAATGTCCAGCCGGAAATTTCTGTCAGGCGTTCATTGATGTCGAGGATTCGATCATCCCTGACGATCAGCAAGCCTTCAAGCGACGCATTGGCCAGTCCCCTCAGATCGGTGAGATGGCGGTCGAGAAAGGTTGCGCCGAAAGCCGTGAGGATGAGTGCGGTCGAGACCGAAATTACGATTCCGGCGAGGAGCGACCGGTCGATCGACACCCCGCTGACGATGACGGTCGGATCGGGCAGCAGCGTCGTGCCGCTCATCGAGGTGAAATGAAGACTGCAGATCGCGAGGACGAACAATATCGTGGCAAGCGCGAAACGCCGGTTGTCGCGAAAGACATGAAAGGCCAGCAGGGAGAGAGAGGAAAGGATGGTGCCGACCAGCACGGCCCATATGTTTACCGGTATATCATAGATCAGCCGTGCTGGCGCTTCGATCGCCGCCATGCCGGTGTAGTGCATGGCGGAAAGACCTAATCCAAGGATCGCGCCGCCGCCGGCGAATGACACGGCAGTGGCCCGCCCATGCGCCACGAGGTTCGCGACCCCGGCAATGGTGATGGCGACGATGATTGACATGATCGTCGGCATCGGCGCGTAGCTGATGGGGAAACCGCCCTCATAAGCGAGCATCGCGATGAAATGGGTCGCCCATATTCCCGTGCCGCAGGTAACCGCAGCCATTGCCATCCAGCGGTAGCGATGGGCGCGTTCACATTCCTGCACGCGCTGAAACGACAGCATGCTTGTGAAACTGCCGATCACGCAGATCAGCGCCGCGACAACAATCAGCCGCCAATCATGGCGATCATGAATACAGGCAAGGACAGAAAGCATCATTCCCCCTACGCCGCCGTTTCTACAGAAATTTAACTAACGAAATACAAATGACATTTCAGACATGAAAATTCTCCAGGCAAAATTCTGCCAATTCGAACATTTTTGATCGGACTATCGAGATACATCCACTTTGGTCCGATGTGCCCGCCGCGCTCGATTGACTTCACCCTGAGAAAATCAGACCAGGATCGAAGGAAAGTTTCAGGGGTGATAAGCTCCCTATCAGGGGAAATACGTATCCGGCGACTGGCAGCAACAAGTTTTCACGATGTAATTTCCGTAAGCGGCTAATCGCCGTCTGGCGCGACCATGCCAGCGAGGCGAAGTGGTGGCCGGAGAACGAGCGCTTCACGCGGGGCCGCATCGCCCGCTCGAAGATGCACGAGTCAGAATTTCGCCAACATCGTACGGTCTTCGATCCAGGCGCGAAGCCGTTCACGATCCGGCACGTCGATACCGCCATAGGACCGCTTCACCAGCCCTTCCCGCTCCAGCGCGCCAAGCGCCGTCCCGATCGCGACGCGGGTGACGCCGAACCTTGCCCCCAGTTCCTCATGCGTCGCGCGCGCCCGTCCCTCCCGCACCATCGCCAGCAGCAATTTGGCCAGTTGGACTTTGAGCGGCAGGCGCCGGAGATCGTCGGCGAATTCAAGCATCGCATAAAGGCGCCGCGCCATCATACCCAGAATTGCCTGGGTCAGTGCCGGATTGGCCTGTGCGAAGCGATCATAGGCGGCAGGAGAGATGTGGCCGATCGTCGTCGCCCCCTTCGCAATGGCATCGTGAGTGCGGGGCAGATCGCCGAACAGCGTCATCTCGCCGAAACAATGGCCCGGACCGAGAATCGAGGTGATGACGACCGAACCATCTAGCCCGGGGTTGCCGATCTGGACGGCCCCGCCGCGCACAATCGACAGGCCCGGCCGCGCGTCGCCCCGCGCCTGGATCAACGCCTTGTCCTGATACGCCACCGATGTGCCGACAGCGCAAAGACCGGCGAACAGCCCCGGAGGCAGCAGGCTTTCGAGACTCGGCGCATCGAGAAGGAGTAGTTCGGCCATGCCATCCCGAATTGCAAAGAACTTGTCATTCATATGCGGGCGAATCGGTTATGCCAATGTCCGGGCGCCCGACAGGGCGAACGGGAGGGCATGATGAAATTCGAGCTGATCGCGATAACCGCGGTCTATGTCGGCTTTGCGATTGCGGAAGCAATTTCCAGC
>CZQE01000068.1_pt1 | contig 20872 bp, 17 predicted proteins | sample 734431 | NCBI WGS metagenome assembly CZQE01 (sample SAMEA3597869, study PRJEB11362) | hydrothermal vent metagenome | biome: marine hydrothermal vent biome; feature: marine hydrothermal vent; material: ocean water | place: Atlantic Ocean | collected 2010-09-19/2010-10-04
CGAGCCGCTCGACAAGGCCAAGGACCCCGCCGGTCGCCGCGACGCATTGCGCACGGAGCGCGCTGCCGTCAGTGGGAAAGGCCAGGAAGAGAATGCCGGCCATGGCGCTCAGCAACACGAAGGCGGCAAGGCCACGGTCGATCAGGTATCGCGGCAAGAGAAACGCCAGCATGAACGGCCACAGGACGCCGACGGCATAGACCCACGCCATCGCCGGGACGCAGGGAAGGCGCCAGTCGATGGGCAGCGCGGGATTGATGCGGGTCGCCCCGGTGCCAAGCGCCTGCACCCCGTAATAAAAGGCCACGAAACAGGTCGCGCCGATCGCGGCCCGACCCACCCGCATCGCCAGATCATAGGGCAACAGCGGCCGTCATGACGGGCAAGGCGAGGAGCGCGACGACGAGCATGAATCCACTCCCTCAGCGACGAAACGGGCATAGCATGCGCCGCGCCGAAAATCGAACGGAGGAGTCCCCTGTGGCGAGCAGGCCGCGTTTCGGCTGAGTTCAGACACGCGCGGGCATTGGCGCCCCATGCAGAAGACCACGCATATCCTGAACGCCGCGTCCAACCTCCTCGGCATCACCCTGTTGATCATCGCCGGGCTGCACATCACCAACCAGGCCCAGAAATCCTTTGCCGACGAGATCGCGTGGTTCAGCGCCGTCTGCTTCAGTGCGAGCTGCGGCCTGTCCTATCTGTCGATCCGCGCGACGCCCGAGATCGACCGGTGGGAAGACTGGGCCGACCGCATCTTCCTGCTGGGCATCGTCACCCTGCTCGCCTCGGTGCTCGTGCTGGCGCTTTAGCCGGGCCTGAGCTCGAGCGCCCGGGCGAACACCGCATCGAACATCTCGTCGGTCAGCCGGCCGGTATTCTGGTTGTAGCGCGAGCAGTGATAGCTATCGATCAGGATTCGCCCGTCGGGCACGCGGTGCTCGGCAAGATGCGCGAAACGGCATTTCGGCAGCTTGCCGCCCAGGATCTTCACTGCCGACTGGTGCGCGACCTGCCCGAGCGCGACGAACACCCGCGCCCTGGGCAGTGCCGCCACCTGGCTTTCCAGGAATCCGCGGCAGGTGCGGATCTCCTCGGGCACGGGCTTGTTCTGCGGCGGCAGGCATTTGACCGCGTTCAGGATCATCGCGCCGTTCAGCTTCAGTGAATCCTCCGGCGTCCCTTCATAATCGCCGCTGGCGAGCCCGTGCGCGCCGAGCGCCCTGAACAGCAGCGTACCCGACCCGTCGCCGGTGAAGGGCCGGCCGGTGCGGTTGGCGCCCTGCCTGCCCGGCGCCAGCCCGACGATCACCAGCCAGGCGTCGGGATCGCCCCAGGCAGGCACCGGCGCGTTCCACCAGCCCGGCTCCTGCACCCGCAGGGTTTCGCGAAAAGTGGCAAGGCGCGGACAGAGCGGGCAATCGCGCGGCGGCTCGGTATCGGGGATCGGGCTTGGGGAGAAAGTCATGCCGCGCTAGTGCACGTCCCGGTGCCAGTAACAAGATACGCCATCGCAATCGGATCGAACCGCCCCGGGCGCTACGGCCGCCCCGAGGCGATGGTGCGCGCGGCGGTCGCGGCGCTGGGGCCGGTCGTCGCGGTGTCGCGATTCTTCGCCACTGCCCCGGTCGGCCCGTCGTCGCGCCGCTTCGCCAATGCCGCACTGATCCTCGATTCGGCCGAATCGCCCCGCGCCCTGCTCGACCGGCTCAAGCGCATCGAGCGGGATTTCGGGCGCCGGCCCGGCCGCCGCTGGGGTGCGCGGGTGATCGATCTCGACATCGTCCTGTGGTCGGGAGGGGTATGGGCCGATCCGGTGCTGACGGTGCCGCACCGCGCCTTCCGCGCACGCCGCTTCGTGCTCGATCCGCTGGCGGCGCTGGTGCCTGCCTGGCGCGATCCGGTCACCGGTCTGACGGTTCGTCAGCTCCTGGCGCGCGCACGCGCGGTTGACCGGCGCCCGCGTCGCTCGTAACGCGCGTCCCTGGTCGGGGCCCGTAGCTCAGTTGGTAGAGCAACGGACTTTTAATCTGTAGGTCTCGGGTTCGAATCCCGACGGGCCCACCACACCCTAACAAGCATCGGCGCCGAACAGGCCCGATCGCTCCTTCAGGCTCCGGATCAGCCCGGCCAGCGGCTCGGCCGGCTCCTCCGCGATCCCATAAGCGCGCACCACGATCCCGCCACTGACATGGTCTTCATGGCTGCCGCTGATCAGCGCGACGCCGTCGCCCTGCGCGACGCGGTCGAGGATTTTCGGGGGCCCGAGATCGATGATCGTCGCGTTGAGCGTCGGCCCCGGCGGCAGGATGCGCTGCGCGAGAAAGCGGTGCATGTCACCGCCGAACTGCTGCTGCGACGTCAGGAAGAGTTCGTCGCGAAGCTCGGACGGCTCGACCGCCGGCGACGCGGCCAGCCTGTGCCCCGCCGGCATCGCGACCAGCACGCGGTCCTGCCACAGCCCGATCGACTGGATATCCGGCTCGGGCCCGCCGGGCAGCACCGCCAGCGACAGGTCGCCACCGCGCAGCGCGGGCAACAGGGCGCCGCGCGGCATCTCGTGCACGCCGATATCGATGTCGGGGCAGCGCCGCGAGAACAGGAGCAATTCGTCCGCCAGCCGGTCGCGGCAAATCGAGGCGAAGCAACCGACAGCAAGACTTTGCAACGATTCCGGGCCCTTGGGTGCGGTGGAGCCGGGTGCGGCGGATACGCTTTCCATGCCATTAATCCTGCGCGATCCGGCGGCCGGGCGGCCACGGCTTGCGACGAAAGCGACGAAGCTGCGACGAACGCGGCGCGGCCAGCGACCGGGCCGCGACCGCACCCTTCTGCAAGCCACCGAAGTGGCGCTATCATGCGGCGCAGAGGGGCAGAGCAACCATGCAGGACCGATACGGCGTCGACGCCAATCCCGAATCCGATTCGGCGGGCAGCGCGGCGCCCGGCGTATCCGGCCGGCATCGCACCATCGCCGAGCTGCGCGAGAGCGAAGAACAGTTCCGCATGCTCGCGGAGAACCTGCCCGGCCTGTGCTGGGTCGGCGACGAGAATGGCGTGCTGCGCTGGGCGAATCGCCAATGGCACGAGATGTTCGGCGGCACGAGCGCCGAGCAGGGCGATCCGAGCGGGATCTGCCACCCCGACGACCTGCCGCTCGCGCTCGAAACCTGGAAACGTTCCTGGGACGAGGGGGAGACCTCGACCCTGCTGCTGCGGATGCGCTGCCCCGACGGGAGCTATCGCCCCTATCTCAGCAAGGCAGTGCCGATCCGCGATGCCGATGGAACGGTCGTGCGCTGGTGCGGCGTGCAGATCGATTTCAGCGACAAACAGGCGCACGACCGGCGCCAGGCGGTGCTGCGCACCTTTCACGACCAGTCGCGCGACCTGGCCGATGCCGAAGCGATCCTGATCATGCTGTCGCGCGTCCTGGCCGAACATCTCGGCGTCGCGCACATGCTCTATGGCGAGATCGGGGACATCGGCGCGGACCGACCCGACATCTTCCACGCCGCCGGGGGCGTGCGCCAGCACGACACCGCCAGGCTCCTGGCGCTGGGCGAGGCCCTTGCCGGCCTCGCCGGACGGCACGACGTGAACGAAAGCCGGGTGGTGGAGGACAATCACGGCCCCGGCCGCGATCCCGCCGATCCGGTACGGCGCGTCGCCGAGCTGATCGGGGTGCGTTCGAGCATCAACGTCCCCATCGTCAAGGAGGGCACGCCGGTCGCCATGCTGGCAGTGCTCGACACGCTGCCGCGCATCTGGACTCGCGACGAGATCGAGCTGTGCGAGGAACTGGCCGAGCGAGTCTGGGCAACGCTTGCCCGCGCCCGCGCCGAGGCGGCCCTGCAGGAACGCGAGCGCAACCAGGCCTTCCTGCTTTCCTGGAGCGACCGGGTGCGCGGCGAGGCGTCGCCCGACGCGATCATGGCGACCACACTCGAATGGCTGGGCAGGCATCTCGGCGCCACCCGCACCACTTATGCCGAAGGCGATGCGGCAGGCCGGATGATCACCGTGACGGGCGAATGGCGCGATGGCGTCGCCAGCCTCCACGGCAACAGCTTCCTGCTGGAAAACATCGGCGCGGCGGCCGATCGCGAATGGAACGCCGGCGAGATCATCCAGTACGAGGACATCGAGGCAGATCCCCGACTCGAGCCCCGGGCGGTCGCGCGCTATCTGAACGCCGACATTCGGGCCTTTGTCACCGTGCCCCTGGTCCAGGGCGATCGGCTCCACTCAGCCCTGTCGGTCCACCACCATCAGGCGCGCCGCTGGCATGTCGGCGAGATCCAGCTCATGCGCGACATCGCCGAGCGTACCTGGGTCGCGCTTGAGCGCGCTCATGCGCAGGCGGCGCTGCAGGAACGCGAACGCAACCAGGCCTTCCTGCTCGCCTGGAACGACCGTATCCGCCAGCAGGCGACGGCGCGCGACATCCTGGCCCAGACGCTGGCCGCACTCGGCGAGCATCTCGGCGCGATGCGCACCAACTTCGCCGAGAGCGAGGATAACGGGATCACGCTCTGCATCTTGCAGGAATGGACGACCGGCCGGCCAAGCATCGTCAACCAGCGCTACGCCTCCGCTGCGCTCGGCACGAGGCTGGCCGCCGCGCACATGGACGGGCAACCGGTGCGCGTCGACGATGTCGCCACCGATCCCCGTTTCGACGAGCGCAATCGCCCCTTGTTCGACTCGCTCGGCATCGCCGCGGTGCTCACCCTTCCGATGATGCGCGGCGGGAAGATCGTCGCGGTGCTCTCGGTCCAGCACGGCAGCCCCCGGCGGTGGACCGACAGCGAGGTCGACCTGGTCCGCGATCTCGCCGATCGAACGCTCGCGGTGCTCGAACGCGCCCATTCGGAGGAGCGGCTTGCCGAAAGCGAGGCGCAACTCTCCGCCTTCCTGGAGAATGCGCCGGTCGCGATGCATCTCAAGAACGAGGACGGGCGCTATGTCCGGGTCAATCCCGAATTCGCCAAGACGCTGGGGCGCACGCCGGAGGATCTGCACGGCGCGCATTCCGACGAGATCTTCCCACCAGCGATCGCCGCGGAGCTCGCCCGGCTTGAAGAGCTCGGCCGGGACGGGCGGGTCGCCAGCGCCGAGATCGCCCTTGAGGGCATGGGCGAAAACGGAGGCGAGAACGCCGATGGCGACCGCCACGTGCTCTCGATGGTCTTCCCGATCACCGGCGCCGGCGTCGCCCGGACCGGCGGCTTCACCCTCGACCTGACCGAGCGCAAGCGCGCCGAGGCAGCGCTCGCCCGCTCGCGCGAGGCGCTCTATCAGACCGAGAAGCTGTCGGCGCTCGGCTCGCTGCTTGCCGGGGTCAGCCACGAACTCAACAACCCGCTGTCGATCGTCGTCGCCCAGGCAGTGATGATGGAGCGCCAGTCGCGCGGCAGCGAGCTGGCCGAGCGCGCGCAGAAGATCCGCCGCGCCGCGGACCGCTGCGCGCGGATCGTCCAGACATTCCTCGCCATGGCGCGACAGAAGCGGCCGGAACGCGAGCCGGTCGATCTCAACGCGGTGGCCAACGCCGCCTATGACCTGGCCGAATATGGCCTGAGGAACGACGGCATCGCCGCGACCCGCGACCTTGCCCCGGCGCTGCCCGGCATCTCGGCTGATTCGGACCAGCTCCACCAGATCATCATCAACCTGATCGTCAACGCCCAGCAGGCACTGGTCGGGGCGCGCGTGCCCGACCGCGCGCTGACGGTCCGCACCGCGACCGGCGACGATCCGGGCACCGTCATCCTCGAGGTCGCCGACAACGGCCCCGGCATTCCCGAAGAGGCGCGGCGGCGGATCTTCGAACCCTTCTTCACCACCAAGCCGCAGGGCCAGGGTACCGGCGTCGGCCTGTCCTTCTCCCAGGGCCTGGCGGAAGCCCATGGCGGCCGGCTTGACCTGATGCCGGCCGCACGCGGTGCCTGTTTCCGCCTGACGCTCCCGATCGACGCCGGCCCCGTCTTGCCGCCCGCCGCCGCCGAACCCGTGCCGCAGGTCGAGGCGCCGCTGCGCAAGGCGCTGGTCGTCGATGACGAGCAGGAAATCGCCGAATCGCTTGCCGACTTCCTCTCGATCGAGGGGTTCGTCTGCGATATCGCGGTCGGCGGCGGCGCTGCGCAGGAGAAACTGGCACAGGGCCAGTACGACCTCGTCGTCAGCGACCTGCGCATGCCCGGGATCGACGGCCCGCATCTCCACGCCTGGATCGCGGCCGAACGGCCCGACCTGCTCGACCGGGTCGCCTTCGCTACCGGCGACACGCTGGGCGTCGCGGCGGCGCGCTTCCTCGAGGAAGTGAAACGCCCGGTCCTCGAAAAGCCCTTCACGCTCGACGCGGTACACCGGTTCCTCAAGCAGATGGATCTCGCATGACCTCACTCGCCAATCCACGCCCCGTCAACCCGCATCCCGTCAGTCCGCCCGGCGCCAATCCGCACATTGTCCCCCACATCGTCGTGGTCGATGACGAGGAAGACCTGCGCGAGCCGGTCGCCGCCTATCTCCGTGAGCAGGGCATGGATGTCGACGAAGCCGGCGGTGGCGCCGATCTCGACACGATCCTCGGGCGCGGCATGCCGACGCTCGTCGTGCTCGACGTGACCATGCCCGACGAGGACGGCTTCAGCATCGCCCGCCGGCTGCGCGCGCTGAACCCGACCATCGGCATCGTCATGCTCACCGCGCGCCGCGACGTGATCGACCGGGTCGTCGGGCTCGAACTGGGCGCCGACGATTACATCATGAAACCGTTCGAGCCGCGCGAGCTGCTCGCGCGCATCCGTTCGGTGCTGCGCCGCCTGGGCGCCACGGCGCCGTCCGGAACCGCCGACGAGGCGGCGGGCGACGCTGAGACCACCCCGCCCCTGCGCAGCACCTATCAGGAGGAATTCTGGATCCCCACCTCGCGCGGCGAGATCCGCGTGCCGGTCGACACGATCGAATGGATCGAGGCGGCCAAGGATTACGCGCTGCTCCACACGCCTGAACGAAGCCATATGATCCGGATCACCATGGCAGCGCTCGAACAGGGGCTCGATCCCGCGCACATGATCAGGGTGCATCGCTCCGCTTTCGTCCGGCCCGAATCGGTCCTGCGGATCAGCGCGATCGGGCGGCACATGGTGCTTGAGCTGAAGTCGGGCGCGGTCGTCCGCGTCGGGCCGCGCCACTGGGGCGAGGTGCGGCACCGTCTCAAGGCTTAGAACGGAGGTTTCGCCGCACCGCAGCAGATTCGTCGCGCTCCGGTCGCAGCGCGACGGACACCGCGGGGCGAATGAGTCACAAGACTCCGCGTACCGTCACCCTAAAGCCCCCCCGGCGACGGCGGTACGCCCGGCCCGTCTTTGCCCCTCACTGACGGGCCGGTATCGACCATCCGGACCTTGTGTCCGGATGGCCGATTTGCGTCAGGCCTGACGCAGCGTCGTCACGCACCGGGCCCGTCAGGCGGGGCGAATCGCTGGTCCGACCTCAAAGGAGAAACCCCGTGAAGCGGATCGTCCCGCTGGTTCTCGCCAGCGTTCCCCTCGTCATCATGATCGGACTGTGGAGCGGCGGCATCTGAAGGCGCGCCGAGTCAGCCAGCACGGCCAATGGCTGTTCTTGCGGCTTGCATCGCCGCGCCTCCCGGGCAATCATATAGGATGGGAGCGCACCACATGGTGCGGCAGCGGCGCAAGTCCGTGACTCCCGACAGGAGGGGTCCGATGCTCGATCGCCGCATGTTTCTCGGTGCCGCAGGCGCTGCCGTTGGTACTGCATTGCTGCCGATATCTGCCGGCGCCATGCCGCTCGGCCTGCCGCCTGGCCTTCAGCTATGGACGGTCAAGGAAGACCTTGCGAAAGATTTCGCCGGCACGCTGAAATCGCTGAAGGCGATCGGCTATGACAGGGTCGAGGCAGCCGGCTGGGTCGGCCTTTCGCCGGCCGATTTCCGGAAAGGCGTCGCCGCCGCCGGGCTCGACTGTTTCTCCTGCCATTATTCGATGATGGAGTTGATGGGCGAGGTCGACACGCGGCTCGCCGCTGCGCGCGATGTCGGCGTGCGTTATTTCGTCGCGTCCTCGCCCGCCTGGCGAAAGCCGCTGCGCCCCGGCCGGCCCTGGGTCCAGGCCGTCGCCGAGGCGATGACCCTCGACGACTGGCGCCGCAATGCTGCGCGGATGAACGAGGTCGGCGCGCGCGCCGCGGCGCTCGGCATGCGCTTCGCCTATCACAACCACCCGGCCGAATTCCTCGCCTATGACGGCAAGGTCGCGTTCCATGAGCTGCTCGAGCATACCGATCCCGCGCTTGTCGCGTTCGAGCTCGATCTCGGCTGGGTCGCCGCGGCCGGATATGATCCTGCGCATGTGTTGAAGGAGCATGGCGCGCGGATCGAGCTGCTCCACGTCAAGGATATCGCGACGAAGGAGCGCAAACCCGGCACGATCGCCGGGGACCTGACCACCGTGCCGATCGGCAAGGGCAGCATCGACTGGCCATCGGTGTTCGCGGCGGCGAAGGCAGCGCGGATCAAGAGCTGGTTCGTCGAGCAGGAGGCGCCCTGGGTCCAGCCGCAGCTCACCGCCCTCACTGAAAGCATCGCCTATCTGCGGACGCTCCCCGCGTGACGGCCGATCCAGTCAGATTCGCCATGATCGGCGGCGGCGAGGGCGCGTTCATCGGCCCGGTCCACCGCACCGCCGCCGCCATCGCCGGCAATTGCCGGCTGGTCGCTGGCGCGCTGAGCAGCGATCCTGAGCGGGCGACGCGCTCCGGCATCGCGGCGGGCATCGCCCCCGACCGGAGCTACGCCAGCTATCAGGCGCTGATCGACGGCGAGAGGGCATTGCCGGAAAGCGAGCGGGCCGAATTCATCGCGATCGTCACGCCAAATCACGTCCACGCGCCCGTCGCCATAGCCGCGCTCGAAGCGGGTTTGCCGGTCCTCACCGACAAGCCATTGACCGATACGCTCGACGCAGCGCTGGCGTTCGAGGCGACCGCCATCCGCACCGGCGGGCTGGTGGGCGTCACCCATACCTATCTCGGCTATCCGATGGTGCGGCAGGCGCGCGCGCTGATCGCGGCAGGCGATCTCGGCGCGGTGCGGCGGGTCGCGGTGCGCTACACCCAGGGCTGGCTGGCCCAGACCGGCGACGCGGTCGGCAAGCAGGCCGAATGGCGGATCGACCCGGCCCGCTCCGGTCTCGCCGGGGCGTTCGGCGATATCGGGACCCACGCCTTCAACCTGGTCGAATATATCACCGGCGAGCGCATGACCCGCCTCTCGGCCGAATTGCGCGCGGCGGTGCCGGGCCGGGCGCTCGACGATGACGGCGCCGCGATGTTCCACCTCGGCGGCGGCGGTCGCGGCACGTTGGTCGCCAGCCAGATCTGCACCGGCGACGCCAATGGCCTGGAGATATCAGTCTGGTGCGAGCATGCCGGGCTTCACTGGCATCAGGAGCATCCCAACCATCTCCGCGTCGCGCGCCGCGGCGGGCCGGAGGAGATCTGGACCCCCGGCGTCGACCGCTCCTACCTCGGCGACGCGGCGATGCGCGTCACCCGCGTGCCGTCGGGTCATCCCGAGGGCTATCTCGAGGCGTTCGCCAATATCTATCGCGATTTCGCCGACGCGGTGCGGGGCAAGACGCCCGACCAGCCCTGCTATGCCAGCCTTGCCGACGGTGTCGCCGGCATGCGCTTCATCCAGGCGGCACATGACAGCAGCGCCGGCGGCGGCGCGTGGACCAATCTGGGAGAACATGCATGAAGGGCCCCGCCATCTTCCTCGCTCAGTTTGCGGGGGACACGGCGCCGTTCGACACGCTCGGCGGAATCGCGCGATGGGCGGCCGATCTCGGCTATGTCGGCGTGCAGATCCCGACCTGGGATTCACGGCTGTTCGACCTGAAGCGGGCGGCAGAAAGCCAGGATTATTGCGATGAGGTCGCCGGCATCTGCGCCGAGGCCGGGGTCGCGATCACCGAATTGTCGACTCATCTCCAAGGCCAGCTCGTCGCGACCCACCCGGCCTATGACGAGCTTTTCGATGCCTTCGCCCCGGCTGAGGTGCACGGGAAACCCGCCGAGCGCACTGAATGGGCCAGGGACCAGGTCCGCATGGCGGCTCGTGCCAGCCGCCGGCTCGGGCTGGACGCCCACGCCACCTTCTCAGGCGCGCTGCTCTGGCACACCATGTATCCCTGGCCGCAACGTCCCGCCGGGCTGGTCGAGGAAGGTTTCAGGGAGCTGGCACGGCGCTGGACGCCATTGCTCGACGTCTTCGAGGAAAATGGCGTCGATGCCTGTTTCGAGATCCATCCGGGCGAGGATCTGCACGACGGGATCAGCTGGGAACGGTTTCTCGCCGCGGTGAACCATCACCCGCGCGCCAACATCCTCTACGACCCAAGCCATTTCGTGCTGCAGCAGCTCGATTACGTCGAGTTCATCCACCTCTATCACGACCGGATCCGCATGTTCCATGTGAAGGATGCCGAGTTCAGGCCCAATGGCCGGGCCGGCGTCTATGGGGGCTATGCCGACTGGGCCGACCGCCCGGGCCGCTTCCGTTCGCTCGGCGACGGCCAGGTCGATTTCGGCGCGATCTTCTCCGCCTTCACCAGGCACGACTATGCCGGCTGGGCGGTGCTCGAATGGGAATGCTGCTTCAAGCACCCCGAACAGGGCGCGGCCGAAGGCGCCCCGTTCATCGAGGCCCATATGATCCGCAAGGCCGACCGCGCCTTCGACGACTTCGCCGGGACGGCACCGGACGCGGCACGCAACCGCCGGATTCTCGGGCTGGACTGATTACGCTCCCTGAAAGGGGAGTGTGTGGCGCCGGACTCGATCTGAGATCTCTTTCGTCATGCCGGACTCGTTCCGGTATCCGCTGCTCCGCCTGCATCACGCTCGTTGGATGTGCGGCGCGATGGGCCCCGGACGAGTCCCGGGTGACGATGGTGGTTGGGACGGACGCCCCGACTCGTCAGTGCAGTTTCAGCCTCGGCCTGATGATGGTGTTGACCCGGCCGATCACGATCAGCCCGATGCCGCGCAACCGGCCATGGATCGCGATCAGGTGCATGCGGTAGAGCGAGACATAGACGAAGCGGGCCAGCCGCCCCTCGATCGCCATGCGCCCGCCGACGAGATTGCCCATCAGGCTGCCCACCGTCGAGAAGCGGCTGATCGATACGAGCGAGCCATGGTCGTGATAGGCGAAGGGGACAAGGCCCCGCCCGTCCATCAGCCGGACGAGGTTGCCGAACACGCTCGACGCCATCTGGTGCGCTGCCTGGGCGCGGGGCGGGACCGGGCGACCGGTCGCCGGATCGAGGCAGGAGCAGCAATCGCCCATTGCGAAGATGCGGTCGTCGAGCGTGGTCTGGAGCGTCGGCCGCACGAGAAGCTGGTTGGTGGCGTTGGTTTCAAGCCCGCCGATATGATCGAGCGTCGCGGCACCGCGAACGCCCGCCGCCCAGACGCGCAGCTCGCTCTCGATACGTTCGCCAGTGCCGGTGACGATCGCCCCGGCGGTGACCTCGGTCACCCGCGTGCCGGTCAGCACGCGTACGCCAAGCGCTTCGAGCTCGGCCTGCGCCGCCGCGGCGAGCTTTTCGGGAAGTGCCGGCAGGATGCGCGGGCCTGCCTCGATCAGGGTTACCTGCAGACGGCTCTCGTCGAAGGTCTCGAGCCCGTAATAGCGCAGTGCTGCCGCCGAGTTGAACAGTTCGGCCGTCAGCTCGACGCCGGTTGCACCGCCGCCGACGACAGCGATTCGGACATGCTCGTCCGACGCCGGATCGAGGCTCATCGCACGGGAAACGCGCAGGCAATGGTTGAGCAGGCGGTTGCGGAACCTGTCGGCCTGGGTGCGGTCGTCGAGCACCATGCAATGCGCGCGGGCACCGGGCGTGCCGAAATCATTGGTCTCGGCACCGACCGCGATCACCAGATAATCGTAGCGGATGGCGTGGCGCGCGATCATCTCGCTGCCATCCTCGTCGAGCAGGGGCGCGACCACGATCTCCCCATGCTCGCGATCGATGCTTTCAAGGGTGCCGAGGAAGAAGCGATAACCCCAGCGGTGACAATGGCTGCGATAACCGACCTCATCGAGATTGGCATCGAGCGATCCGGCCGCGACCTCGTGCAGCAGCGGCTTCCAGATATGAGTGCGGTTGCGTTCGACCAGGATGATGTCGTGGCGCCTGCGCCCGTATTTCGCGCCGAGCCGCCGTGCGAGCTCAAGCCCGCCCGCGCCGCCCCCGACGATCACGATCTGGATCTTGCGCTCGCTCACGTCGCCCCCCGGATATCCGCCTGCGTCGCACGATAGCAGCGGCCGGAAAGTTGGCGAGCGGAATTGGCCTCGGCGCTTCCGGACGCTTGAACTCCACGGCAAAGTCGATACCCGTGCGCCGTCCCATCCCTTTCAAGGCGAACCCCGGATGACATCAGCCGACGATGCAGGAATCGACCCGCGCCTGCTCCTGGGCGATTTCTCCAGCAGTCTGTGGATTCCCCGCTATCGCGCCGGCACCTGGGGTCCCTGGTCGCTAAGCGTCATCCTGATGACGGGCGCGCGGGGCTATTGGGGCAAGACCTATGGCATGGCGGGCACCACGATCCTGACGGGGCCGTCCGAAGGCAGCGATGCGAGCTGGATGTCGATCGTCCCCGCGGAGGTCGAGAGCCAGGAGATCGGGATCGCCGCCGCCTATGGCCATACGGCGGTGCTGGGCATGGGCATGGGCTGGTGCGCGGCGAACGTGGCGCTCAACCCGGCGGTCGAGCGAGTCACCGTGGTCGAGCGCGATCCGCACATCATCGAACTGATCGACACGCTCGGCATCTTCGAGCAGCTACCGCCCGAGGCTCGGGCCAAGATCACCGTGGTGGAGGACGATGCGCTCGCCTGGCGCCCCGACGGACGGGTCGACAGCGTTCAGGCGGATATCTGGGCAAAGTTCGTCGAGCCGCAGAAATGGGACGATGTCCACCGCATCCAGGCCAATACCGGCGCGGAGTCGCTCTATTTCTGGGGCCAGGAGATGGAGCTGTACCGGCTCGCCTGTCGCGAGCTCGGCCACGAACCGGAGCGGCTCGACCGCGAGACGATCATACGCCTTGCCGAATCGACGGGCCTTCCGCTGGTGCACCCGGACTGGCCCGACTATGCCGATCGAATCGTCGCGGCGGCGCCGTGGTGGACGCCGCGGGACGGAAATTGGTGGCGGGCTGAATAGAGCGCCCGGCGTCGGAACGCCGGTGGTCCTGATCAGCCGTCGCTGACGCGTTCGATGTCAGCACCGACCGCGCTGAGCTTTTCCTCCAGCCGCTCATACCCCCGGTCGAGGTGATAGACGCGCTGGACCTGGGTCTCGCCCCCGGCGGCGAGACCGGCGAGGATCAGGCTCATCGAGGCACGCAGATCGGTCGCCATCACCGGCGCTCCGACGAGCTTGTCGACGCCGCGCACCACCGCGGTGCGCCCGCGCACCTGGATGTCGGCCCCCATGCGGGCTAGTTCCGGCACGTGCATGTAGCGGTTCTCGAAGATCGTCTCGGTCAGCACGCTCGCGCCGTCCGCCAGCGCCAGCATCGCCATGAACTGGGCCTGCATGTCAGTCGCGAAGCCGGGAAAGGGCGCCGTCGACAGAGTCAGCGGGCCAAGCCGGCCGGTCGCCTCGACGAACAGGCTGTCGCCGCGTTCCTCGACCGTGACGCCAGCCTCCACCAGTGCCGCGACGGTCGCACGCATATCGTCGATCGCGACGCCGGCCAGTTCGAGCGCGCCACCGGTGATCGCGGCGGCACAGGCATAGCTGCCTGCCTCGATCCGGTCGGGCATCACCCGATAGGTCGCGCCGTGGAGCCGGTCACGCCCCTCGATCTCAAGCGTTTCGGTGCCGATGCCATTGATCGACGCGCCCATCGCGACGAGCATGTTGCACAGATCGACGATCTCCGGCTCGCGCGCGGCATTCTCGATGATCGAGCCGCCCCGTGCAGTCACCGCCGCCATCACCGCATTTTCGGTCGCGCCGACCGAGACGATCGGGAAGGTGACTCGTCCGCCCGGCAACCGCCCACCCGGCGCGGTCGCCTTCACATAGCCCGCGGCCAGTTCGATCTCGGCACCAAGCGCTTCCATCGCCTTCAGGTGAAGGTCGATCGGCCGGTTGCCGATGGCGCAGCCGCCCGGCAGCGACACGGTCGCCTCGCCTGCCCGCCCGATCAGCGGGCCGAGCACCAGAATCGACGCACGCATCTTGCGCACGATGTCATAGGGCGCCTCGGTCGCGGTGAGCTTGCCGGCGCGGATCGTCATCACCCGGCCAAAATCCTCGGGCCGGGCGCCCTCGATCTGGGTCGAGCAGCCGAGCTGATTGAGGAGATGCCCGAAACTGTCGACATCGGCCAGCCGGGGCAGGTTCCTGAGCGTCACCGGTTCTTCGGTGAGCAGGGCGCACGGCATGAGGGTGAGGGCTGCGTTCTTGGCGCCGGAGATGGGCAGGCGGCCCGAAAGACGCTTGCCGCCGCGGATGAGGATACGGTCCATTGGCGGCTTCTATCGCCTGCGCGTGGCCACGCAAGTAGCCCCTTCGCGTAAGGCGAAGATGTTGCGTGTCAGTGACAGCGCTTGATCGACTTTAATGCACTGATTCTCCTGCAATGCTCTGGCTCGTCGGGGTTGGGGGGAATGTTTGCGTGCCGGGTAGCTGCTTCGCCGAAAGATTGAGCGACATGGTCGCACTGACGCCTGGCGAACACCATGCGCTGGGGCAGCTGGAGGAGCGCGAGCGCCAGCTCCGCCGCGGCGGGACCCTGCAGCGCGAGAATGATCGCTGCAGCGAGCTGTTCATCCTGCGCAAGGGGACGATGATGAGTTCGGTGCTGCTCGATGACGGCAGCCGCCAGATCCTCCGCTTCCTGTTTCCGGGCGACATGATGGGGGTCTCCTCGCTGGTCTATCGCGAGGCGCCCGAGACGATCACCGCGCTGACCGATGCCGTGGTCTGCCCGTTCGAGCGCACGGCGATGAGCAAGCTGATCACTGACCATCCGCGGCTCGCCGCGCTGATCATGGTCTATAACCAGATCGAGCGCGCTGCGCTGACCGACCGACTGGCGGCGCTCGGCCGGACCTCGGCCAAGGCGCGGGTCGCGGGCATCCTGCTCGAAATGCGCAACCGCATGCGCATGCTCGACAAGGCGACCAACAGCAGCTTCACGCTTGGCCTGACCCAGGAGGAGATCGGCGACGCGACCGGCCTGACCGCCGTCCACGTCAACCGAATGCTTCGGCAGCTTGAGGAAGAAGGCATCATCGCGCGCGAAGCCGGGCGGGTGACGCTGACCGACGAGCGGGCGCTGCAGCGTGCGGCGAATTTCGTCGATCGCTATGCCGGGCTCGATCTGGGGTGGCTGCCCGAGGCGCGGTGAGCTCCTGTTCCTCCCGTGCCGGGGAGGAATTAGGGGGTCAGGCCTTTTCCAGCGTGCATTGCAGGGGGTGCTGGTTCTGCCGGGCGAACTCGATCACCTGGGCGACCTTGGTTTCCGCCACTTCGTAGCTGAACACGCCGCACACCCCGACACCCTTCTGGTGGACGTGGAGCATCACGCGGGTCGCTGCCTCCATGTCCATGCGGAAGAAGCGCTGGAGCACCAGCACGACGAATTCCATCGGCGTGTAATCGTCGTTGAGCAGCAGCACCCGGTACGGCGTCGGCTGCTTGGTCCGCGTGCGGGTGCGGGTCGCGATGCCGAGGCCGGTGCCTTCGTCATCGCCGCCTTCCCCGTCGCGGCGCTCGGCCATTGCCGTCGGTGTAAGCTGATTGATCATGTGAAGCGAAAATATGGCAAGCCGCGCCCCAAGGGCAAGAGGTAGCGCACCATCAACCTTGAATGTGGCGCAGATAAACGAAAAGGGCGGCCCCTAGGGACCGCCCTTTCCTTTTCCCGACGATCGTGCGCGAAATTACGCGGCGATCTTCGCCTTCTCGGCGGCGAGCGCGACGCGGTTCGAGATCGGCTGGGCGACCTCGCCGGCGAGCTTCAGCACTGCTTCGGTGTTCTTCGAGGTCTGCGCGACGATCGAGTCGAACGACGAGCGGACATAGTCGCTGTGCAGCTTGAAGAAATCGGTCGGCGACTTGACGGTCGACAGGCTCTTCAGCGCTGCGGTCGCGCCTTCGAACTGCTTGCGGCTATACTCGGCAGCGTCCTGGCCGAGCGTCTCGAAGCCCTTGGCTGCGATCTTGCCCGATTCGACGAGGGCTTCGATGTTGCCCTTCGAGAATTCATTGGCTTCCTCGAACAGCTTGGTGCCCTTCTCGACGGCTGCCTTGGCGCGCTCGTTGGCTTCGGCGAACAGGGTCTGGGCCTTTTCGGCGGCGTTCTTCAGATTGGCTTCCATGGTCTTCACTTCCTTCTGGATGATGGCGACCGGCGCTTCGACGGCGGCGGGCGTGACGGTTTCGATGATCGCTTCGGGGGTCTTCACTGCGGCTTCGACTGCCTTTTCGATCACCGGCGCTGGCGCCGCTTCGGCCTTTGCGACCACCGGCTCGGCCGGCGCCTTGACGGCGACGGGAGCGGGTTCGGGCAGTTCGATCTTTGCGGCCACCGGCGGGACTGGCTTCGTCACGACAGGAGCCGGGGTGACCGGCGCCTTGGCGGCGACCGGCTTGGTGGCTGTCTTTGCCACAGGCTTTGCGGCAACCTCCGGCTTGGCCGGTACCTTGGGAGCCGGCTTCGGCGTCGCGGTTGCCGGGGCCTTGGCCGACGTTTCGGGCTTGCGTCCGTTGCTGGCCATGAAGGGCCTCCTCATGCTGCTTGCTGCACTGCAATATAGTCGCATGCTGCACGGAGCGCAAGCTTTTTTGTTGCACCGCAACATAAGCGTCATGCTGCGGACATAAGGCCGCAATTACTGCCCTTTAGCGTGCCCGGACGTAGCTCCCCGGCGCGTCCTCGATCGTCTTCAGCGCGCCCTTGCCGGGCTGGCGCGCACCTTTGGCCGGCGCGCTGGAATCATCCTGCCCACGCAGCCAGCCGATCCAGTCGGGCCACCAGCTTCCCTTTGTCTCGGTCGCGCCGGCGACGAAATCGGCAAGCGTCTCCACGTGCCCGGGATTGAGCCAATATTGATATTTGCCCAGTGCCGGGGGATTCACCACGCCGGCGATATGGCCCGAACCGGCGAGCACGAACTTCACCGGCCCCGAGAAGATGTGGGTGATGTTCCAGACGCTTTCGGCAGGGGCAATATGATCCTCACGCCCGGCCTGGATATAGGACGGGGTCTTCACCCTGGTCAGGTCGACCGGCGTGCCGCCGACCGAGAGCATGCCCGGCTTCACCAGCAGATTGTCGCGGTAGAGATCGGTCAGGTAGCTCAGATGCCATTTGGCCGGCAGATTGGTCGTGTCGCCGTTCCAGTGGAGCAGGTCGAACGGCGCATAATCCTGGCCGAGCAGATAATTGTTGGTGACGTAGTTCCAGATCAGGTCCCGGCCGCGCAGCAGGTTGAAGGTCAGCGCGAGATAGCGGCCATCGAGAAACCCTTCCGGAGAGAGGGTCGCGATCGTCTTCAGCTGCTCGTCATCGACGAAATTGAGCAATTCGCCTGCGCGGGAGAAATCGACCTGGGCGGTGAAGAAGGTCGCGCTCTTCACCTTGTCCGCCATGTCCCGCGCCGCCAGCACCGCCAGCGTGGCGGCAAGCGTCGTGCCCGCCACGCAATAGCCGATGGTATGGACGGCATCGACCTTCAGCCCGGCGCGCACCGTATCGATCGCATCGATCTGCGCCTCGACATAATCGTCCCACACCACCTCTTTCATGCCGGCGTCGGCCGATTTCCACGAGACCATGAACACGGTGATGCCCTGGTCGACCGCCCAGCGGATGAAGCTCTTCTCCGGCGTCAGGTCGAGGATGTAGAAGCGGTTGATCCAGGGCGGGAAGATGACCAGCGGCACGGCCAGGACATTCTCCGTCGTCGGCGAATACTGGATCAGCTCGTAGAGCGGGGTGCGCTTCACCACCTTGCCCGGGGTGGTCGCGAGGTTGCGGCCAAGCTCGAACGCGTCGGGATCGGTATGGGTGAGCTGGCCCTTGGCGATATCGGCCAGCATGTTCTGCAGGCCCTTGAGCAGGTTCTCGCCGCCGGTCTCGATCGTCTTTTCGAGCACCACCGGATTGGTCGCGGCGAAGTTGCTCGGGCTCATCGCCTCGAGGAAACCGCGGGCGGCGAAGCGGAGCTGCTCCTTCTGCCGGTCGTCCACGCCCTCGAGCGCGTCGATATTCGCGAGCAGATGGTCGGAGATCAGGAAGTAGCTCTGGCGAATCCAGTCGAACAACGGGTTGTCGCGCCATTGCGGCGCCGCGAAACGCTTGTCGCGCGCGTGCCTGCCGTCGTCGGCCGGCGCTGCCTTGGGATCGACAAAGCGCTGCCAGAGACCAATGCTGTCGGTCCAGAACGCCTCGGCCCGCCGGATCGTCGCCGGATCGTTGAGGCCGGGAATGACCGGCAGGCCGGCATCGCTCCGTTCCGCGGCGGTGGAGAGACCGCTCTCCAGCATCATCTGCTGCGCGCGGCCCATCACCCAGGTCCAGTGCTGCAATTCCTCGAGGCTGGGCAGTGCGGGAGCGTCGGACTCGGCCATGGGGATCCTCGGGTGGCGAATTTCGACCACCCTAACGCATCAACGCATGTCCGTCATTCACGTGCGCGACGGAATCACGTAAGGGCAGGCTTCCTCTAACCGGAAGTAGCCATGTCCGACGATTTCTATCGCATCAAGCGCCTGCCCCCCTATGTCATCGCCGAAGTGAACGCGATGCGAGCGGAAGCGCGCGCGGGCGGCGAGGACATCATCGATCTCGGCATGGGCAATCCCGACCTGCCGCCGCCGCCGCACGTCATCGAGAAGCTGTGCGAGGTCGCGCGCAAGCCCGACGCGCACGGTTATTCGGCGTCGAAGGGAATCCCCGGGCTGCGCAAGGCCCAGGCCAATTATTACCAGCGCCGCTTCGGGGTCGAGCTCAACCCCGATAGCGAAGTGGTCGTGACCTTGGGGTCGAAGGAAGGCCTCGCCAACCTTGCCCAGGCGATCACCGCGCCGGGCGATGTCGTGCTCGCGCCGAACCCGAGCTACCCGATCCACACCTTCGGCTTCATCATCGCCGGCGCGACGATCCGCAGCGTGCCGACCACGCCCGACGAGCAGTATTTCGAGGCACTCGAGCGGGCGATGGCCTTCACCGTGCCGCGCCCGAGCGTGCTGGTGATGGGCTATCCGTCCAACCCGACCGCCGAGGTGGTCGACCTCGCTTTCTACGAGCGGGTCGTAGCCTTCGCGAAGGAGCACAAGCTGTGGGTGCTGTCGGATCTCGCCTATTCAGAGCTTTATTATGACGGCTGCCCGACGCCCTCGATCCTGCAGGTGCCGGGCGCGAAGGACGTCGCGGTCGAATTCACCTCGCTCAGCAAGACCTATTCGATGGCCGGCTGGCGGATCGGCTTCGCGGTCGGCAACCCGCAGCTCATCTCAGCGCTGACCCGGGTGAAATCCTATCTCGATTACGGCGCCTTCACCCCGATCCAGGCAGCCGCGGTCGCCGCGATCAACGGGCCGCAGGACATTGTCGAGCAGAACCGCCAGCTCTATCAGCGCCGCCGCGACGTGCTGATCGAAAGCTTCGGCCGCGCCGGCTGGGATATCCCGCCGCCGCGCGCATCGATGTTCGCCTGGGCACCGCTGCCGCCGGCGCTCGCCCATCTCGGCAGTCTGGAATTCTCCAAGCAGCTGCTCACCCATGCCAAGGTCGCTGTCGCACCCGGCGTCGGGTACGGCGAGAATGGCGAAGGCTTTGTGCGCATCGCGATGGTCGAGAACGAACAACGCCTCCGCCAGGCAGCGCGCAACGTGAAGCGCTATCTGCAGAGCATGGGCGTCAACACCCCGGCGCGCATCGGCTGACCGGCTGCCGCCCCGCGGCCGGGGGTGGCTCTGCCCTAACCTGCGCTTAAGGCTTTGAGCCTATGGCGGCGGGATGGGTCGCGTTTCCCCCGCCGCGCCTTCTCCGGTCGCGATCATCGGCGTCGGACTGAGCTATTTCGCGCTCGCCTCGGGCGCGATCCTGCTCACGCGCCTGAGCGACGGCATCGCCCTGTTGTGGCTTGCGAACGCGCCGCTGATCGCCGCCCTGTGCATCACGCCGGTGCGGCGATGGTGGCCGATCCTGGCCGCGGCAACCGTCGGAACCTGGGCCGCGTCGCTGCTGTTCTCCCCGATCCCGGCGGCTGCCCCGCCCTTCGCGCTCGTCAATGTCGGCGAGGGTGCGCTTGCGGCGTTGCTGCTCAGGCGCTGGGGCGTCGACCGGACCCAGCTCGACCATTCGCGCTCGATCGCGCTGTTCGTGCTGGCGGCAGGGGTTCTCGCGCCGACCGCGAGCGGCCTGCCCGGCGCATGGATGGCGAGCCGGCTGCTGCCGATCGGCTTCCTGCCGGCGCTGTTCGACTGGATCGTCGGCCACGGCGTCGGCACGCTGATCGCGGCGCCGCTCGCGATGCAGGTCCCCCGCCGCGATATCGACTGGCCGCTTTTCCACGCCCGGCGCGGCACGCCGAAGGCGGTCGGCGCGATCGCGTTGCTTTCGACGGTCACGTTCCTTGTCTTCTACCAGAGCATGCTGCCGCTGCTGTTCCTGCCGATCGTGCCGCTGCTGATCGGCACCTTCGCGTTCCAGCGGTTCGGCGCTGCGGTCGGCATCCTGATCGTCGCGCTCATCGGCGGCATCCTGACCACCAACGGCCATGGGCCGATGGCGCTGA
>CZQE01000073.1_pt1 | contig 20707 bp, 17 predicted proteins | sample 734431 | NCBI WGS metagenome assembly CZQE01 (sample SAMEA3597869, study PRJEB11362) | hydrothermal vent metagenome | biome: marine hydrothermal vent biome; feature: marine hydrothermal vent; material: ocean water | place: Atlantic Ocean | collected 2010-09-19/2010-10-04
CGAGAACAGCAATGGTTCGATCCTGCCGATTATCGTCGCCGATGCCCGCTATACGCTCGCAGACGGAACCGAGGGCCGCACTTCGGCATCGTTCACCATCGGGGTCAGCGAGGATGGTGCCCCGGCCATATCGCCGATCAAGCTGACCGAGCGGGCGATGCACGATGAGGTCGAGGCCCGGCTGCACGGCGTGCCCGAGCACGCCTGATACCTGATCGCTGAGGTGTTCCGGGCCTGTCAACCGATCGCGGGAGACAGGCCCGGTCGCATCAGTCAAACGATCTATCGCAGGGGGAAAAGCTGTCCTATCGCGTTCAGCCAAGCCGCGCTAAGGCGGCAGAGTGGGGTTGATGTCCAAATTTGCCGCTCGCCGGGTGCGGGCAATGACGCTTCCATTGCTGCCGTTGGCCGGCCTCGCCGCGCCGATATGGGCACAAAGCGCACCGACTCCCACGCCTACGCCGCCGACTACACCGAACCTGATTCCAGGCCTAGAGACGTTCAGCCTGACGCCACGCCAGGGATCGACGGTGACCCGCACCGCTACTCCCCCGCCCGTCGTCCGCACGGTACCGAGCCCGACTCCGACAGCGTCCCGCCCCGCGGTGACGCTGCGGCCCACCCCGACGACGACTCCGACGCCGCGAGCGAGTGCAACACCACGGACACGTGCAACGCCGGCGCCGCGTGTGTCTCCGGCACCTGCGCCGACGCCGGCTCCCCGGGTGCCGGTGGTGACGCCGACGCCGATCGCTTCGCCGCTTTCCGCCGAGCCAGTCGCGCTCGCGTCTCCGGCATCCGTGCCGACGCCCGCTGCCGGCCCTCTCGCGGCACCAGTGACAAATGCGGCGGCTGCACCGGGAGGTTCTTCCTGGTCGCTCGTCGGCGGGGGTGGGGCGATCGTCCTGTTGCTGGCCGGATTGGGATACTGGTTCCTGCAGCGGCGCGAGACCGAAGAAGGCAGCGAGGAGCCCACTGCCGAGCGTAGATCGCATGCCCGTTTCGATCTGGTCGCGGACGCGCCCGAAGCAGTTCCGGAGCCCACAACGCGACGGTCGCCGCCGGCAGTTCCGGACCCGGTCGCGCCGTCGTCCGCGACGCCTGCTCAAGCAACGCCCGATTTCGGCTTGCCCCCGAAGCGCGGGGCACACGCGATATTCGACCTTGGGGCGGTGGCCTCGGATATGCCCGCGCCGTCAGCGGGAGCGACGGAAGCACCACGGAGGCCCGTGGAAGAAGCGGCGTCGGCTCCCCAGGAACCGCCGACGGCACCTCCGCTGCCTGCTGTCGAGATCGTCCCACCGGTACCACCCACGCCTGCGGTATCTGCTCGGGCAACGCTGGATATCGAGGTGCGGGTGAAGCGCGCGGGCACCAATCTGCTAAGTGCTGCGGTCGAATATGATATCGTCGTGCGCAATGTGGGGCAGGCGGTCGCTCGCGCCATTCAGGTCGATGTCCGCTTGCTCAGTGCCGGTGTCGAGCAGGACGGCTGGATCGCGACCCTGTTCTCGAGTCCGATCGAGCGGCCGATCACGCCATCGTTCGAACTGCCATCGCGCGGGGCGATCGAACTCAGCGGCATGGCGATGATGCCGAAGGACATGCTGAGCGTGATGACGGTGCAGGACAGGATCCTGTTCGTGCCCGTCCTGGCGATCAATATGCTGTACGATTGGGAGGGCGGCACGGGCCAGACCGCGATCTCGCACGTGATCGGGATCGATCGGGGCGAGGGGGTCAAGATGGCGCCGTTCCGGCTCGATGCCGGGCCGCGCATGCATGAGGGCGTGAGCAGTCTGCCCTACACGGTTTCCGTCCGGCGATAGGCCTGCGCGGATCGGATTGGTTGCCGGGGCGGGATGCCCGCCCCGGCAGGGTCTTTACTTACTTCTGCGTAACGGTCGCGGTCGGCAGGCCGATGCTGCCGGCATCCGGGCCAAGCCGGTTGTTGCCGAACGACTGGACGATACCGGAACCCGTCGTCTTGATGCCGAACGCGTTGTTGTAGAGCCCGACGTTCGACAGGCGCACCGTGGTGCCGTTGGTCGCGAAAACCGCGGCCTCCAGGCTGCCGGCGATCGTCACACCCTCGAGATTGGCCGTTGCTGCGCCCGAGGCAGTCCACAGGGCGCGGCCATTGTTCGAGAGGTTGCTGTCGATGAGGGTCGCGGTGCCGCCGGCCTCGACCTTGAAGCCGATCGCTGCCTGCGTAATCGTGACCCGGTTCAGGAACGCGGAGACCGCTACGCCGCTGACCGGAACCACATACACGCCCTGGTTCTGGACGTTCACGATGTCCACGTCAGTCATATGCAGGGTCGCGCCGACGCTTGCGGCCGACGGCTCGAAGCTGACGGCGGGTACCGCACCGGTGCCCTGGTTCATGATGCTGACATTCTGCATCGTCAGCGACTTGCCGCTGAGGAACCGGACGCCATAGGTGCCCTGGGTCACGCCCGCGCCATCGATGGTCAGGTTACGCAGGGTCACCTTGATGGTCGGTGCCGTTCCGCCGTTCGGATCGTTGATGGTGACGCCGGGAACACCAGAGTTCAGGATGCCGCCGGCCGCGCCGCCGATGCCTTCGGCGCAATCGAGCGTGATCGACTTAGTGATGGTGACCGAGCCGAAGCCGCCCGGATCGAGGCAGTCGATCTCACCGCCGGCTGCGGTCTTGGAGATCGCGCCTGCCCAGGTCTTGCACGGTGCGGTGCGGCTGCACGGATTGACGTCGTCGCCGACGCCCGAAATCCAGGTGCGAGTCGCCTGGGCGCTGGCCGGAGCCGCGAAGCACAGGCCGAACAGCATCGCCGTCACGGCGAGGCTGAACATTCTGATCATACTGGTCATGGAATCATCCCCCTTTGTATCTGTTGATCTCTACCAGGCCAGAACGATGCTCGATCGATGCCAGGGGCGGGGACGCGAGCGACGAGCAACCTGTTGGGACATCGTTACCCGAATTTAACGATCTGTTCCATTGAAAAGGATTCGAACGGCGCAGTCGTCGCGCAGACAGGGGTGCTCCAGGAGAGGCGTCTTTCTTATTGATTCGGATCAAGAAAAAGGGCGGCCTCCTTGCGGAGCCGCCCTTTCTCTTGTCTCTGATCCCGGTTTTGTCCCGGAATGATTTACGCTTGCGCGAAAATCACTTGATCTCGACGGTCGCGCCAGCGGCTTCGAGCTGAGCCTTGATCTTCGCTGCCTCGTCCTTCGACACGCCTTCCTTGACGGCCTTGGGAGCCGACTCGACCAGCGTCTTGGCTTCGGTCAGGCCGAGCGAGGTGATCGCGCGGACTTCCTTGATGACGTTGATCTTCTTGCCACCGTCGCCGGTGAGGATCACGTCGAACTCGGTCTGCTCTTCAGCAGCCGGTGCTGCGCCGGCGCCACCAGCGGCCGGGCCGGCAACGGCAACGGCAGCGGCGGCGGAAACGCCCCACTTCTCTTCGAGCAGCTTCGAGAGCTCGGCGGCCTCGAGGACGGTCAGTTCGCTCAGCTGGTCAACCAGCGCGTTCAGGTCTGCCATGTTCATTCTCCGTATCGGGGCAAAAGCCCCATTTGGTTCAGTTCAAAAAGTATCGACGCCTGAAATCAGGCAGCTTCCTTGTCCTTGTCGGCATAGGCAGCGAACACGCGTGCGAGCTGCGCCGCAGGAGCCTGGGTGACGGTCGCGAGCTTGGTTGCAGGTGCAACCAGGAGGCCCACGATCTTGGCACGCAGTTCATCCAGCGAGGGCAGCGTTGCGAGCGCCTTCACGCCTTCGACGTCGAGGACAGTCGCGCCCATCGATCCGCCCACGATTTCGAACTTGTCGTTCGTCTTCGCGAAGTCGACCGCAACCTTGGCTGCGGCGACGGGATCGATCGAGGTGGCAAGGCCTACCGGCCCGGTGAGCAGATCGCCCAGCGAGAGATAGTCGGTGCCGTCGAGCGCGATCTTGGCAAGCTTGTTCTTCGAGACCTTGTAGGTCGCGCCGGCGTCCCGCATCTTGTTGCGCAGCACCGTCGACTGGGCGACGGTGAGACCGAGGTTGCGGGTGACGACCACCACGCCGACCTCGTTGAAGGTGCGGTTCAGTTCGGCGACGAGCTCGGTCTTTTGAGCACGATCCATGCCATTCTCCACGTGTCTGACCCGCTGGCCGAAGCCATCGGGCCGGTTGAACCGGAGACGCGGAAAACCCGCGTATCCGGGGTGTCCGTCGATTGGGGCATGGGAACTGACCGCGTGAGCGGCAGCAGACCGGCCGCGCTGACGCGCGAGCGGCAAAATTCCATTCCCCGTCTAGGCGGGAGATTAAGGCCGGAGAATTCCGGCCACCCACTGTCTCGGACGGTAGCTTGCCCGGCGCGAACGCCTGGCAGGCGAGCGCGGGTCCTTAGCGCCTGAGGCGCGAAAGTCAACAAATGCATCGGTTCCGGGGCGATGTATTGAAACAGACGTCAATCTGTCACGCAACAGTCAAGGAATATCCATCAGGCCGTCAGCTGGACCGCACAAGAGGGCGCGGCAGCGAATCCGAACCGGATCGCGATATACCCGGGGGTATCCACATGACAGACTCGACCAGCGTCACGTTCGGCTATGACGACGGCGACATCGATACCAATCGCGCTGGCGGCGATTCGCTGAACGATATGGTCGCCCGCCGTTACTCGCGGCGCGATGCCCTTCGTGGCGGCGTGTCGGCAGCGGCGTTCGCCGTGTTCGGCGGGGCGGTGCTCGCGGGCTGCCGCGACGATGATGCGCTCAACGATCCAGCCCCCGTGGTGACGGCGGGTTCGTCGGGCACGGCCAGTTCGGGACGTCTCGTCACCCTCACCGGGATCGCCGCCGACAACGGCACGATCGCGTCGCAGACATTCTCCCAGGTTTCCGGCCCGGCGGTGACGCTGACGAATGCGGCCAGCGGCTCGGCGACGTTCATCGCGCCTAGCGTCAGCGCGAGCACGCCGCTCGTCTTCCGCTACACGGCGGTCGATTCGAAGAATCAGAGTTCGTCGGTGGAGACCACCGTCACGGTGACCCCGGCCGTACTTGGCTTCGCTGCCGTCGCCAAGAACAGGCTCGACAAGGTCACCGTTCCGGAAGGGTACAGCGTATCGATCCTCTACCGCCTGGGCGATCCGATCGCGGCGGGGACGGCCGCGTACAAGAATGACGGTACCGACACCGATTACGCCAATCGCGCGGGCGACCATGGCGATGCGCTCTACTGGTTCGGGCTCGCGGCATCGGGCTCGGCCCGCGAGGACGGCAGCAGCACGCGCGGCCTGCTCGTGATGAACCACGAGAACATCAACCAGCCCTATCTGCACGTCGCCGGCGCCACGACCGTGGCGGGCGCACGTCCGGAAGGCGAGGCGCTCAAGGAAATGGAGTGCCATGGTCTCAGCATCGTCGAGGTCTCGAAGAGCGGCGCCGCCTGGAGCTACGCGCAGAACGGCGCCCTCAATCGCCGCATCACCCCGCTGACGCCGACCGTGTTCAACGGCCCGGTCCGCGGTACCACGCATCTGCAGACGGTCTTCTCGCCGACCGGCGTCGCCGGTCGCGGCACGATCAACAATTGCGCCAACGGCTATACGCCCTGGGGCACCAATCTCACCTGCGAAGAGAATTGGGCCGGCTATTTCCGCCGTCCGACCACCGCCGATAATCCCCGCCGCACGCCAAAGCAGGTCACCGCGCTTACCCGCTATGGGGTCACCAGCGGATCGGGCAATTATGGGTGGGCCACCGTCGTCCCGGCTGACTCGGCGAGCACCATCTATCGCCGCTGGGATGCGCAGGCGACGGGGGCGAGCGCGCTCGCCGACTTCCGCAACGAGCACAACCAGTTCGGGTGGGTGGTCGAGATCGATCCGTACGACAAGACCGCCGCGCCGCGGAAGCGCACCGCGCTCGGCCGCATGAACCATGAAGGCTGCTGGCCCTCGAACTTCGTCGCCGGACGCAAGCCCGCCTTCTACATGGGCGACGACGCCCAGAACGAGTATCTGTACAAGTTTGTGTCGGCGACCCCCTGGTCGGCAAACGACGCAAGCTCGGCCGACCGGCTGGCGATCGGCGACAAATATCTCGACAGCGGCACGCTCTATGTCGCCAAGTTCAACGCTGACGGCACCGGCCAGTGGATGCCGCTCGTCTATGGGACCGGTCCGCTGACCTCGACCGCTGCACCCTATCCCTTTGCCGACCAGGCCGACGTGCTGACTCATGCCCGGCTTGCCGGCGACTCGCTGGGCGCGACGAAGATGGACCGCCCGGAATGGACCGCGGTCAATCCGGTCACGGGCGAGGTCTATCTGACCCTCACCAACAACTCGTCGCGTACCCCGGGCAACACCGATGCCGCCAATCCGCGCGCCTATATCGATCCGCCGAGCAGCTCCGTCTCCAACCGCAACGGCCATATCATCCGCCTGCGCGAGACCGGTGACACCTCCGAGGCGACCGGCTTCGCCTGGGACATCTATCTGTTCGGCGCCGGCTCCGATCTCAATGCGGCGAACATCAACCTGTCGGGCCTGGACGCGACCAACGACTTCTCCAGCCCGGACGGCCTGTGGTTCGGTCGCCCGTCCAACGCATCGGGCCTGGTCAAGCCGGTGCTGTGGATCCAGACCGACGACAGCGCCTATACCGATGTCACCAACTGCATGATGCTCGCGGCGATGCCCGGCCCGGTGAACGACGGCGGGGTCAAGACGATCACCAACACCCCGACGGGCGGTGCCGGCATCACCCAGGCAACGCGCGTGGGCGCGGCGCCCGGCACCATGCTGCGCCGCTTCCTGGTCGGCCCGCTTGAAGCCGAGATCACCGGCGTCGATTCGACGCCGGACGGCAAGACGCTGTTCGTCAACATCCAGCACCCGGGCGAGAACGGCAACACCGGCAACATCACCAGCAACTGGCCGGCAAACCAGACCGCGCCGGCACCGGGCGTCCGCCCGCGCTCGGCGACCGTGGTGATCACCAAGGACGATGGCGGCGTGGTCGCGCTGTAAGCGGCTGTAGTTCAGTAACGAGGAAAGGGCCGGGGGCATTCCCGGCCCTTTTTCTTTCTCAGCCGACCAGTGCGGCTAGCGCGGCGCGCAAGGCTGGCGGATCGTCGGGGGCAACAATCGTCAGCCCTGGTTGCGACGGCAGACCGCAGGCCGAGGTGGTGATCACCGGCAGCCCGGCGGCGAGGGCGCGGAGCAGGGTATAAGGTCGATGTTCGACCAGGGCGGGCAGCACCAGACCCGCCAGGGCTGGCGGCTCCCCCGGCGCCAGGCGGCGGACCTTCAGGCCGGCCCAGAAATCAGGATATTCCTCAGCGCCGCGTTCGACCAGCAGGTCGATCTCCAGCCCGGCCATCGCCTCGCGCATGGCGTGCGCGCCCTTTCGGGCGAGAGCAGGGCCGGCGAACAGGAAGGTGCGGCCGCCATGCGTTGCCGCGAGCGGCGGGGCAGGGGCCCAGTCGATCAGGTCGACACGCCCGGCAGGAAAATGCCCGGCGATGGCGTGATGCGCGGTGACGAGACGGGTTGCCGCGCCAAGCGCCTCGCGCTCGGCCGTGACGATCGACGACGGTGCCCGGAAATCGCCCAGCGTGGTGCTGTCGGGATGACGGGCGAACGCGTCGTCGAGGATCTGCTGGAGCGCTGCCATTGGGAGCCGGTCCATCAGCACCTCGAAGCTGCGGCCCTGTAACGCACCCGATTGCCAGAGATGCGGAAGCAGGGACTGAGCCACGACGAGATGGGTGTGGGATGGCAAGAGACGGCGGGCATGAGTGGCAGCGAGCCGGGCGTCCGCCGCCAGCATCACTCGCGCCGCGGGCGTTTTCGCACGGATCCTGAGCGCGAATGCGCGGCGGAAGGTAGCAATATCGGCGGGCCCGCGCTGCCCGGCCGAGGCGGCGGGTGGAAAGAGGGAGCATGTCGCCCGGCATCATGCGTCGTGCGTACAGACTACTGAATTCAGGCGTCGCCGCATCGACCAGCCACGCGGTGGGTCGCAACGCCACCTCGACATCGGGATCGTTCCGATGGCAGGTGGCCTGGCCGCAGCTCAGGCAGTCATGCGCGGCGAGGCCGGCAAAATAGTCGAGTACCGGCGGTTCGGTCTCGGTGCCGTGACCGCGGATGGTCAGCTCGAGCTCGTCGGCGGTCAGGCGCGCTTCGATCCGGAAGGGACGGCGGCCGCGCAGGCGTAGATCGAGATAATTCCAGAACACCGTCGCGTCGCGACCGGCCGCTGCGCGCGATCCGGGCACGATGCGCGTATGGGCATGGCGTTCGACGATCTCGAGCCCGGCCTGAAGTCCGGCGTCGTAGAGTGCATTCGAAAGCTGGCAGAGCCCGCCACCGACCGTCGCGATCATGCAGCCCTCGCGCAGTTCGCGCCCGGCGACATAGCCACGGCGGCGCGTCGGGCGCCCCACCTGGCGCCAGAAGCTGAGCGTCCGGCCAGCCCCGATCTCGATCCCGTCCAGCCCGCGTAGCGCGCACCGCAGATTCTGAATCTTGCCGGCATTAAGGGCGCGATCCTTCTCGCCGCCCGCATTGACCCAAAGCGGCGTGCGGACGGTCGCGAGAATCGGCGCATCGATCAGGGTGTCGCCGGCGCGATGACGCGTCGGCGCGAGGCCGGGCGTGACGTCCCGAGCGGCCCGGCGGAAGCGGAGCAGGCTGGCCTTGGCGGAGAAGACAAGTGCGTTGACACGGGTGGGCACACCCGGGCGGGGCATTGCCGTCGCCGTTGCGAGCCGGTCGTTCATCCTGTCCCTTCCTTGAAGAAAGGCAAGATTCCCGTTCCGGGCCTCGCCGTCAATCCGGAGTGCCGGCATGCGGCGACAGGAACGCGATGGCGGAACGCTGGAAGCGGAATGCCACCCCCTTGACGGCTGCCAGCCTTGGAAACCCCGACTTGTGCGCGAGAGGAACCGCGACGACATCACCCGTTAGCCCGTGCGAGCGCGGCGGGCGGGTTCAGATGTTTGGCGATGCCGCTCTCACACCGATCGTATCGCCGTGCCCGGTCGTCGCGGCCGCAAAAGAAAAAGGGCCGGGGTTTCCCCCGGCCCTTCACTGTACAAACCGAAGACCGAAATCAGGCCGCGGTGACTTCCGTGGTGTCGACCTTGATGCCGGCGCCCATGGTCGAGCTGATGGCGACCTTGCGGACATACTTGCCCTTGGCACCCGACGGCTTGGCCTTGACCACTGCATCAACCAGCGCATCGAAGTTCGCGCGCAGGTCTTCGGCCGGGAAGCTTGCCTTGCCGATGCCAGAATGGATGATGCCGGCCTTTTCGACGCGATACTCGATCTGGCCGCCCTTGGCTGCCTTGACGGCCTCCGCGACGTTCATCGTGACCGTGCCCAGCTTCGGGTTCGGCATCATGCCCTTCGGGCCCAGGATCTTGCCGAGGCGGCCGACGACACCCATCATGTCCGGGGTCGCGATGCAGCGATCGAAATCGATCGTGCCGCCCTGGACGATCTCCATGAGATCCTCGGCACCAACGACGTCCGCACCCGCTTCGCGCGCTTCATCAGCCTTTGCGCCCTTGGCGAACACGCCGACGCGGACGGTCTTGCCGGTGCCCTTGGGCAGGGTGACGACGCCACGGACCATCTGGTCGGCATGGCGGGGATCGACGCCCAGGTTGAGCGCGACTTCGATCGTCTCGTCGAACTTGGAGGTCGCGTTGGCACGGGCCAGCGCGATCGCTTCGTCAACGCCGTGCAGCTTGTCGCGGTTGATCGCGGCGGCGAGGGTCTTCGCCTTCTTGGTCAGCTTTGCCATGTTCTCAGCCCTCCACCACTTCGAGGCCCATCGCGCGGGCGGAGCCTTCGATGATGCGGGTTGCCGCGTCGATATCGTTGGCGTTCAGGTCCTTCATCTTCGTCTCGGCGATCTGGCTCAGCACGGAGCGCTTGATCTTGCCTGCGGAGAGCTTGCCCGGCTCCTTCGAGCCCGACTTCAGGTTCGCTGCCTTCTTGATGAGATAGGACGCCGGCGGCGTCTTGGTCTCGAACGAGAAGCTGCGATCCGCATAGACGGTTATGACGGTGGGAAGCGGCGTGCCGACTTCCTGGTCACCGGTCTGCGCGTTGAACGCCTTGCAGAATTCCATGATGTTCACGCCGCGCTGACCCAGGGCCGGGCCGATCGGCGGGCTGGGGTTGGCCTTGCCGGCCGGCACCTGCAGCTTGATATAGCCTGTAATCTTTTTTGCCATGTCTCACTCTCTTTCAAGTTTAGCGGTCCGAACGGCTTTTGAAGGCCTCCCGCACGATACGCAGTTTACAAACGCCCAATCCGTCATGCCGGACTTGTTCCGGCATCCACCGGGCCGCGGGCGCGGGCGGTGAGATGGACCCCGGAACAGGTCCGGAGTGACGAAACCAAAATTACTTCGCGCGCTCGACCTGCTCGAACTCGAGCTCGACCGGGGTGGCGCGACCGAAGATCGACACCGACACCTTGACGCGGCTGCGATCGAAATCGAGTTCCTCGACGATGCCGTTGAAGCTCGCGAACGGACCGTCCAGCACCTTCACCGAATCGCCGATCTCGTAATCGACCTTCATCTTCTGCTTCGGCGCGGCGGCTGCTTCCTCCTTCGAGTTGAGCATCCGCGCAGCTTCAGCTTCGCTGATCGGCTGGGGCTTGCCCATCGATCCGAGGAAGCCGGTCACCTTCGGCGTGTTCTTCACCAGGTGATACACGTCGTCGTTCATGTTCAGCTTGGCGAGTACGTAGCCCGGCATGAACTTGCGCTCGACGGCCACTTTCTTGCCGCGGCGGGCTTCGGTGACGGTTTCGGTCGGGACCTCGATCTGCTCGACAAGGGCGTCGAGACCCATGCGGGTCGCCTCCGCCATGATCGAGTCGCGCACCTTGCCCTCGAACCCGGAATAAGCGTGAATGATGTACCAGCGCGCCATGTCTCTACCCAAATCAGTTCGCGAGGCTCAGCAGCATCTTCACGATCGCCTCGAAGATCGTATCGATCCCGAAGAAGAAGATCGCCAGCAGCGTCGTCATGATCATCACCATCACCCCGGTCATGATCGTCTCGCGCCGCGTCGGCCAGACGACCTTCTTGGTTTCCGCCTGGACCTGCCGGATGAACTCTAACGGTGTCGTCTTCGCCACGCTGCTCAGCTCGCTTTTCAAAACGCACGAGATCGAGGCATGGAGCCGCTGCCCGGGTCCCAGGGAACCGGCGCCGTCCAATCCTCGATTTCGGATTGACCGCGCAGATAACCCCGACGCGCCCGGAAAGCAAGAGAGGAGGCCTGACCACCCCCAGGCCGGTCCGTTGGTGGCAGCAAATCGGGCCGATCTGGACTTGCAGTTACAAGATCGCAGCGAATCTGGAGCCAATCCAGCAATTTCCTGATGGTAACTCGCGCTGGATGGGAGGATAATAGGGCATTTGGCGCAAGAAACGACGGGTGATCATCATGGGTGGTTTGCTTCGACCGTTTTTCGATGGAAGCTATGCGCCGCACGGTTATTGCCTTTTATGGGAGCCCGCGCTGATCCGGACCCATGTGATCGCCGATGCATTGATCGCCGCTGCCTATTTCTCGATTCCGCTGGCGCTCCTGACCCTGATGCGCAAGCGGGAGGATATTCGCTACGGCTGGATGATCGCGCTCTTCGCGACTTTCATCCTTGCCTGCGGGGCCACCCATGTGATGTCGATCTGGACATTGTGGCATGGCAATTACGGCGCCGAGGCGGTGGTGAAGGTGATCACCGCGATCGCCTCCGTCGCGACGGCGATCATGTTGTGGCCGCTCATTCCCAAGGCGGTGGCGCTGCCCTCCACCGCGTCGCTCGCCGCGGCGAACACCGAACTGGCCGACGCGATCGCGTCGCGCGATGCGGCGATGAGCGAGATGCGCGCCCAGATGCAGCAGCGCGAGCAGGCGGAGCGTGCGTTGCTGCAGGCACAGAAGCTCGAGGCGCTAGGGCAGCTTACCGGCGGCATCGCGCATGATTTCAACAATCTGCTCCAGGCGATCACCGGCAATCTGGAACTGATCGACATCCAGCCCGAGAACAGCTCGGGGATCGTGCGGTGGAGCCGCAACGCCCGCCAGGCCGTCGAGCGGGGCAAGAAGCTGACAGGGCAATTGCTGGCTTTCTCGCGAGTCCAGAAGCTGGAGACCGCCTCGTTCGGCGTAGCCCGGATGCTTGAGGAGGCGCGGGACCTGTTCGGGAAATCGGTCGGGCCGCAGATCAAGGTCGACATGGAGATGCCGGACGAGGATCTGGGCGTCGTCGCCGATCGCGGGCAGCTCGAGCTTGCCTTGCTGAACCTGACGATCAACGCGCGCGACGCAATGCCCGATGGGGGCACCATCAGCATCAGGACGAGCGCGGTCTCGGGCACGGCGCATCCCGATCTTGTTCCGGGCGACTATGTGATGATCGCGGTCAGCGACGACGGAATCGGGATGAGCCGCGAGGTCGCGGCGCGTGCATTCGAGCCCTTCTTCAGCGCGCGTCTCAACGGAGGCGGGACCGGGCTCGGCCTGAGCATGGTGTTCGGTGTCGTCTCGCAGGCGGGCGGCGTGGTCGAGATCGACTCGGTCGAAGGCGCGGGGACCACGGTACGCCTCTTCCTGCGCCGGGCCTTCGATATCGCCCCGGGACATGACGGGCCCTTGCCGGACGAGGCCGAACCCGAGGCAATGCTGACTGGGCTGAACGTCCTGGTCATCGATGACGACCCGGACGTGCTGAACACCGTGGCGGCGACCCTGGAGGCACGTGGTGCGACGACCATCACCGCAGCTGACGGGCGGGCGGGCCTGGTCGCGGCTGAACAGGATGGCATCGACCTCACCGTGGTCGACTTCGCCATGCCCGGACAGGACGGGGCGGACGTCGCCGCGCAGCTGCGCAAGGCGCATCCCGGGCGACCGGTGCTGATCATGACCGGCTTTTCGGAATCGGCGAAGCTGGATGCGGTTATCGAGCCGGGTGTCGGGCTATTGCGCAAGCCTTTTTCGAGCGAGGAACTGGTCCGCGCGATCGGCGAGTTGCTGCCGGTGAAGGATTAGGATGAGGGAGAATGGCAGGGGAGCTCGGACTCGAACCGAGGGCCTTCGGTTTTGGAGACCGACGCTCTAACCAACTGAGCTACACCCCTGTGCGGTTGCGGGCTTTAGCGTGAGGTTCGGCAGGGAGCAAGCGCTCAGGCGGCTGCTGCTTCGCCCCAATCGCGATTGGCGACCGCTCTGGCCTCCTCGACCGGCAGCGGGCGGCCGAAATAATAGCCCTGGACCTTGGTGCAGCCGAGTTCCTGCACCATGTGATGCTCCTGCTCGGTCTCGACGCCTTCGGCTGTTGTCGCCATGCCGAGGCTCTGCGCCAGCGCGACGACGGCGCGGATGATCGCGATCGCCTCCGGCACGTTCCGGGAAGCGCCCTGCACGAAGCTGCGGTCGATCTTGATCGAGGAAAAGCGGGTGCGGCTGAGATAGCCGAGCGAAGAATAGCCCGTCCCGAAATCGTCGAGGCTGAGCCGCACGCCGAGATCCATGATTCGTTCAAGCACCTTGGTCGCGCCGGTGCCCTCACGCATGAACACGCTCTCGGTCACTTCAAGCTCGAGCCGCTCCGGCGGCAGGCCGCTATTGGCGAGGGCCGAGGCGACAGTCGAAACGAAGGCCGGGTTGTGGAGCTGGTCGGGCGAGACGTTGACGGCGACTCGCACCGGCGAATTCCAGCGCGCTGCCTCGGCGCAGGCCGTGCGCAGCACCCATTCGCCGATCGGGGCGATCAGCCGGGCTTCCTCGGCGAGCGGGATGAACTTCACCGGCGAGATGTTGCCGAGTTGCGGATGAGTCCAGCGTAGCAGCGCTTCGAAGCCGGTGAGCATGCCAGTCGCTGCGTCGACCACCGGCTGGTAATTCAGGTGCATCTCGTCGTTCTGGACCGCCTTGCGCAGCGCCATTTCGAGGATGCGGCGTTCCTCCGCCTCGACATGGAGCTGGGGCTCATAGATGCGGACCACGCCGCCGCCCGCGTCCTTGGCGCGGTACAGGGCCAGGTCGGCCGAACGGATCAGCATCTCGGCCGTCCGCCCGTCGCGCGGGCCGGTCGCCACGCCGACGCTGGCGCCGGTGTAGAGCGTATGCTGATCGAGCTCATAGGGGCGTGACAGCGTGTCGATGATGGCCTGGGCCAGTTGCTCCATCCGCGCCGAGTCGCTCGCATCGCGGACGACGACGGCGAATTCGTCGCCGCCGAGTCGGCCGATCACCTCATTGTCGCTCATCAGCTGGCTCAGCCGTTCGGAGACTCGGCCGAGCAGTCGGTCGCCGATCGGGTGGCCGAGCGTATCGTTGACCGCCTTGAAGCGATCGAGATCGATCATCATGAAGGCGCAGCGGCTGCCCCATTTCTCCGCCTGGCCCATCGCATGGACGAGCGCCTCGTTGATCAGCAGGCGGTTCGGAAGCCCGGTGAGCGTATCGAAGCGCGCCATCCGGTTGATCTTGTCGGCGGAGGCGCGCTGTTCGGTCACATCGGAGCCGACGCCGCGAAAGCCGACAAAGGCGCCGCGCTCGTCAAGGCGTGGATTGGCTGCGATCTCCCACCAGCGTTCCTCGCCATTGACCTCGACCGGGAGGAGCAGGTCGCGGAAGCTTTCACGGCCCTTCAGCTTCTCGGCCAGGGCGCGCAGACCGGAAGAGAAATTGCCGGATTCCCACGCCGATCCGGCGAGCACCTGAAGAAAGGGCATGCCGTTGACGGAGAGGGGGTCGAGCCCGACCGAATGAGCGAAGCGGGGGGAGGCGCGGACGATGCGGCGGCTGATGTCGGTTTCCCACAGCCAGTCGGCGCTGTGTTCGGCGAACTCGCGGAGCAGCAGGCTGACGGTCTCGTCGCGTTCGGCGAGCGCGATCTCGCCTGCGCGAATCACCACCAGCGCCTTGCCGCGCCCGAAGCAGACCAGCATCAGCAGCGCAGTGAAGACGATCGCGGTCGAGGCGAGCAATGGCCCGCCGACGAAATAGAGCATCACCGTGATCGAGGCGCCCAGGATGCCGAGGAAGCTGAGCGTCGCCATGGGCAGGGCGGCCATGGCGACGGCCGATGCGGTCATCAGCAGCGCGACGACGATCCACAGGCCGAACGCGATCGCCGGATCGGCCTTGATGCCATAGACCAGCGGGGGCACCGACCAGACTGCGGCAAGCGCGATGCCTTCCACGACGGTATCGCGGACGTCGCGCAATGTCGCGGTCTCCGCCGTGCGCTGGCGAGCGGCGAGGCGACGAAAGGTGATTGCCACGGCGACGGCCGCGACCACCGCGCCCCAGCTCGCCAGCGACCAGAGCGGCGCGACTGGTTCAAGGACGAGCGCGACCAGCGCTGCCGCGACGACATTGGCCGCGAGCAGGAACAGGGCGAGCTGGCTGCCGGCATTCACTTGGGCGGCCCGAATCGGCGCCCAATCGGTCGTGTCGGCCGGATCGTACAATCCAAGAAGCGCGCGTCCGTCGATGCGCGGATGGGCGAATTGGGAGGCAGGGCGCGTGCTCACGCCCCCGCAATAAACCAGTGCTGGTTATCGGATGGTTAGGCGAAGGACCGATTCTGGCGCTTTATTTTCAGGCGACGGGATAAGGGCTGAAAGGATCGAGTGAATCTTGCGGCATGGCGGGAGGAACTACGGACGACGCTTTCCTGCCGCTCCTTTAGGGTGCGGTGCGCCGGCCATGATGATAAATCCGCTCGGTCATTGGGAGGAAGAATGGACCAGCTATCCGATTACAGCCGGGCGGCGGGTGGTGCCGCCCTTGCGGCGAGGCTGCGGCGCCTGTCCGAACGGATCGATCGCGACGGCACGCGTATTTATGCACGGCAGAACATCCGTTTCGAGCAGCGCTGGTACGGTCTGCTCAACCAGCTCGTGCTGAACGGCCCGATGTCGATCGGTGCCATCGCCGAGGCACTGCGCATCACCCATGTCTCGGTCAGTCAGGCAAGCCGTTCTCTCGAAGCTGAAGGCATTGTTCGCTCCGATGTTTCGCTCTCCGACGCGCGCCGCCGCGAGCTCAGCCTGACCGTCAAGGGACACGATCTCGTCGTTCAGCTTGCCCCTGTGTGGCAGGCGCTGAATGCGGTGGGCGAGGAATTGAATGCTGAGGCGGGCGACGTGGTCGCTCTCCTCGACCGCCTGGACGACGCGCTCGGTCGCAGGTCGCTTTTCGAGCGGGTGGCCGAGAAGCTGGACATCGCCAGCGGCACGAAGAACGGAGATTGACATAAATGTAGGCGCCTACATAATTGGGTGATGCGACGTCGCGATCTTCTCGCCAGTGCGGCAGCTCTTCCGATTTCAGGAGGCGCCTTCGCGCGCGACACCAGGTCGCCGATCTCGGTTCCAGGCGACGACTTCATGATCTCGCTTCCTGGTTTGATGGAGGTTGCCGGTGTGCCCGGGATCGCCATCGGCCTGGCGGCTAGGGGGCGGACGATCTGGCAAGCGCATGTCGGGACGGTCGACAAGAATGGTGCGGCGGTCGGTGCGACAACGATCTGGAAAGCAGCCTCGCTCAGCAAGCAGTTCAGTTGTTACGCCGCGCTTCGTCTGGTCGACACTGGTGCGCTTGATCTGGACCGCCCGCTCGCTTTCTATCTTGGGGAAGATGCGTTGCCCGATGCGGCTGCCCGCCGCATCACCGCGCGGCACGCGCTGACTCATTCGAGCGGACTGCCGAACTGGCGACAGACCCGCGAGATCGTCCCGGCATTCGCGCCGGGAAGCCAGTTCCGTTATTCCGGCGAGGGTTATTTCCTGCTGGCGCGCTGTATCGAAAAAATTACCGGCACCGGCTTCGAGGCTTACATGCAGAATGCAGTGTTCGAACCGCTCGGCATGAATTCATCGACCTTTCTCTGGCGTCCCGATCTCCCCGAACGGCTGGCGCCGGGACATCACTGGGAAGGAACAGCGTGGGACGACGCATCATGGCGCGACAGGCTCCATGCCCGGATCGCCATCGGCGACCTCCCGGTCTCCCAATGGACGCTCGACCGCGTTGCGGCCGCGATGACGCCCGTTTCAGGCACCGATAAGGGCGTGTCGCCGCTGCCGGGCGCCATTTATTATCCCAATCCGGCGATGAGCCTGATGACGACCATCGCGGATTATGTTCGGATCGTGGTTCGGTTCACGACCTCGTTCGGCGATGGCCTGGACCTGTCGCCGCGACTGCGCGCGCTCGCGGCGCGGCCTTTGGTGCGCGTCAATCGCGCCATCTCCTGGGGGCTCGGCTGGGGCAACGAGATGGCGGATGGCGTGGCCTATCTGTTCCAGAACGGCTCGCTTGCCGGCGCCTGCACCAGCTTCTGCCTGCTCCACCCACCTTCCGAGACAGCGATGGTGGTGTTCACCAATCATATCAACGGCCCGCGAATCATCGATCGCATCCTCCGCGCCGCTACCGGGCGCGAACATCCGGTGTTCCTGTGGGCATGACGAACCCCGTCGCGTTGCGGGTGACCGCCTCGGCCATCTTGTATCTGACCCTGTCAACCGCCGCGCCGGTGATTCCGCCATGGGGATTCGATCTTGCCGGCATGGATCGCGCAGTGAAACCGGGCGATGACTTCGTCGCCTACAGCAGCGGCGCTTGGACGCAGGCGGCGACAATTCCCCCGGATCGCAGCGCATGGGGGCCGTTTATCGCCTTGCGTGCCAACGCTGAGGCCGAGGTCAAGGCGATCATCGACGATATCGTTGCACGGCCCGGGCGGCCCGGTTCGATCGAGCGCAAGATCGCCGACACCTATAACGCCTATCTCGACACCCGCGCGATCGAGGCGGCGGGGTTGGCGCCGGCCGCCGCCGATCTGGCGTCGATTGCGGCGGCACGTACTCATGTCGATATCGCGCGACTGATGGGGCGTCCTGAACTTGGCGTCGGCGGCCCAATGTCGTTCACCCCGTGGCCCGATGCCGAAAATCCCGATCGCTACGCGGTCAACATCGTCCAGTCCGGGCTGACCCTTCCCGATCGCGATTATTACCTGAAGGGCGATACGAAATTCGCGGGGATCCGTGCCGGGTACCGAGCCTATGCCGCCGCGATGCTGAAGCTCGGCCGCTATCCCGACCCGGAGCGAGCCGCTGATGCGGTGCTGACGCTCGAAACCCGGATGGCCACACTGCAATGGACGCGCGAGAAGCGCGGCGACCGGGACCTGACCTATCACCCGAAATCGCGTGCGCGGCTGAAGGCGTTCGCACCCGATTATCCATGGGATGCCACGCTCCGGACGCTGGAGATACCGTCGCAGGATTTCTTCGTGGTCAAGGAAGATACCGCGATCCGCGACCTGGCCCGGCTGTTCCGCGCGACCCCGGTGGCGACATGGCGCGCCTATATGACGTTCCGGTACCTGAATAACATGGCCGATGTTCTGCCGGCGGCGTTCGACGACCTGTCGTTCGATTTCAACGATCGCCTCCTGTCCGGCCAGCCGCAAAAGCGCGAGCGCTGGAAACGCGCCACCAGCGCTGTCAACGCGGCACTGGGTGAGGCGATCGGCCGGCGCTATGTCGAACGCCATTTCTCGCCTGAATCGAAAACGCAGATTGCCGCGCTTGTCGAGAATCTGCGTGCCGCCTACCAAAAGCGGATCGAGCACCTCCACTGGATGTCCGACGAGACGAAACGGGCCGCGCTCGCCAAGCTTGCGGCGCTTCGCGTCAAGGTCGGCTACCCGGACTCGTGGCGCGACTATTCGACGCTTGAGGTTCGCCCCGGCGATCCGCTGGGAAATCGCACGCGCGCCTTGCGCTGGGACTGGCGGCGGCGGATTGCGCGGCTGGGGCAGCGGACCGATCGCGACGAATGGGGAATGACGCCCCAGACGGTGAACGCCTATTCGAACAGCTTCTTCAACGAGATCGTTTTCCCCGCCGCCATCCTGCAGCCAGCCTATTTCGACCCGTTGGCCGATCCGGCAGTCAACTATGGAGGTATCGGCGGCGTCATCGGCCATGAAATGGGACATGCGTTCGACGACCAGGGCGCCAAGACGGATGCGCGCGGCGCGCAACGGAACTGGTGGGCCGCTGCCGATGTCGTCCGGTTCAGGGAACTGACGAACCGGCTTGCCGGGCAATATTCGCGCTACGAGCCGCTGCCCGGTGTCCATCTCAACGGACAGACCACCCTGAGCGAGAATGTCGCCGATGTCGGTGGATTAAATGTCGCCTTCGAAGCCTATCACCTGTCGCTTCACGGTGCTTCCCCGCCTGTCCTCGACGGGTTTACGGGCGACCAGCGCTTCTTCCTGTCATGGGCGCAGACATATCGCGAAAAAATCCGCGAAGCGGCGCTCCGGGCGAATATTGCCTCCGACCCGCACAGCCCGGCCGTCTTCCGCGTCAATGGTGCCGTCCGCAATATCGACGGGTGGTACGATGCGTTCGGTATCGCACCGGGGGACGGCCTCTATCTCGCGCCCGGCGAACGGGTCTCCATCTGGTGAACCGCCGGCTGGCATGAGGCCCGCTTGCAGCGGGGAAGGGGCATGAGACGTAAGTGCCGTGCGAGCCTCACCATTTCACCGCGGCGCGGGCGACGATCACGCTGTTGCCTGCACGGCGATAGGGGATGACGTTTGGTGGCAAAGGTGCCGCCGTGCGGCCTTCCGGCCAACTGTCCCGAACCTCCATCATTTCAACCTCAAGCTGGCCCGACGGTCCGGCCGTCGGCATGGTCAGGCGAACCGCCTCCGTGCCGCTGGCATGGAAAGTGAATTGCGACCAGTCGCCTGCCTTCAGCGTGCCGGGGAGCGACTGGTCCATCAGCTTGAGACCGGCCAGGTCGACCGACGGCTTGAGGAAGATGCGCATATAGCGGCCGCCATTGGTGTTGGTGGCGCTGAGGCTGATCTGGCGTTCCTTGCCGTCTCCCGCCACGGCCAGTGCCAGCCCTGGCCGGACAAGAGCGGCAGGCTTTGCCCTGGCCACCCAATGGTCGCCCTTGAAGAGCGGCGCGAGCGACTGAAGCGTGGCGGTGCCGCCATCCTGGGCGAGCGCTGCCTTGACCCAGCCGGCGGAATCGAGCTTGCCGCTGACCCAGTTGGCGCTGCCCTTGTCGGTATCGACGAGATAGAAGGCCTCGACCATTTCAGGGCTGTCCGCCGTCGGCGTCCGCCCCTTGATCCCGGCTGCGATGCAGATGGCGAGGCCGGCGGCAACGCACAGCAGGCCAAGTCGCGGCAGGTTCCGTGACGACCAGATCAGCGGCACCAGCGCGAGCAGGATCAGCAGGATGAAAGGGGCGATGACGGCGGGCAAGGTCGCCCCGATCAACACGAAGAAATCATAGCCGGATCGTGCCATCAGCCCGGCAAGCAATGCTGCGGGGAGGACCATCACGACCAGCCCCGCCGGGCGCTTCGCCGATTTCGGCGCGAACAGCAGCAGCGCCAGCGCCGGCGCGAGAAGCAGCAGCGGCCAGACCAGCGCATGCGCGCCATTGGGGAGCATGATCTGCAGCAACAGCGCGAACAGACCGACAAGGGCGACCGCACCGGTGAACCAGCCGGTCAGCGCCACGCGCCGGCCAAGGCTTGCCAGCGCGAGCAGCGCGGCCGCGACACCCAGCACCAGCGGGACCAGGCTGAAGCTGCCAAGCAGCGCCGCCAGCAC
>CZQE01000138.1_pt1 | contig 20663 bp, 19 predicted proteins | sample 734431 | NCBI WGS metagenome assembly CZQE01 (sample SAMEA3597869, study PRJEB11362) | hydrothermal vent metagenome | biome: marine hydrothermal vent biome; feature: marine hydrothermal vent; material: ocean water | place: Atlantic Ocean | collected 2010-09-19/2010-10-04
TGTTTCTTCATGGACCCCGCAGGCGGCCCGCCCGATCCGATGTGGCAGCCGATGCAGGCTTACCTTGCCGCGCTGATCGCTTCCCTTCCCGAACGCCCAAAGGCGATCCTGATGGTATCCGGCCACTGGGAGGAGTCCGAGGTCACCCTGCACATGGGTGACGGCCAGCCGCTGTTGTACGATTATTATGGCTTCCCGGAGCACACTTACCGCTTGCGCTGGGACGCGTCCGGCGCGCCGGACGTCGCCCGCCATGCCGGGGCGCTGCTACAGGGCGCCGGCTTCCCCGTGCGGGAGGAGACGGCACGGGGCTGGGACCACGGCGTGTTCATCCCGATGATGGTCATGGCGCCCGGGGCGGATATTCCGCTTGTCCAGATGTCCTTGCGCAAGGGTCTTGATCCCGCGGCACATATCGCGATCGGCCGGGCGCTCGCGCCGTTGCGTGACGAGGGCGTGCTGATCGTCGGGTCGGGCATGAGCTTCCACAACCTCCGCGCCCGTGGACCGCAGGTCACTCCGGTGGCCGACGAGTGGGACAAGGCGTTGACGCAGGCGGTAACCGATCCGGACCCTGCCGCCCGCGCCGATCGCGTGGCACGCTGGGAGGAATTGCCGCATGCCCGGTTCGCGCATCCAGAGGCGGAGCATCTGCTGCCGCTGATGGTGGCGCTCGGCGCAGGTGGGGATGGTCCGGCGGTGCTGGACTATTCGGACCATGTGCTCGGCTGGGCCGTCTCGGGCTACCGCTTCGGATGATCCTCCCCGGGCGAACCCGGGGAAGAAGAGAGGATCAATTCCGCCAGCTCGTGTCGGTCTTGTCGACCAGGCGCACCATGGCGTCGAAATCCGCTTTTCCTGCGCCGCCGGGGATCTGGACCTGATGCAAGTCGCGCTGGTGCACCGCGACCACTTCGGGCGGGACTTCGATCGGCGTGCCCATGCCAGCGGTTGCAACCTGGATCTCGCAGGCGCGCTGCAGCGACCAGTGCTTGATGAACGCCTCGGGCAGGGTCCGGCCCATCACGAGGATGCCGTGGTTCTTCAGCAGCATCACACGCTTGTCGCCGAGATGCTCGAGCAGCCTCTCGCCTTCCTCGTCGCGCACGGTGACACCCTCGAAATCATGATAGGCGATCTGGCCGATGAAGTTGCACGCATAGAAATTGGTCGCGCGCAGCCCGCCTTCGACTGAGCTGACCGCCATGCCCGCCGTGGTGTGGGTGTGCATGATGCAGTGTGCGTCGGGCAGATGGCGATGGAACAGCGCGTGCTGGACGAAGCCGGCGCGGTTGACCGGATAGGGGCTGTCGTCGAGCTTGTTGCCGTCGATGTCGATCTTGACCAGGCTCGAAGCGGTGACCTCGCTGAAATGCAATCCGAACGGGTTGATGAGGAACGCGCCTTCTTCACCCGGGATCTTCAGTGTGATGTGGTTGTAGATCATCTCGGACCAGCCGAGCATCGCGAACACCCGGTAACAGGCGGCGAGTTGCTGGCGCGCCTCCCATTCGGCTTCGCTCATCTGCGAATTGCGAAGGACGGCGGTGGCCATGGCGTTTTCTCCTATGGGTTCTTCTTTGCAACCCATATCGCATAACCGCGCCGGGCAGGCAATGCGCGTGCGGTCATCCGTCGCCCATCGCGCCCGCTTCATGGAGCGCGGCGATCTCGTCTCCGCCAAAGCCGTACTCGGCAAGGATCGCGTCGGTTTCAGCCGGGCGCGCCATGGCCGGCGGCACGGTGCCGCTCACCGAATAACGCGGGGCAGGGGCCGGCTGGACCACGCCGCCCGCTTCGACAAAGGTGGCCCGCGCCACATTGTGCGGATGCGCTGCCGCTTCGTCGAACCCGAGCACCGGGGCGAAGCAGGCCTCATGCCCGGTAAAGGCCTCGACCCATTCAGTCTGGGACCGGGTCTTGAACCGTCGGGCAAGCTCATCCTTGAGTTTCGGCCAGGTCGCAGTTGCGAACTGCGCGTCCCATTCAGGGCCGTCGAGGCCCGCCACCGTTCGCAACGCTGCGTAGAATTGCGGTTCGATCGCGCCGATCGCCACCCATTTCCCGTCGGCGGTCTGATAGGTGCCGTAGAAATGCGCGCCGCCGTCGAGCAGGTTGGTGCCGCGATCATTCCCCCAGCGACCCGTCGCGCGGAAGCCCCACATCATGCTCATCAGCAACGCGGATCCGTCAGTCATCGCGCAATCGACCACCTGGCCGTGCCCGGTCGCCTGGGCCTGCAGGATCGCGGCGAGCATGCCGAAGGCGAGCATCATGCCCCCGCCGCCGAAATCGCCGACCAGGTTGATCGGCGGCACCGGCTTCCCGCCCGCCTCCCCGAACGCGTGGAGTGCGCCCGAAATGGCGATATAGTTGATGTCGTGCCCGACATCGGTCGCCATCGGCCCGGTCTGGCCCCAGCCGGTCATGCGGCCGTAGACCAGCTTCGGGTTGTCGGCGAGCAGCGGCTCCGGCCCGAGACCCAGTCGCTCCATCACACCGGGGCGGAAGCCTTCGATCAACCCGTCGCAATCCAGTGCGAGGCGGCGCACGGCGAGAACTGCCTCGCGCTTCTTCAGGTCGAGCGCGATCGTCCGGCGAGAGCGCAGTAACGGATCCTTTGCTGCGACCTGCAGTGCGCTGCCCTCGCCGGGACGTTCTATGCGGATAACCTCGGCACCATGGTCGGCCAGCATCATCGCGCAGAAGGGGCCAGGGCCGATCCCCGCAATCTCCAGGATGCGCAAGCCAGCCAGCGGTGGGGTCATCCTGGGTCATCCTGTCCGAGCATGGGTGCGGCGCGATCGAGTGCGAGTGAGGATTCCGAGAATTTGATCGGCGTGCGCAGGCCGGGCAGGGACATGCCGTCCCGATCGAGCGTGAGCGCCATGCCGCGGTGGATCACCTGTGGATCGGCAAATGCCTGGGCAACGGTGTTGATCGGGCCGGCCGGCACGCCGACCGCCTCCAGCGTGGCGAGCAGCGTGTCGCGCTCGTGCTGCGAGGTCGCGTCGCGGATCGCCGCGAACAGCGGCTCGCGATGCTCAAGCCGCCCGGCATTGGTGGCGAAGCGGGGATCGGCCTTGAGGTCGTCGAGCCCGAGCGCATCGCAGAACCGGATGAACTGCCCGTCATTGCCCACCGCGAGGATGAACCAGCCATCGCTGGTCGGAAACACGGCGTAGGGTGAGACGTTCAGATGCGCGTTGCCGAGGCGAGGTGGCGTCTGGCCGCTGACGAAGAAATTCATTGCCTGGTTGGCGAGCACGCCGACCATGGTGTCGAGCAGCGCCATGTCGATCTGCTGCCCGCGCCCGGTCTTCTCGCGCTGGGCGAGGGCTGCCTGGATCGCGATCACCGAATAGAGCCCGGTCATGATGTCGGCAAAGGCGACGCCGACCTTCTGCGGTGTCCCGTCCGGCTCGCCGGTCAGGTCCATGATGCCGCTCATGCCCTGGATGATGAAGTCATATCCGGCGCGGCTGGCATAAGGCCCGTCCTGGCCGAAGCCGGTGATCGAGCAATAGACGAGGCGCGGGTTGATCGCACTCAGGCTGGCATAGTCGAGCCCGTATTTGGCAAGGCCGCCGACCTTGAAATTCTCGATCAGCACGTCCGCCCCGGCGGCCATGCGCCGCACTTCGGCCTGGCCCTCGGGCGTGCGGAAATCGAGGACGACGGATTTCTTGCCGCGGTTGGTCGCGTGGAAATAGCCCGCGTCGCGGCTGCCGTCCGGATTCTCGACGAACGGCGGGCCCCAGCTCCTTGTATCGTCGCCCTCGGGGCTCTCGACCTTGATAACCTCCGCGCCGAGATCGGCCAGCGTCTGTCCGGCCCATGGCCCGGCGAGGATTCGGGCGAGTTCGATGACCTTCAGGCCGGTGAGGGGAGGCTGGCTCACCGGCCTTCTCTTCTGCCTTCCCCGGCGAAGGCCGGGACCCAGTTCGAAAGGTCGGAGTAATGAATCGCAACACCAGCCAAATCAGGACATCCCAACTGGACCCAGGCCTTCGCCGGGGGAAAAGAAGGCAGCGGCGCCTCGTTCAAAACGCCGCGATCCCCGTGATCGCCCGGCCAAGGATCAGCGCATGGACGTCATGCGCACCCTCGTACGTATTCACCGTCTCCAGGTTCATCAGGTGGCGCATGACCTGATATTCGCCCGAAATGCCGTTGCCGCCGTGCATGTCGCGGCTCATCCGCGCGATATCCAGCGCCTTGCCGACATTGTTGCGCTTCACGATCGAGATCATCTCCGGCGCAAACCTGCCGGCGTCCATCAGCCGTCCGACGCGAAGCGATGCCTGAAGCCCGAGCGCGATCTCGGTCTGCATGTCGGCCAGCTTCTTCTGATAGAGCTGGTTCGCCGCGAGCGGCTTGCCGAACTGCGCCCGGTCGAGCCCGTATTGCCGGGCAGCATGGAAGCAGAATTCCGCTGCCCCCATCGATCCCCAGCTGATCCCGTAGCGGGCGCGGTTGAGGCAGCCGAACGGTCCCTTCAGGCCCTGCACATCGGGCAGCAGCGCGTCCTCGCCGACCTCGACATCGTCCATCATCACCATGCCGGTGATCGAGGCGCGCAGGGACAGCTTGCCCTCGATCTTCGGCGTGCTCAGGCCCTTCATGCCCTTTTCAAGCACGAAGCCGCGAATGCCGCCGCCATGCTCGTCGGACTTGGCCCAGATCACGAAGACATCGGCGATCGGCGCATTGGAGATCCATGTCTTGGAACCCGAGAGGCGATAGCCGTTCGCCGTCTTGATCGCCCGCGTCTTCATGCCGCCCGGGTCGGATCCGGCGTCGGGTTCGGTCAGGCCGAAACAGCCGATCCATTCGCCGGTCGCAAGCTTGGGCAGATATTTCCGCTTCTGCTCCTCCGATCCATAGGCATGGATCGGATACATCACGAGGCTCGACTGGACGCTCATCATCGAGCGATAGCCCGAATCGACTCGCTCCACTTCGCGCGCGACCAGGCCATAGGCCACATAGGATGCGCCGACGCCGCCATATTCCTCGGGCACGGTCGGGCCGAGCAGGCCAAGCTCGCCCATCTCGCGGAAGATCGACTCGTCAGTCGTCTCGTTGGCGAACGCATCGATGATCCGCGGCGCAAGCCTGTCCTGTGCATAGGCCCGCGCCGTGTCGCGGATCATCCGCTCGTCATCTTCTAGCTGATCGTCGAGGAAAAAGGGGTCTGCCCAGTCGAATGCGCCCATGCCGGCCATTGATAACTCCTGCTGCGCATCCTTGGCGCGATTTCATTTTCACCGTTCGTGTCGAGTAGAGACCGAGCTTGTCGAGAGTTCGTGTCGAGACACATGTGTTCCCTCGATATGCCATCTCGACAGGCTCGATGGCTACTCGGGACGAACGGGGGTGGTGGGGCGGCTCATAAATCGAGCACCCGATCGTCGAACAGCCCGAACGCCAGGGTCGAGGCGTAGAAGGCGATAGCCTTCTCGCGCGGCATGGTGCTCGCCCATTTGCGCATGTCGAAGGCTGCATTCTGCAATGCCATCAGTGCCTGCGACGCGACCAGCGCATCGACCGGGCGGATCGATCCTTCGGCGATGCCGTCCATCATCGTGCCGGCGTAGCGTCGCGCGATCCGGTTGGAGCGCTCGACCATCGCCCGGCGTACCGTGCGCGGCAGGCCCGACAGGGCGGTGGTCCGCAGCAACGGCCCGCGTTCGGAGAATTGAATGTCGAGCAGGGTGGCGATGGTGCCGGTCAGCCGGTCCCAGTGGCTGCCCCCGCGCTCGTCGGCAAGCTGCTGCGCGTCGGCGATCGTGTCGAAGCTGCGTCTGTAGCAGGCAATGACCAGATCGTCCTTCGCATCGAGGTGATGGTAGAAGCTGCCCTTGGTGACGTTAAGCTCGGACGCGATCTTCTGCACCGATGCCCCGCGATAGCCCAGTTCGTTGATGAGGCGGGTCGCGGCGAGCAGGAAGGCTTCGCGCCCGGGCTCGGGCTCGTCATGTTCCAGGTCGATCAGTTCGGGTGCCCAATTCTGTTCCGGCCCGGCGATGCCATGTTCGAACACGTCCATCAGCCGGTCCTCGATCCGGCCGAACTGGTCGAGTTCGTACCTGACCAGCCACATCGGCAGCCAGAAGGTGTTCTCGAGCAGCACGTGCGCACGGGCGCCGTGCAGGTCGGTCTGGGCGCGGCTGGCGGCGGGGCCCCACAGGCTGCGGGTCGTGCGGAACACACGCTGCCAGCCCGCCAGCAGGCGGCCGCGCACCGGCTCCTCCATCGCGCGGAGATCGGACAGGACCGCGAAGGCCTGTTCCTCGCCCTGCTCGATTCGCGCGAAGCGTTCCATGTTGAGCGCGAGATAATGGGCGACTCGTGCCTGCGGGGTCGGCTTGGTCAGCGAGTCGTCGAGCATCGCCTGCAGTCTTTCGAGCGTGTGCTCGAAACAGGCGGCGGCAAGATCCTCCTTGCGCTTGAAGTAGTAAGTGACGCTGGTGGTGTTCAGCCCCACGCGCCGCGCCACGTCCGCGAAGGTCATGCCTTTCGCGCTCTGTTCGTTGATTGCTTCGGCGGCGGCGGCGAGAATCGCGTCCCGCTTGGCGCGGAACCGCTTCGTGCCTGCCTCCTCCTCCCCCTGGACGTCTTCGGCAGCTTGCATGCGCCAAACTGTAACATCTTCTTTTCGAAGAGACAGTGTTTTTTCTATGCGCCTGTATGACGGCGATTTCAGCCGCAAAGGCGCTTTACCGAAAACGCGGTACGGTCTAACGCCGATCGAAAGAGCGATGGAGGATGCATCATGGATTTCACGCTGAGCGAGCGCGAGACCTATTTTCGGGATCGTGTGAAGACCTTCATCGACCAGAACATCCGACCCCGCCAGGACGAATACCACCGGCAGGAACATGAGGGCGAACGCTGGAAGGTCATCCCGGTGATCGAGGAGATGAAGGTCAAGACCAAGGAGGCGGGCCTCTGGAATTTCTTCATGCCGCCGCACTCCGGCCAGCGCCATGTCGACGACAGTTTCGAGTTCGAAGGTACGCAGCTCACCAACCTCGAATATGCGCTTTGCGCCGAAGAGATGGGCAAGGTCGGCTGGGCGTCGGAATGCTTCAACTGCTCGGCGCCCGACACGGGCAATATGGAGGTTCTTCATCGCTACGGTACGCTGGAGCAGAAGGAGCAGTGGCTGCGCCCGCTGATGAACGGCGAGATCCGTTCGGCTTTCCTGATGACCGAGCCGGCAGTCGCATCGTCCGACGCGACCAACATCGAAACACGGATGGAGCGCGACGGCGATCATTATGTGATCAACGGCCGGAAATGGTGGTCTTCGGGCGTCGGCGATCCGCGCTGCAAGGTCGCGATCGTGATGGGCAAGACCAACCCGGAAGGGTCGCGCCACAGCCAGCAAAGCCAGATCCTGGTACCGATGGACGCGCCCGGCGTGACGATCGAGCATATGCTGACCGTCTATGGCTATGATCATGCGCCGCACGGCCATGGGCAGGTGCTGCTCGAAAATGTCCGCGTGCCGGTGGAGAATCTGCTGCTCGGCGAGGGGCGTGGCTTCGAGATCGCACAGGGGCGCCTTGGACCGGGCCGCATCCATCACTGCATGCGCACCATCGGCGTGGCCGAGGTCGCGATCGAGGCGATGGCCAAGCGGCTGCTTACCCGAGTCGCCTTCGGCAAGCGCATCGCCGATCATTCGATCTGGGAACAGCGTATCGCCAAGGCGCGGATCGATATCGAGATGACGCGCCTCCTCTGCCTCAAGGCGGCGGATATGATGGACAAGGCGGGCAACAAGTCGGCTCAGCTCGAGATCGCGATGATCAAGGTGGCGGCGCCGACCATGGCGCTGCAGATCCTCGACGACGCGATCCAGGCGCATGGCGGTGGGGGCGTGAGCCAGCATTTCGGTCTCGCCCATGCCTGGGCGGCAATGCGCACCCTGCGCTTCGCCGACGGTCCGGACGAGGTCCACAACCGCGCGATCGCCCGCAACGAATTCGGGAAATATGCCGACCTGCCCGAGGCGATCGCCGCCAAGGAAGCAGTGCGCCGGTAATCTTACCGTCACCCCGGACCTGGTCCGGGGCCACTCATCCACTCGCGCTTGCTGCGCGGTGGACCCCGGATCAGGTCCGGGGTGACGAAAGGAAAAATGTGAAAGCCGCAGTCCTTTTCGAACCGAAGACGCCGCTCCGTATCGAGGAGATCACCGTCTCCAACCCCGGTCCGCGCGAAGTGCTGATCCGTACCGTTGCGGTCGGGGTCTGCCGGTCGGACCTGCATTTCGTCGACGGCGCCTATCCGCACCCGCTGCCCACCATCCCGGGGCATGAGGCCGCGGGTATCGTCGAGGCGGTTGGCAGCGACGTCTCGACGGTCAGGGTCGGCGACCATGTCGTGACCTGCCTGTCGGTGTTCTGCGGGCACTGCGAGTTCTGCGTCACCGGACACATGTCGCTTTGTGTCGATCCCAGCGTACGCCGGCCCAAGGGTGCATCGCCGCGCCTGATGATGGGCGAGCAGCCGATCGCTCAGATGCTCAACCTGTCGGCCTATGCCGAGCAGATGCTGGTCCATGAGCATGCCTGTGTTGCGATCGACCGCGACATGCCGCTCGACCGTGCCGCGTTGATCGGCTGCGCGGTGACGACGGGCGCTGGCGCGGTGTTCAACACCAGCGATGTGACCCCGGGCGAGACGGTGTGCATCGTCGGCTGTGGCGGCATCGGCCTTGCTGCGGTCAATGCAGCGAAGATCGCCGGCGCCGGCAAGATCATCGCGCTCGATCCGGTGCCGGAGAAGCGCGCGCTGGCCGAGAAGCTCGGCGCGACCCATTCGATCGATGCGCTGGCCGATACGGCGGCGGATCAGGTGGTCGAGATCAGCAAGGGCGGCGTGCATCATGCCATCGAGGCGGTGGGCCGGCCGCAATCGGCCGCGACGGCGGTGAAGGTCCTGCGCCGCGGCGGCACAGCGACGATCCTCGGCATGATGCCGCTGGGCGAGAAGGTCGGGCTCTCCGCGATGGATCTGCTCGCGGGCAAGAAGCTTCAGGGCGGGCTCATGGGGTCGAACCGCTTCCCGGTCGATATCCCGCGCCTGGTGGATTTCTACATGCGCGGGCAACTCGACTTGGACACGATCATTGCCGATCGCCTGCCGCTGGAGAGGATCAACGATGCGTTCGACGACTTGCGGAAAGGCGATTCGACCCGGTCGGTGATCACCTTCGCATGACCGCGCGGGAAGACGCGAACGTGACGATGGTGGGGACCATCCCTGTCCCCCAGGACGACACGATCGATCCGCGGGCGGTCGAACGCTGGATGGGGCGCAACACGCCGGGTTTTGCCGGCCCGGTTACCCTGTGCAAGTTCAAGGGCGGCCAGTCCAACCCGACCTACCGTGTCGATACGCCGGGCAAATCCTATGTCCTGCGACGCCAGCCCTTCGGCAAATTGCTGCCCTCAGCGCATGCGGTCGACCGCGAATACCGGTTGATCGCCGGGCTTCATCCAACCGGCTTTCCGGTACCCGCGCCGTTTGGCTTGTGTCAGGATCCGGACGTGATCGGTTCGATGTTCTACATCATGGAGCTGGTCGAGGGGCGCAACCTGTGGGACGGCTCGCTGCCGGGCATGGCACCGGAGGACCGGCGCGACGTCTACAATGCGATGGTCGATACGCTCGCCGCGCTCCACAATACGGATTATGTCGCGGCGAGCCTTGGCGACTATGGCAAGCCGGGCAATTATTTCGAGCGCCAGGTCGCGCGCTGGACCAAGCAATATCGGGCGTCCGAGACCGAGCATATGCCCGAAGTCGAGGCGCTGATCGAGTGGCTGCCACGCACGCTTCCCGAGCAGACACGTACCTCGATCGTGCATGGCGACTATCGTATCGACAACATGATCTTCGCCGGCGGCGAAGCCCGGGTGATCGCGGTGCTCGACTGGGAACTGTCGACCCTGGGGGATCCGCTCGCCGATTTCTCCTATTTCCTGATGAACTGGGTCACTCAGCCTGAGGGGCGCTCAGGCGTGATGGGGCTGGCCGGAGCGGAAACCGGTATCCCGACGATCGAAGACATCGTCGCACGCTATTGCAGGGCGACGAAGCGCGACGGGGTGCCGCAGCTCGACTGGTATTTCGCCTACAACCTTTTCCGCCTGACTGGCATCGTCCAGGGCATCAAGAAGCGCATCGTCGACGGCACCGCCTCAAGCGCCCAGGCGGCCAAAACGGCTGAACGCGTGCCCGGGCTTGCGGCGGCGGCATGGGGTTTTGCGCAGAAAGCGGGCGCTTAGGAGAGAGCGATGTCGCAGTTCGACCTGACTGGAAAGGTCGCCATCATCACCGGCTCCTCGAAGGGGATCGGCAAGGCAAGTGCCTTCGAGCTGGCCGAACATGGCGCAAAGGTCGTCATCTCAAGTCGCAAGCAGGATGTCTGCGATGAGGTGGCGGCTGAGATCAACGCGAAATATGGCGACGGCACCGCGATCGCGGTCGCCGCGAATATCTCCGACAAGGCCGGCCTGCAAAGCCTGGTCGACGAAACGCGGCGTGCCTTCGGTCAGGTCGACGTGCTGGTCTGCAACGCTGCATCCAACCCCTATTACGGCCCGCAGGAGGACATCGCCGACGATCAGTTCCGCAAGATCCTCGACAACAACATCATCTCCAACCACTGGCTGGTCTCCATGGTCGCGCCCGAGATGCGCGCGCGGAAATCGGGATCGATCGTCATCATCTCCTCGATCGGCGGGTTGCGCGGATCGCCGGTGATCGGTGCCTATTGCATCTCGAAGGCGGCCGACATGCAGCTTGCTCGTAACCTCGCGGTCGAGTTCGGGCCGGACAATGTCCGGGTGAATTGCATCGCCCCCGGCCTGATCAAGACCGACTTCGCGCGCGCGCTGTGGGAAGACGAGAAGCTGGCCGAGCGCCGCAACGCCGCTACCCCGCTACGTCGCATCGGCAATCCCGAGGAGATCGCGGGCGGAGTCGTGTTCCTCGCCTCGGCTGCAAGCGCTTTCATGACCGGCCAGACGATCGTGATCGATGGTGGCGTGACGATCTAGGAGAAAAGAAATGGCAAGGTTCACCGGCAAATCGATCATCGTCACCGGCGCCGGGTCGGGCATCGGCCGGGCCGCCTCGCTCCTCTTTGCCAGCGAAGGCGGCCAAGTGATCGCGGCTGACAAGTCCGATGCAGTGTTCGAGACCGCCGACCTGATCGACAAGGTGGGCGGCACCGGCCACGCCATCCAGATCGATGCGGGTAGTGAAGAGGACGTGATCCGCGCGGTCACGGTGGCGTGCGAATATTATGGCGGGCTGGACGTGATGTTCGCCAACGCCGGCATCTCGGGCGGCATGGCCAATATCTTCGATACCGATGTCGCGTTGATCACTGAAGTGCTGCGCGTGAACCTGATCGGGCCCTATCTCGCGATCAAGCACGCAGCGCCCAGGATCGCCGAGCGCGGCGGCGGGGCGATCGTGCTGACCGCCAGCGTTGCCGGCATCCGCTCGGGGGCGGGCAGCCCCGCCTATTCGGCGTCCAAGGCGGGGGTGATCAACCTCGCGATGGTCTCCGCGCAACAGCTCTCCGGATCGAACGTCCGGGTCAACGCCATCTGCCCCGGCCTTACCGAGACCGGCATGACCAAGCCCACGTTCGATTATGCCCGGGAGGCAGGCAAGCTCGACCGGGTGGGGCGTTTGAACCCGCTTCGCCGCGGCGCGCAGCCCGAAGAACTGGCCAAGGTCGCCGCTTTCCTCGCCTCGGATGATGCAAGCTATGTCAACGGTCAGGCGATCGCGGTGGATGGCGGACTGTCGTCCAGCCATCCGGTGATCCGCCAGGAATATGGCAAGACGGCAGTCTAGACTGAACGCCGCCCGGTGGCTCAGCTATCGCCTTCGCCCCGGAAATCCCGGCGCGAATCGTGGAGCGTGCGCGACGGGCGTTCCACACGCACCGGGTCCGCGTCCTGAACCGTTCCCGTGAGGATCGCCAGCATCGTGACGATGGCATCCCGCTCCCGCGTGTCGAGCTTATCGAACATGTCGACCAGCTGGCGTTCCTCGCCCTCCCGGCTGCCATCCCCGCGCCGGCCCGTAAGGACATATCCTATGTCGACGCTATGGCCGGCCAGCCGATACAGATATTCGACGGTCGGTGCTGTCTTGCCGGTCTCGTAGGAAACCTGACTATTCTTCTTCACGCCTCCCAGCACCGCAAACTCCTGCTGGTTGGAACCAGTAAGAATCCGCGCTTCGCGCAGCCGTTCGCCGAACCGGCGAAGTTGTTCGTCGCCTTTCATAATGCCTTGCGAGGTGCGAAATTTCGGTATAAGTTCGAAATATCGTCCCATAATTGGCGGTATGGTGTGATGTTGTTTGCAGGAATGCACAAGGAGGACGTCAAGGCCGTGCTGCGCAAGAGGTTCGGATCCGTCGCCGCATTCGAGCGGGCGCACTCGCTTGCCGCCCAGTCAGTCTCCGAAATCTTTCGGGGAAGGGCGAGCAAACGCACGAGCGACGCCGTCGAGCGAGTCCTGCGTGAGGAGGGGAAGGCAACCGAATCCATAACTTCGGTTGATACCGGCGCACCGCCGGCATTTCATCGTCTAAATGTCGAGAACCGCTAGGCATGGTGATACTTTACGAAAGCGACCCGAATGACGGCCCGCTCAGCGCCGATGAAAAGGGGATGTTGCGCGCGTTGCATCGTGGCTGGCGATTCAGCGTCGATACGCACGGCGAACGCGCGCTGGTCCGGCGCGGGCTGGTGACGCTGGGCGACTGGCAGCTTGGCATGCTCGTATTCCATGACATGCCCTTCCTCACCGAGCATGGTGCCAGGATCGCGGCTCGATTGGTTGCGGAAGAGACGAACGAGCGTCGCCGGTTCCCGCGTGGATTTGCCGTCATCCAGGGTGGGCTGGCCTGAAGGCCGGATCGATTGACAGCTTCCTCCCGGGGCAGCACCTTTCCGTAAAATCGAGGAGGGGCCCGTGAGAATCCTGGTGAAGGCACTTGTTTTTGCGGCGCTGATCGTGGGGGCATCCCCGGCCCCTGCACAGGAAATCGTCGTCACCGCCTCACGTGTGCGCGGCGTTGTCGATGCCGCACCGTCAATGCCCGCGGTCACGCTGCGGCGTACCGCCGATTTCGCGGTCCAGCGCGTGAAGCTGACCGGAGACACGCGTGAGGCGGCCCGCCGACGCGATGAAATCTATGCGATGATCCGCGGGGCGATCGATCTCCAAGGCAAATATGGCATCGAATTGTCGACCGGTACGCTGGTGGTCGAGCCGCTTACCATCGCCAACTATCGCGACCTGCCGCTGCAAAAGGACGACGACGACCGTGCCGACACCGAGACGACGACCTTCCTGGTCAAGACTCGGCTCGCCCCCGGCATGGACGCCAAGGCGGCGCTAGACCGAATCACCAAATTCGTCGCCGCCGTGCCAAGCGTCGGCCGTGCCGAGTTGAAGGCGGAGGGCGACATGACCCTGTCGGTGGTCAAGCCCGAGCAATATCGCGGCGCCATCGTCGATCTGATCGCGGCGGATGCGCTCGCCAACGCCACGAAATTCGGTTCGGATTATGGCGTCGAGGTACGCGGACTTGACCGCCCCGTCGAATGGGCGAGGGCGAGCCTGACCGAGGTGTTCCTGTACCTGCCGTCGAGCTACGCCGTCCGGCCGAAGGACTGATTATTCGCGCAACCGCATCAGCCCTTCCTGTGCGACGCTCGCCACCAGCCTGCCGTCGCGGCTGTAGATCCTGCCGCGGTTGAAGCCGCGGGCATGACCGGCCCAGGGGCTGTCGCAAGAATAGAGCAGCCAGTCGTCGGCACGGAATTCCTCGTGCAGCCACAGTGCATGGTCGAGGCTGGCGGTCTGCACATTGTGCGTCATCCAGTTGATACCGTGCGCCAGCATCGACGTGCCGAGCAGCGACATGTCCGACGCATAGGCCAGGATCGCGCGGTGCATGGCTGCATCGTCGCCGATCGGGGCGACAAGGCGGAACCAGCTGTCCTGCTTCGGTTCCTGCTTGACCGGCCTGAACCAGCTTCGCGGATGCACCGGGCGGATCTCGATCGGCCGTGACCGAAGCATGTGTCGCCGGAACTTCTCCGGGATATCGTCGATCATCTCGCGGCGAAGCTCGATGTCGGATTTCAGTTCATCCGGCCCCGGCACGTCGGGCATCTTGTCCTGATGGTGCAGCCCTTCCTCGGGAATCTGGAAGCTCGCCGCCATGTTGAGGATCGGCTGGCCCTGCTGCATCGCGATCACGCGCCGAGTCGCGAAGCTGCGGCCTTCGAAATCGCGCACCACGCGGAAGATGATCGGGAAATCCTCGTTCCCCGGCCGCATGAAATAGGCGTGGAGCGAGTGGGCGATCTTGGGCGCGTCGGTCGATCGCTGCGCTGCCTGCAGTGCCTGGGCGATCACCTGCCCCCCGAACACGCGGCCTACGCCGCCCGGCTGACGCTTGCCGCGATAGAGATCGGTATCGATCTCCTCGATTTCGAGCAGATCCACCAGGCCCTGGGCGAGCGCTTCGGGCGGCATGTCGGGTGGCGTGTTGAGGTCCATCAGTAACCCGCCGCCCGTGCGAGCTTGTCGGCATGGAAGTTCGCGTCGCCGAACATCTCGGCCAGGACACGCGCCCGCTTCATGTAGAAGCCGATGTCATATTCGTCGGTCATGCCGATGCCTCCGTGCATCTGCACGCCCTCCTGCACGCTGAGCGTGGTGGCAAGGGCGGTCATCGCTTTTGCGACCGACACGGCTGCATCCGCCTTCTCGTCCGAAGCATCGAGCAGTTGCTGGGCCTTGAGCACGGCGGCGCGAGCGACCTCCATCTCCGAATAGAGATGGGCGGCGCGATGCTGCAGCGCCTGGAAGCTGCCGATCGTTACGCCGAACTGCTTGCGCTCCTTGAGATAGGACACGGTCATGTCCATCGCCCCTCCGCCAACGCCGAGCAGTTCGGCCGAGGCACCAGTGCGCCCGGCCGCAAGCAGCCGCGCGAGCGGATCGTGGCCGGCATCGACCTCGCCGATCACCGCATCAGCGGTCAGCTCGACATTGTCGAACTCGAGACGCGCCGCGATGCTCGAATCGGCCAGCCTCTCGGCCTCGGCGGTCAGCCCCGCCGCGCCCTTCTCGACCGCGAACAGGGTGATGCCATTCGAATCGTCGGCCGAACCGGCGGTACGCGCGGCGACGATGATCAGGTCGGCAACATGGCCATGGGTGACGAACTGCTTCCTGCCGGACAGCCGGAAGCCATTGCCCGAGCGTTCGGCCTTCAGCGCGACGCTGTCGCGATGCTTTGCGCTCTCGTCGATGGCCAGCGCGGCGACGGTCTCGCCGACGAGGATGCCCGGGTACCAGCGGTTCGCCTGGGCGCTGCCCTTCAACGCTTCGACAGCGGCGACGGCGGTGGCGAGGAAAGGGGAGGGGGAAAGATTGCGGCCGATCTCTTCGAGCACGATCCCGGCATCGACATGACCGAGCCCAAGCCCGCCCGCATCTTCGCCGATCAGGATGCCGGTGAAGCCCATCTCGGCAAAGCTCTTCCACAGGTCGCGCGAGAAGCCCGCCGCGTCCTTGTCGTCGCGCAGCTTGCGCATGTGTGAGACCGGCGCATGCTCGGCGACGAAATCGCGCGCGGTATCGCGGAGCATCGTCTGTTCGTCGTTCAGATAGAGAGGCATTCGATTTTCCTTCTTCTCCCTCTCCCCGCTGGCGGGGAGAGGGTCGGGGAGGGGCGCAGTATCGAGCGACGTCGCGTCGTCCTGCCCTTCTCCCGCTTTCGCTTCGCTCTGCACCTCCTCCCCGCAAATGGGGAGAGGGAGATCAATTCGACGGCAGATCCAGGATCCGCTTGGCGATGATGTTGAGCTGCACCTCGCTGGTGCCGCCTTCGATCGAGTTCGCCTTGGTCCGGAGCCACGCCCGGGGACCCGCGCCACCGGAGGAGCGCTCGCTCTCCCATTCGAGCGCGTCCGATCCGCCCGCTGCCATCATCAGCTCATGCCGGCTCTTGTTCAGTTCGGTGCCGTAATATTTCATCATGCTCGGCTGCGCCGGATGCGCGCGACCTGCCTTGAGCTCGTCAATGAATCGTTCGGACATCATCCCGAACGCCCTGGACCGCACCTCGAACAGTGCGATGCTCGCCCGCAGCAGCGGATCGGCGAGCCGGCCATCATGATCCAGCCCGATCGTCGCGATCGCGCCGTCGACCAGCGGATTGCCGCCGACCGAGCCGAGACCCATGCCGGAGATCATCTCGCGCTCATGCCCGAGCAGATATTTGGCGACATCCCAGCCCTTGTTCTCGTCATGGACGCGCTGCGACTTCGGCACCTTCACATTGTCGAAAAAGGTCTCGCAGAAGGGCGAATAGCCGGAGATCAGCAGGATCGGCTTCGTCAACACGCCCTCGCTTGCCATATCGAACAGCACGAAGCTGATGCCGCCCTGCTTGGTCGTCTTGTCGGTGCGGACGAGGCAGAAGATCCAGTCGGCCTTGTCGGCATAGCTGGTCCAGACCTTCTGGCCGTTGACCAGATAATGGTCGCCCTTGTCCTCAGCCGAGGTGGCGAGCGCTGCCAGATCGGACCCGGCATTCGGCTCCGAATAGCCCTGACACCAGCGAATCTCGCCGCGTGCGATCTTGGGCAGGTAATCAAGCTTCTGCTCCTCAGTGCCGTATTTCAGCAACGCTGGCCCGAGCATCGAGATGCCGAAGCTGTTGAGCGGATTGCGCGCCCGGATTCGCCCCATCTCCTCGCGCAGGATCTTGGTCTCGGCCGGGCTCAGTCCGCCGCCGCCATAGGCCTTGGGCCAGTCGGGTACGGTCCAGCCGCGTGCGCCCATCCGGTCCATCCAGGCCTTTTGCGCCGGAGACAGCATGCTCTGGTCGCGGCCGCCCCACACGGCGTCCTTCTCCGACCGTATCGGTTCGCGCATCTCGGCCGGACAATTCTCTTCCAGCCAGGCACGCGTCTCGGCGCGGAAGTTTTCGAGGTCGGTCATTATTTGCTCCAGACTAATTCATGAGCCAGCCGGGCTGCGGCGATGGCATTATGGTCGCGATTGAGCCCGGCAATGACTTGCATGCCGATCGGCAGTCCTTCCGCTGTGCGCCCGATCGGCACGGATGTGGAGGGGAGGCCGGGATAGGTGGCGAGGCCGGGCCAGGCGAATTGCAGGGCGAAGAAGGTCTGTTCACCATCAATGGCCAGCAGGCGCTGGCGGAGGTCGGTGTCGTCATGCGCAAAGGCGACGCTGCCCAGTGCGGGGGCGAAGATCACGTCGAATTCCCCGAACAGCCGGGTCCAGGCGCGGGTGTTGCGCGCCTGATCGTCGAGCATCGAGAACCATTGCGGCAGTGTCGCCGCAGTGCCGCCCTCGGGCGGAGCGCCACGCGCCATCGCGATGGCGAGCATGCGCATGTAATCGCCCTGCTGCGTGGCTAGATCGGGCAGGAGACCGGTCGAACGCGATATTCGGGCCCCGGCGGCTTCCAGCTTTGCTGCGGCATGCTCGATCGCGGCGACGATCGCCGGATCGGTCTTGGCAAGCGGATGCTCGGTCAGTAGCAGGATACGCAGGCCGCGCGGTTTATCGATCGTCGCGCGAGGTTGCGGGATATCGGCGACGAGGTCGAACGCGAGTGCCAGGTCGGCCCCGTCGCGCGCCATCGGCCCGATCACCGAGAGGACGACGCGGGCCCCGTCGGTGCCGGGAAAGAAATGCCCCTCGGTCGGTAGCACGCCGAAGGTCGGCTTGTGTCCCCACACGCCACAGAAATGCGCGGGCACGCGGATCGAGCCGCCGATATCGGAGCCATATTCGAGGGGGACCATCCCACTTGCCAGCGCCGCGGCCGACCCGCCGGAGGAACCGCCCGGTACGCGGGTATGATCATGTGGATTGTTAGTGCAGCCATAGATCGGGTTGACCGATTGCAGGTCGGCAAGGCCGACCGGCACGTTGGTCTTGCCGAGGAATACCGCGCCCGCCGCCTTCAATCGCGTGACCGCGACGGCATCCTTTAGCGCGACATGGTTGCGATGCGCTTCGAAGCCCCAGGTCGTCGGCAGGCCGGCGATGTCGTAGCTTTCCTTGATCGTCATCGGAACGCCGAGCAGAGGTGCCGTGTCGCCCGCGGCGAGGCTGCGGTCCATCTCCGTCGCCTGCCGCCGCGCGCGATCGAAATCGCGCACGACAACTGCGTTGATCGGCCCATCGCGCGCCTCGATGCGCGCGATGGCCGCCTCGCATTCGAGGAGCGCACTGGTTTCGCCGGCGCGGATCGCCGCGGCGGTTTCGAGGGCCGATTTCTCGGTCATTCACCTGCTCCGTTCGCTTCGAGTGCAGTCGAGACGCCTTGTGTCCCGACTGCGCTCGACAGGAACGGTGAGGCAGCTTCCTGCTGCATCAATTGAACCGCCCGCCGCTCTCCGCCTTTTCCTTCAGCAGCGGCGCGACCTTGAAGCCATGCTTATCGAGGCCGGCGACGATCTTCTTCAGGCCCTCGGTATCGGCCCAGAACATCGGGCCGCCGCGATAGACCGGCCAGCCATAGCCATAGATCCACACCACATCGATGTCCGATGCGCGCTGCGCCATCTTCTCCTCGAGGATCAGCGCGCCTTCATTGACCATGGTGTAGAGCGTCTTCTCGATGATCTCCTCGTCGCTGATCTCGCGCTTCGCCAGGTTCGACTTTGACCGGAACTCCTCGATGATCTCGGCTACCCTTGGGCTCGGCGTCGGATTCCGCTTCTCGTCATAATCGTAGAAGCCCTTGCCCGTCTTCTGGCCCCAGCGGCCCTCGGCGGCGAGCGCGTCGCGGATATTCTCGATCCGGGTCGGGTCGCGGTGCCAGCCGATATCGACGCCGGCGAGGTCGCTCATCTGGAACGGGCCCATCGGCATGCCGAACGCGACATGCACGCGGTCGATCTGTTCTGGCGTGGCGCCTTCCATCAGCAGCTTGTTGGCTTCGACCTGGCGCGGCATCAGCATGCGGTTGCCGATGAAGCCGTGGCAGACGCCCGCGACCACGGCGACCTTCCTGATCGTCTTGGACAGCGCCATCACCGTGGCGAGGACATCGGGCGCGGTCTTCGCGCCGCGCACCACTTCGAGCAGCTTCATCACGTTCGCTGGCGAGAAGAAGTGCATGCCGAGCACATCCTCAGGTCGGCCGATGCTGGCCGCGATCTCGTCGACATTGAGATAGCTGGTGTTGGACGCAAGGATCGCACCCGGCTTGGCGATGGTGTCGAGCCGGCCGAAGATCTCCTTCTTCACGTCCATATTCTCATAGACCGCCTCGATGATGAGGTCGCAGTCCTTGAGCGAGTCGAAATCGAGCGTCGGGTTCAGGGCGCCCATCGCCGCTTCGACCTGTTCCGGCTTCATCCGGCCCTTGGCGGCACTTGCCTCGTAGTTCTTGCGGATCACGCCCGTGCCGCGATCGAGCGCCTCCTGGGCCATTTCGACGATCGTCACCGGAATGCCGGCGCTCAGGAAATTCATCGAGATGCCGCCGCCCATGGTGCCGGCGCCGATCACGCCGACACGCTTGATCGGGCGGAGCGCGATATCGGCGGGCACGCCGTCGATCTTCGCTGCCTGGCGCTCGGCGAAGAAGATATGGCGCTGGGCTGCCGACTGGACGCCCATGATCAGCTTCATGAACTCTTGCCGTTCGAACGCGACGCCTTCTTCATAGGTCGATCCGTCCGACGCCTTTTCGACACAGGCGATGTTGGCGGCGGGCGCGTCGAAGCCGCGGAAGCGCTTGGCGTTCTCCTTCTTGAACGCAGCGACCGCGTCAGGGTCCGGCGTCGCGGTCTTCTGGCTGGCGCGGGGCAGGGGAGTCTTGTCGGCTACGTCGCGTGCAAAGGCGATCGCGTCGGCTTCGAGGCTGTCCTCGCCGGCCAGCTTGTCGATCAGTCCCGCGTCGAGCGCGCGCTTGGCCGAGATCGGATCGCCCTTGGCGGTCATCTCCAGCGCGAGTGCAACGCCGGCGATGCGCGGGATGCGCTGGGTGCCGCCGGCGCCCGGGAGCAGGCCGAGCTTCACCTCGGGCGTGCCGATCTTCGCCGATGGCACGGCGATGCGATAGTGGCAGGCCAGCGTCACCTCGCAGCCGCCACCCAGCGCGGTGCCATGGATCGCGGCAATCACCGGCTTGGCCGATGCCTCGATCGTGTCGACCAGGGTCGGCAGGCCGGGCTCCTGCATCGGCTTGCCGAATTCGGTGATGTCGGCGCCGGCAAAGAAGGTGCGGCCATCGCAGCGGATCACCATCGCCTTGATGCTGGCATCGGCGAGGCCTTCCTTCACGCCTGCCTCGAGGCCCTGGCGGACGGCGGCGCCCAACGCGTTGACCGGCGGGTTGTCCGAGATGATGACCAGTACGTCGTCATGGCGTTCGGTGCGAATGGGGGACGTCATTTCACTCTCCTGCAATCTTCGGAATTCCGGGGCTCGCCCGTACGGGAAGGTCTGGGTTGATCAGGTCAGGGCCGAATAGATCAGCGTCTTCAGCTCGCGGCGGATCGGATATACGTTGGCCGGGCTCATCTGGGTCATGAATATCATGGT
>CZQE01000388.1_pt1 | contig 20642 bp, 13 predicted proteins | sample 734431 | NCBI WGS metagenome assembly CZQE01 (sample SAMEA3597869, study PRJEB11362) | hydrothermal vent metagenome | biome: marine hydrothermal vent biome; feature: marine hydrothermal vent; material: ocean water | place: Atlantic Ocean | collected 2010-09-19/2010-10-04
TGTGCATCGAGCTGTTCGAGATAGGGCGAATAGCCCTCGTGGTAGCGATTGGTCGCCAGCCGCAGCCCTTCGGCCAGCGCGTCGAGCTGGCGCTGTGCCGAGGCAGCCTGCTCGCCGAGCCGCGCGGCCGCGGCCAGCGCGTCCTCGACCTCGCGGAACGCAGTCAGCGCCGCACGGCGATAGGCGAACGCAGCCTGGTCGCGCTGCGCGCCCGCTGCTTCAGCCTGCGCCGTCAGCCGCCCGCCCTGGAACAGGGGGGCGAGGACGCTGGCCCCGAGCGACCAGATTGTGATCGGGTCCTGCAGCACCGTCGAAAAGGCGGCGCCCGCGGCGGCGGTGAGCTGCACTTGCGGCTGGAAGCGCTTGCGCGCCGCCGCCAGAGACTTGTCGCTCGCTGCGAGCTGATACTCGGCTTGGGCCACATCGGGGCGGCGGCGGAGCAGCTCGGATGGCAGGCCGGCGGGAATGGCCGGCTCGGTCAGCCGGTCAAGCGCAAGACCGCGCGCGATCGCCTGCGGGGTCTCGCCGGACAACGCGCTGAGCGAGTCCTCGGTCCGGGCGATGCCGAGCTCGATCTGGGGGATGATCTGCGCGGTCGCCTCATATTCGGCCTCGGCCTGCTGCAGTTCGAGCTTGGGGGAATAGCCGCGGCTGACGCGCGAGCGGGCGATGCGCAGCGAATCCGATCGCGCCGCCAGGGTGGAGCGGGCGATCTCGAGCCGGGCGTCGAGGCCGCGCAGGGTGACATAGCCGTTCGCGGTGGCGCCCGCGACTGAAAGCCGGACGGCATCACGTGCCGCCTCGCTCGCCAGATAGGCATCGCGCGCGGCTGAGCGCTGATCGGCGAGGCGGCCGAACAGGTCGATCTCGTAACTGGCCTCTATCTGTGGCTGCAGCGCGGTCTGGTTCAGCGGCAGGCCAAAGGCGCTGACCGAGCGCGAGGGGCCGCCGCCGATGCCGGCGTCGAGCGCAGGGAGCAGCCGCGACCGGGCCAGCGCAATATTGGCCTGCGCCTCGCGCACGCGGCCGGCGGCGATGGCGATGTCCGGATTGTTGGCCAGCGCCTTTTCGACCAGCGCCGTCAGTGCCGGATCGCCGAACGCCTGCCACCAGTCGCGGTAGAGCGGCGCGACTGGCCCGGCATTGGTGCGCCAGGCGGGCGGCGGCACGACGGATGAGACCCGGGCAGTTTCAACCGCCGGACCGGCGCAGGATGCGAGCAGCAGCAGCGCGGTGCAGGATGTCGTCCTGATCACGGGCGCTTCCCGCCGCGCGTGTCGATGCTGAGCTCGACCGACATGCCGGGGCGAAGCCGCGCCGCGAGCGGCTGGCCGGGATCGATCGCCACGCGCACGGCGATCCGCTGCGCCACCTTCACGAAATTGCCGGTCGCATTGTCGGATTTCAGCACCGCGAACTCGGATCCGGCGGCGGGCGACATGTTCTCGACATGGCCGGTCAGCGCCGCGCTGCCCAGTGCATCGACCTTGAAGCGGGCGCGCTGGCCGATCGCCATGTCGCGCGTCTGGGCTTCCTTGTAGTTGGCGACGACCCAGACATTGTGCGGCACGAGGAACAGCAATTGCGTGCCCGCCGTCACATAGGCGCCGCGGCGCACGCCGATCTCGGAAAGCTGGCCTGCCTCGGGCGTGCGGATGATGGTGTTGTCGAGATCGATCTGGGCGAGGCGGAGTTGCGCCTTGGCCGCCTCCACCGAGGCCTCCAGCCCGGCGCGGCCGACCAGCACGGTGCGGACGTCCTGGGTGCCGATCGAGCGGCTCGCCTGGGCCTGACGCACGCCCGCCTCGGCGGCGAGCAGGGTGGCGCGGGTCTGGTCGAATTCGCGGGTCGAGATCGATCCGTCGGCGACCAGCGCCTTGGCGCGCTTCATGTCAGCCTGGGCGCGGACGAGCTGGGCGCTGGCATTGGCGATGCCGGCATCCTGGCTCTGGATCGCCACCTCGCGCGAGCGCTGCGCCTGGCTCGAATTGGCGAGGGCGGCCTGTTGCGCGGCGACGTTCGCCTCGGCCTGCGCGACCCGGGCGCGGTAGATCCGGTCGTCGATGGTCGCCAGGACCTGCCCTGCCTTCACCTCGGCGAAGTCCTGCACGGGAACGTCAGTGACATAGCCGCTGACCTGCGGGCTGATGATCGTCACCCGGCCGCGGACATAGGCATTGTCGGTGCGTTCGGTCCAGCCGGCGAACGGGGGCAGGCCCCATGCATAGAGGATGGCGAGGATGGCGCAGATCGCCAGCACGACGATCAGGAAGACCGTCGGGGGTGTCTTGGCCGCTGGCCGCCAGCCACTCGCGGCCGTCTCAGCAGGCAGATCAGGTGGCGGAGCTGCTTCTGGCGTTTCTACTCTTGTGTCGCTCATCTCATTGCCCCTGTTGCGCCTGTGCCTTTTGCATTGCCTGTTGCAGCAGGATGATCGGTGATTGTTCGCCCCGCCGGCGGATCGACCAGCGAATCGCATAGCCCCACAAGGCGACGAAGACAGCGAGCACGCCAACCAGCAGGAACACGTCGTTATAGGCGAGGATGTTCGCCTCGCGCGCGACCTGCTGCGCCAGGAGTGCCGCGCCCTCCGCACTGCGCAGCGCCGGATCGCCGATCACGCCGCCGACCGCGCCGCCGCCAGCCCGCACCCGCGCGGCGACCAGCGGATCGGTCATCACGATATGCTGGACCAGGGCATGCGAGTGGAATTTCTCCCGGATCACCTGGAAGGTCCCGAGCAGCGCATTGCCGATCAGGCCGCCCATGCTCTGGCTGATGCTGAACAGCACGACGAAGCTGACGAAGTTCCGCCCGCCGGCGAGCAGGGTCCGCGCGATGCCGATCACCATCGCCTGCGCCAGGAACAGCAGCGAGGCGAAGCCGATGATCGCCTGGCTGAGATAGAAGCTGCTCGGCCGGGTGAGGTTGGTGGCATCGGCATCCATGAACGACCCGATCACGATCAGCACCACGGCGATGGTGATCGGTCGTGCGACATTGTCGGGGCGGAAGGTGAGGACCGCGGTGGCGAGGCCGGCGATCGAGGCGAGCACGATGATGATGTTGAGGATGACCATCTGGTCGTTGATCATGCCGAGCACGGTCAGCAGCCCGACCGATCCGAACGCCTGTTCCGACAGGAGGATTCGGACCGACGCCGCGACCGCCATCAGCCGCAGGACTTCCCTTGTGGCGAGCCAGCGGGTGTTGATCAGCGGGTTGGCGCGGCGATGCTCCACGATCAGCGCGGCCGCGATCAGCGCGACGCTGGCGGAGAGCGCCCAACCCATCCAGGGCTGGTCGGTCCACCATTCGATCCGCCCTTCGGACAGCACCGCGATCATCAGCCACAGGCCGGGCGCGAGCAGGCCGAAGGTGAGAAAGTCGAGCGGCTCGAACACCTCCTCGCGCTCGCTCGGGGGCAGCGGCACCATCATCACCGCCACCAGCGAGGCAAGCGCCAGTCCCATTTCGAACCAGTAGAGATTGTGCCAGTCGCCCCATTCGAGCAGCCGGGGCGAGAAGACGCGCGCCAGCGGCGAGGCGAGCTGCGGGATGCTGATGCCCATCATCACGCCGGCGAGCCGCTTTGCGGCTGGCATCGCCTGCATGAGGTAGAGGAGCGTCAGGGTTGAAAGGCCGCTCGCCGCGATCCCGCTCATCGCGCGCACCGCCACCGACGTCCAGAAGCCATGGAGGAACAGGTGAAGCAGCGTCGTCGCGGCATAAGCGACGAGCATGTAGCGGATGAAGGGCTGCAATCCGAATTGCTGGCGGTACTTCACCAGCAGCAGGTTGGCCGTAACATTGGTCATGAAATAGGCGGCGGTGAGCCATGCGCTCTCGTTGGTGTTGAGACCAAGCGTGCCCTGCGCGAAATTCAGATTGACCGTGACCAGCGCGTTGCCGAGGCCGCCGGTAACGCCGATCAGGCACCCGATCAGGAAATAGAAGAAACGGCGGCGCGCGGGATGATCGGGATTGGCCGGCGACCCCGGCATCGTCGGCTTTTCGTGCGGCTTGAAGACGTATTCCGCCACGCTTCTGCCTTCCTTGCCCTTGCGTTCCCCCGACTCGATCCGGACGATCAGCGGGCGAGCCACGGAAAAGGGCTTAGGTGGCCGACATTGCCGCCGTCAATCGAGAGCAGCAGCGCGGGATGGCGTTCAGCTTGCCGCCTGGCGCATGGCGCGCTGCGTAAGCGCGGTATCGCCGCCGACGGCCGCGACGATGTCGAGCGTGCCGCCATCGCCGGCACGGGCCAGCAGGACGACATAGTCCCCGGTGTGGAGGCCGGTGTCGATCGAGACCCTGGCAAGCGTCGGCCGGGCATCAAGCACGGTCGCCGGATCGGCCGGGGCCGAGGGGGCCGTCGGTCTCTTCGCATCGCGCTCGGCCTTCACCACGCCCTTGATGCCGCCCTCGAAGCCTTCGAGGAACTCGGTCAGCGCACCGGCGGGCACGCCGGCGCGGCGGGCGTGGGACAGCACGGCGGCATATTCGGTCAGGCGAGTCTTGTCGTAATCGACACCGAAGACGAGCTTCACGACCGGTGTCATCGGCGCGCGGAGCTGAACGGCGATGCCGGCATGGTCGAGCAGCGCCTGGTAGGAGACGGGATCGGCATCGGCGGCGGCCGCGAAATCATGCGCGCGGGCAAGCGCGCGGTAGAGCGTGCTGCGCGTCCGCGTGTCAGCAGCGCGCACGGCAGCAGCGGTTTGCTGTGCGAGCATCAACTGGTCGGTGAGGCTGCCGGTGGGCGGCGTCGTGCCGATGCCCTGGACCGCGGGCGCCTCCTCCGCGGCGTCCTCGATCCCTGCGCTCGGGCCGTCAGCCCAGGCCGGCGCTGAGGCGGCGGGCTTGGGCGCGGCGCGGCGTGAGGCATCGACCTCGGCATCGAGCTTCGCCTGGGTCTCGGCGTCGACCAGTTCCTTCCAGTTGATCACGCCATAGATATAGTCGATCGAATCCTCGTCCGAGGAAAAGGGCATCAGGATGCCGCGATACATGGTGTTGTGGCCGCGCGTGTTGACGAACTCGGCCTCGAAGCCGATCGGCGCCCGATTCGCGATGATCTGCAGATAATGGTCGGTCAGGCGCGACAGCAGCGACCGGCTGGGTACCTGGGCGATGTGGGTGACGCTGTGATCGAGCGCGCATTCCTCGCGCAGCAGCCGTCCGAGATAGGGAATCGCCGGATCCTCGATACCGTTCGAGAAATCGAGCAGCACGCTGTGCGGGCCGAAATCGGCGATGTTGGCGGGATCGAGATCCTCGATCGACGGGTAGGCGCGGCCGCGCAGCAGCGAAACCCAGTGATTATAGGCACGGACATGCATGCGGCGCTCATCGGTGCCGATGTCGAGGCGTGGCTCGTCGACGCCGCTCGCGCCGGTATCGTGATCGTGATCCACCCGATCCTCTTCGAAACCGCGGACGTTATCCATGCAGAAAGCTACCCTCAAGGGCCTGGATCAGCCCGCTGTCCCGCCCTTCTGCGCCGCGCGTGGTAAACGTTGCGTAAAGGGGCGGATTAGCGGCTTGCATGCTTGTCAGCCGGCAAGACAGGTGATAAGCGCCGCCCCCTCGCGAAAGCCCGTCCATGGGCCGCACGGGGATATGCCGCTTTAGCTCAGTTGGTAGAGCATCGCATTCGTAATGCGGGGGTCACAGGTTCGAGTCCTGTAAGCGGCACCAGTCCATAACGAGAACGACCCTAGAAAACCGCAGAAATCTGCGGTAAATGGCTCTTGTCGGTCCCACGACAACCGGAGCCAGGCTTTCCTCCAGAGCCGCAGATCCTGATCTCAATACATCGTCCACCGCTGCGATCCGGTCAGAATTTTACGGATGCAGCGACCCGAATGTGCATGGCGGATCCGGGTTGACGTAGGTAAATAACGTGAAAGACGCAGATGTCGGGTCCGACTGGTTCTCCAGATTCTTCCCATATGTACTAAGGGCCCATCGACCATTTGCGGGAGTGAACGCTGGATGCACCGCAACCCGGATGGGCCGAGGCGCGCAGCGACTCAGCTGCTCGGACGTAGCGCTCCCGTGACGAACCTGTCCTATAGTGCTTTCCTTCCATTCCAAAAAAGATCGCACCACCAAACCGTGGGATCAAACAAGCGTCTGGAACGGCCCGTCATGTGCTTTGCCACGCTGTGGAAGGGTATGCCGGGAGGCTCCGAAAATGCTCCCCGACAGTGGAGCGCTGATCTGCGGAGCCCGAGAAAATCCGCGTTGAAATGAAATATATGGAAGGATCAATCCCGTCTGCGTCATCCCTGGAATGCCCCTGACGGATCTAGTCGACCGAAACCCGTTTTCCCGCCTTCCTGAGAAACGACAGTTAAATACTGTGCTGTTCTGGACGTGGTGCGTATTAACTGGTCGATGACCCCGGATTCCGAGGAACGCGCGCTGTCGACCGATCAGCAACCTGACATTGCCGGCCATGTCCGCCACTGGCGGCCGGCGCTGATGTCCTTCTTCCTCAAGCGCGTGCACAATCACGCCGAGGCGGAAGACCTGACTCAGGAAACATTCGCGCGGATATTCGGCGGCGGGAGCGCCGAGTCTGGCCTTCATGCCGGCTATATCTTCAAGATCGCGGCCAATCTGTTGCGGGACCGCTCAAGACGGTCGCGTGTCCGCACCGATCAATATGACACGGTGTGCCTGCTCTACGGGCAGGGTATCGACTGGCTCGATCCGGAGAAGATCGCCGCGGGCCGCAGTCTCGTCGCGCAAATCATGCGGTCGCTTCGCGACCTGCCCGAACGGACGCGGACGATCTTCGTCCTTTATCGAATCGAAAGCATCGACAAGCGCGTGATCGCGGAAAGCTTCGGCATTTCGCCGAGCGCTGTCGAAAAACATGTGGCTCGCGCCACGATCCATCTGATGGCGCGCGCCCGGGAAGTTTCAAAATGACGTCTCCGGCACAGCAGGATTGCATCCAGGTCGACGAGCAGGCGGCATTGTGGTGCCTCCGCCTCAGCGAGGGGCGCCTCGACGCCGACGAGCGCGGCCGGTTCGACGCATGGATCGCGTCGGACGAGGCGCACGTCGTTGCGTTCGAGGAAGCGGTGGCGGTCTGGCACGGCATGGACGACGTCGCCGACATGCCCGAAATGATCCGCTATCGCGCCGAGGCGGTTGAGGCACTGCGCCGGGCCAATGAGCGCCGCTGGGCGCGCAGCCCGCGCTGGATCTCGGCGGGCTGGATGAAGGTCGCTGCCGCCTGCGTGGCGGTGGTGCTGACGACCATGGTCTATCTGCTGCATGATCCCATGGCATCCTATTCGACGGGAACGGGCGAGCGGCGCGTTGTCGTGCTGGAAGACGGTACGCGCGTCACGCTCGACGCAGCGACTCAGGTCACCGTGCGGATGGATCGCAACAGCAGGCGTCTCGAACTGGTCTCGGGCCGGGCCAAATTCGACGTCGCGCACGATGCGCTGCGCCCCCTCAGCGTGCTGGCGCGCAACCGGCTGACCCTGGCGACGGGCACCTCGTTCAGCGTCGAACTGCTGGCCCAGCAGATGCGCGTCGTGCTGTATGAAGGCCGGGTCGAGGTGATGGCCCAGGCGGCCGACGGAACGCGGCACAGCATCCTGCCCGCGCCGGGCAAGCCAGGACTCGTTCCGGGCAGCGAACTGATCGCATCGACCAGCGGCGTGGCGACGCAAATCGCGCCGACCGATGTCTCGCGGTCGCTGTCCTGGGAAAACGGCCAGCTTACCTTCGACGCTGAACCGCTTTCGCTGGCCGTCGACCGGATGAATCGCGACGCCCGTGAAAAGCTGGTTATCTCCGATCCGAGGATCGCATCCTATAGCGTCAGCGGCGTCTTCCTCGGTGCGGATGCCGAGGCCTTTGTCGAGGGTGTTTGCGCTCTGCATCCGGTACAGGCGACCCGAGAGCCCGGACGGATCGTCCTGAGCTACAAGGCAAGCTGAAAACAACGCGGGGCAAAAAAACTGCCACGGCCAAGTGAGTGAAAAGCATAGGCGTGCGTATTACTCCCCTGATCGACCGTCAGAATGGACGGCGGCAAAAAAAGGGGAGGTGTTACGAAATGCGGGATTCCTTGCGCGCCTATCTTTTCTCGGCGACGGCGATCGTCGCTGTCCTTGCGCAGCCGTCGGCAGCCCTGGCGCGAAGCCCGGTGTATCGGTTCAACATTCCGGCGCAGGGCCTGGGCAATGCGCTGAAGGCATTCGGCGAAACATCGCGGCAACAGATTATCTTCGATGCAGCTGCGGTGAACGGCAAGAAGAGCCCGGCGCTTGTGGGCAGCTTCACCAAGGAGGAGGCGCTGGCGCATCTGCTCGCCAATTCAGGCCTGACGGTACAGACGGGGCGGTCGGGGGTTCTGATCGTGCGGCCGGCGGCATTGCCGGCGCAGTCGGGGCAGAATCGAACGGCGCCGGGCGATGCCGCGATGGGAGTTTCCACGGCCGGCCAGGATGATACCAGCGACATCATCGTGACGGCGCAGAAGCGGGAAGAATCGCTGAAGGACGTGCCGATTGCGATTTCCGCCTTCTCCAAACAGTCGCTCGACGATCACAAGATCGAAAGCGGGTCCGAATTGTTGCGTGCGGTGCCTAACGTCAATTTCTCCAAGGGCAATTTCAGCATGTACAATTTCTCGATCCGCGGGATCGGGACGAAGGCGATCTCTGCGTCGAGCGATCCGGCGGTCGCGGTAAGCTTCAACAACACGCCGCTGATCCGCAACCGGCTGTTCGAATCGGAGTTTTTCGATCTGCAGCGTGTCGAGGTGCTGCGCGGGCCGCAGGGCACGCTCTATGGCCGTAATGCGACCGGTGGCGTGGTCAATGTCATCCCGGCGCTGCCGACCTACACACTGGGAGGCGAAGCGAAGGCAGAGGTCGGCAGCTATAATACGAAGCGGCTGAGCGGGATGCTCAACGTGCCGCTCAGCGATACGCTGGCCGTCCGCGTCGCTGGCTCGATGACGAAACGGGACGGCTTCGACTACAACACTTTCACGAAGAAGAACGTCAACGACCGTGACCTCTGGTCGACCCGCGCTACGGTGCAATGGGAACCGAGCGACCGGTTCAAGGCCAATGTCATCTGGCAGCATTTCCAGGAGGACGACCATCGCTCGCGCACTGGCAAGCAGCTCTGTGCCCGCGATCCCGGGCCCGAGAAGGTCGGCGATACTGTGGTGCCGGAAGCGCTCCGCCCGCGGCTGAGCCAGGGATGTCTGCCCGTCTCGCTGTATGACGACCGGTCGTTCGGTGCGCCCAATGGCAGCAGCCTGGGCTATGTCGTTCTTCCCACTTATGTCATCGTGGCCGGACTGGACCCCAAGACCTTTGGGGTGGTGCCGGGGATCCTGCCGGGTGATCCCTATGCGGACGTCGTGCAATCGCGCAATCTGCGCGAGATCGCGACCAGCTACGATCCGGTGTTTCACGCAAAGAACGACGTTTTCCAGCTCAATCTGGAACTGAAGCTCAGCGACTCGCTGAAACTCATCTCGCAGACTGCCTATGCCCGCGACCGCTATTATTCCTCCCAGGACTATAACCGGTTCGTTTCCAAGCCGATCTTTCCCGATACGCAGGGGCTGCTCGACTATTTCGGGAATCCGTTGCCTGGTCCGGGAGCATCGCCTGGCGGTATCTATACCGATCCGCAGCTTGGCCCGTCCAATCGCATCCTCTCGGCCGATTTGAGTCGTTCCCGCAACGACCAGTGGACACAGGAACTTCGCCTGCAATCGTCCTTCGCCGGGCCGTTCAATTTCAGCTTCGGGGCCAACTATCTCGATTTCAAGTCGCAGGACGACTATTACGTCTTCAACAATCTGTTCACGTATAGCGCCGAGAATTTCTACAATAACACCAATGATCCAGGGGCAGGTGCGCATGTGCCATGCCCGCCGAATACGACGACCCGGGAATGCATCTACATCGATCCGAATCCGATCGGTTCGTTGAATGATCTTGGGCACAATTATTTTCTCAGCCGCAATATCGTAAAGACGAAGTCCTGGGCGATTTTCGGCGAAACATACTGGAACGTCGCCAGCAACGTGAAGATCACGGCCGGGCTTCGCTACACCAACGACAAGAAGACGGCGACGCCGGTTCCCAGCCAGCTGCTGCTCGGCGGCGGCGGCGATCTCGGCAACAGCGGCGGTTTCGTCAACAGCGGCTATCCGCCGCTTCCCGACATCAACCAGAAATGGGGCCGGTTCACCGGGCGGCTGGTGGTCGACTGGAAGCCCGACCTCTCCTTTACTGACGACACGCTGATCTACGCGTCGGCCTCGCACGGTTACAAGGGCGGCGGTGCCAATCCGCCGCGCGCCGACATCAATCCGCGGGTCGTCCAGTATCAGCCGCTGCCGTCAACCTTCAAACCGGAATATGTCAACGCGTTCGAGATCGGCACCAAGAACAGCTTCGCGGGTGGCAAGCTGAGCCTCAACGCCACCGCCTTCTATTATGACTACAAGGACTATCAGGTTTCCCAGATCGTCGACCGCATCTCGCTCAACGAGAACTTCAATGCGGAAAGCTGGGGCCTGGAGCTCGAAGGGGCATGGCGCCCGACGCGCGCTTTCCGGGTGGATGCCAATCTGGGCTATCTCCGGACGCGGTTGAAAAAAGGCGCGCGGTCGATCGACGTGATGAACCGCACCCAGGGCAATTCGGACTGGGTCGTGCTCCGCCCCTGGATCCAGGTGCCGTCGAACTGCATCGCACCGCGCAAGCATGTCGAAACCATCCTCAATTCACCCTTTGTCGGGAGTGGCCTCGACCTCTTCATGCTCGCGGCCTTGTGTAATGGCTCAAGCGCCTTCGGGAGCTTCAATCCCGATGTCGCGACGAACCTGCATTTCGACCAGTTCCTTGGGTTCACCTACAATCCCCTGACCGACGCGCCCAATGGCGGCCGCGGATTCTATGCCGATCTGGAGGGCAAGGAACTGCCCAATGCGCCGCGCCTCACGGTGAATCTCGGTGCGCAATACACCTTCTTCATCGACAAATGGGACCTCACCTTCCGTGGCGACTATTATCGCCAGTCGGCGAGCTGGGGGCGGGTCTACAACACCGCCTATGACCGGCTGAAGCCCTGGGACAATACCAATCTCGCGGTCACCCTCTCGCGACCCGAGTCAGATCTGTCCTTTCAATTTTACGTAAAGAACGTGTTTAACAACACGCCCATCTCCGATTTCTTCACTAATAGTGATGATACGGGGCTATCCAGTAACGTATTTACGCTGGATCCGCGTATATTCGGGTTCAGTGTAAGTAAGAAGTTCTAAGAATTTGAGATTGACGTAATGGCAAGGGCAGAATTTCGGATTTGTGACGGAAATTCTACAGAATAATTAAATAAAAATTATTCAAATAACATAGCGCTGAGCCTGTAGTTCAATACTACTGGGATGTGATAATGTTGACTCAAGTAATACAACATCCATATTTGTGGTATTACTTTTAAGTCAACATTGACATCAATGTAGAAATTGATGATTGTCTATGGGCACCACATCGGATGAGTGCGAATCGCAATTCGAAAACAGGAGAGTTGAGATGAAATTCGTTTCTGCAATCTGCGCAACCGCATTGGCACTCGCTGGTACCGCAGCGCCCGCCAGCGCGGCGACCTACTCGCCGACGTCGGGCACCTTCGTGTTCCAGGGGTCGGTGGTCGTGAAGAAGGGCCTTACCCTCAACTGCACGCTCAAGCTCACCGTCAATGTCACCAGCTCGACCACCGCGACGGTGACTCCGGCATTGGGCACGCCCTCCAACATCCTGTGCCCGACCGTGACCTTCAGCGGCACGCCGTATACCGTCACTTCCGACGGGACGACCGTGACGATCAGCGGTGTCGTCGTGAATACCATCACCCCGGGCGGTTGCAGCGGGACGATCAGCGGTACGTGGGGCGGTAACAGCGCCACCCCGCGGTTCATTTCCGTGAACGCCTCGCTGCCCGGTGGCGGTACGTCAGATCCCTGCACGATCGTCGGTACCCTCAACCAGGTTTCGGGTTCGGCGCTCAGCATCTTCCCCTGATTGGTGGTGAGACAATAAGACATTCCTCCCAAACTGCCCGGGTGCGGACCTCCGCGCCCGGGCATATTCTTCGAGGCGCTATCCGGATCGCCGATTTCACGTTCTCGCGACGAAGGCAGAAACCAGCGTCTCTTCCTGTCTCCCGGCTGGTGGGGCGCATATCACCGGAAGTCGATGCGAACCCTTGTTGACCGCCACGGCTATTCGGGACAGCCTCCGTTCCGGCGCGTTGGGGGAGTAGATGCTGCAACTGACCAATGTCGGAAAGGCCTATGGGCCGCCGGCACAGCCTATTCCGGTGCTGAAGGACGTATCGTTTTCGATTGCGCGAGGCGCGTTCTGCGCCGTCATCGGTCCTTCCGGATCGGGCAAGAGCACATTGCTCAATATCGTGGGCCTGCTCGACAAGCCCGATACCGGCCGAGTCATCCTCGACGATGTCGTCGTGGACTATTCGTCTGCGCAGCAGGCAGCCCGCCTCCGTAATGCGATGCTCGGCTTCGTCTTCCAGTCGTTTCAATTGCTGCCTCGCCTGTCCGCCTGGCAGAATGTGGCACTGCCCTTGCTCTATCGCGGCATCCCGCGCGAGCGGCGCAGGGTGGCGGCGCTGGCCATGCTTGACCGGGTCGGGCTGGCCGACCGCAGCCTTCATCGCCCGACCGAGCTTTCCGGCGGCCAGCGCCAGCGCGTTGCGCTGGCCCGCGCATTGATCGGGGAGCCGAGCCTGATCCTCGCCGACGAGCCGACCGGAAGCCTCGACAGCGTGACGGCGATCGAGGTGATGGAATTGTTGCGGCAGCTGAACCGCAGCCTCAACGTCACTATCCTGATGGTGACTCATGATCGTGATCTGGCCGCTCAGTGCGATCGCCAGATCGAGTTTCTGGATGGCCGGATCGTCTCCGACAGGCTGTCGCCGACAGCGGCCATGCCGATGCCGGCATGACGACCACGGCCGCCATGTCATCGGGCGCGCCGCCGGGCGAGCTCTTCGCCGAGGCCTTCGCCAACCTGTACAGTCAGGGCATCCGCTCGATCCTTGCCTTGCTCGGCATCACCGTCGGCACCGCTTCGATCATCGCCATGCTGAGCATCGGGAACATGGCGCAGCTCGAAGCGCTCAAGAGCTTCAAGAGCATGGGGATCGATATGCTGCAGATCCGCGCCGCCCAGACCGGCGCCGGTGCGGCGGGTTTCGACCGCCGCCTGGTCGATTCCCTCCCGGCCGACAACCCGGACGTCCTGGCCGCCGTACCCCTGTCGATCGGCCGGGGTCAGGTCACGGCGGCAGGGGTGACGGCGGACGTCGCGACCATCGCGATCTCACCCGCCTTCGCGACACTCGCCGGACTGCCCGTGCGTAAGGGGCGGATGATCGGCAAGGTCGATGATTGCGGGCTGGTGGCGATGGTCGGGGACGGGGCGGCGACGAAATTGTCGGCGCCGGGGGCCAGGCTCCTGCCGGGCGCGAAGATCGCGATCGGCGACTACGGCTATACCGTGATCGGCATCCTGGCGCCGGTGCCGAACGAATCGATGAACCCGGCCGACTATAATGATTCGGTGTTCGTGCCGTTCGCCTGCAGCCGTCGCATCATGCCCGGCGGGGATCCCAATACCGCGTTAATCCGGCTCAAGCCCGACGTCGATTCGGCCGCCGTGGGCGAGCGGGTGAAGGCGCGTCTTGCCAATGCGTCGTCCACGCTGACCGTGATCGACGCGCGCGGGCTGGTGAAGGCGATGAAGGCGCAGATGGGTGTCTATACTCGCCTGCTCGCGGCGATCGGCGGCGTCTCACTGCTGGTCGGCGGGATCGGTGTGATGAATGTGATGCTGATGAGCGTGATGGAGCGTCGGCGCGAGATCGGCCTGCGCGCGGCAATCGGCGCGACGCCGCGCGACCTGCAACTCATGTTCCTGGTCGAGGCAGCGGCGCTTGCCCTGATGGGCGGCCTAGCCGGCGTCGCGCTCGGCGTCGGCGCGTCCTGGTTCATGGCCAGGGCGATGGGCTGGGGCTTCGCGGTCGCGCTCTATGTGCTGCCGCTGGGTACCGGGGTGGCCGGCCTGGTCGGCATGGCGTTCGGCATCTACCCCGCCATCACGGCGTCCCGCCTTGATCCGATCGAGGCGCTGCGTGCGGAATAGGCGCCTGATAGGGTTTGAGCTCCGGCAGGGGGACTGGCTGCGCCAGCGTCGGCTGCGCGGGCGGACGCTTGAGCTCAGCGGGTGTGGCGCATCCGGCGAGCAGCATCGGGACCGCGACGGCCATCATGCCGGTCTTCATCACGTCAATCGCCTCCTGATCCTCGCCATCGCGACCGGCATTGTCCTGTTCCCGGGTAGTTCGATGCCGGCCGGCGCGCAAACCGTCGAACCCCTGTCTTCACCTTATGCCTCACCGGTTCCCCCACCGCCATCGCGCCCGGTGCCGAAGGGAGCCGCTGTCGCGATCAGCCTCACGGAGGCAGTGGCGCTCGGCCTGCGCGACAACCGCACGATCAAGTCAGCCTATCTTTCGCGTATCGCGCAGAAATTCGACTTGTTCGTTGCCGGCACCCGGTTCAGGCCCCGCATCAACGTCGCCGCCGATGTCTTTCGGGCATGGAGCGGTGGCGTGTCGAGCACGCAGTCGAACGTCACACCGCAAGTGGGGGTGCTCCTCCCGACCGGGGCGAATGCCGGCTTTTCCTGGGCACGGAACGACCGCTTCCAGGACGGGCAGCATTTCGCCAGCGAGGTCAGCACCTTCTCGGTAAGCCAGCCCTTGCTGCGCGGCGCCGGCCCTGACATCAACCTTGCGCCGATCAGGCGGGCTCGCCTGCAGGAGCGGATCAATCAGCTCGGCCTGAAGAACACTGTCTCGAACGCCGTGAGCAGCATCGTCTTCGCCTATCGCGGGCTGGTGCAGGCGCAGGAGCAGGTCCGCCTGGCCGAGCTGGCGCTGAAGCGCACCCGGGACCTGCTCGAAACCAACCGTGCGCTGATCGCGGCCGGGCGCATGGCCGCGGCCGATATCGTTCAGACAGAATCCGGGGTGGCAAACCAGGAGGTGGCCGTTCTGCAGGCCGGGCAGACGCGGACGTCGGCGCAGCTCGCCCTGCTTCAATTGCTGGCGCTCGACCTGAGCACGAATATCGTCGCGGGTGACAGTATCGATACAGGCCGTGTCGCGATCGACCTCGACAAGGCGCTTGAGCTCGGCCGGTCGGCGCGGATGGATTTGCTGTCGTCGGAGCTGGCGGTGGAGCAGGGCCGGATATCGCTGCGCGAGGCGAAGAATAACCGGCTCTGGGATTTGTCCGCGACCGGCAGCGTATCGCGTTTCCGGGGCAGCGATGCGCTGCGATCGCCCCTGGACGGCGATACCGACAAACGAGTCGGGCTGACGCTCAATATTCCGATCGGCGGCGACTATGCCCCGCGGCAGGGGGAGATCAACGCGACGATCGCGCTGCGGCAGGCTGAAATCACCTATCAGGACACCAGCCAGGCAGCCGAATCGCAGATTCGCGATGCAGTGCAGAGTGTCGACGCGAGCTGGCTCCAGCTTGAAGCCGCGCGGCGCGCCCGGAACCTGGCGGCACGCGCGCTGGATATCCAGCGGGAGAAGCTCAACTTCGGCCGCGCCTCCAATTTCGAGGTGCTCTCGTTCGAGGCCGACCTGCGCGCCGCCGACGCGCAGGAATTGTCGGCCAAGATCAATTATCTCAATCAGTTGACCTCTCTGGATCAGCAAATCGGAAGTACGCTCGATACATGGAAGATCGATCTCAACGACTGAAGCGGATCGTACCGCAGACGCGCCGCGGCCGGATCGCCGCGGCGCTGGCGATAGCGTGCGGCGTGCTGGCGCTCTGGTGGTGGGGCCCAGGCTCGGGCAGCGCGCCGGGACCGGCGGCACTCGTCGAAAAGAGCCAGGTGGTGAAACGCGAGCCCTTCACCTCGACGCTCAACGTGGCGGGGACGATCGGCCCGGGCAATGGAATCGACATCACTGCGCCGTTCGACGGCACGGTCAAATCGATCAATTTCGCTTATGGCGATCTGGTCAATCGGGGCCAGACGCTGGTCGAACTCGATCTTTCCGAGCTTGAGCAAAGCCGCAACGAGGCGGAAAGCGCCTATCTGAAGGCGGCCCAGGCGTCCGGCGACATGGCATCCTGGACGAGCGGCCCTGAAGTTTCCCGCGCCCGGCGCGCGGCCGAGACAGCGATGTTCCAGCTCGACGATACCGAGAACAAGCTGCGGGAAACCAAGACGTTGCTTGATCGCGGCCTTGTCTCGCGATCCGAATATGACGGCATGGTCCAGCAGCAGCGATCGCAAAAGGCGTCGCTTGAGGCGGCGCGGGAGGATCTGGGCACGACGCTGCGGCGGGGCCAGGGGCCGAACCGGCGGCTGGTCGAGCTCGACCTGACGAATGCGCAGCTCCGTCTCGCCAAGCTGACCGCGCAGTTCGGCGGGGCGGTCCTGCGCGCGCCGGACGACGGGATCGTTGTCCGCCCGCCGCCTGGGCAGGGCAATGGGGCGGGCAGCGAGGCGCTGCATGTCGGATCCCGCCTGACCAAGGGGCAATTGATCGGAACGATCGCCCGGGCCGGGGGGCTCGGCGTGTCGTTCCGCCTGGACGAAGCCGATATCAACCGGATCAAGGTCGGCATGCCGGTAACGGGGACCGGCCCCGGTTTCGGCGAGATATCCCTTGCCGGGCAGATCGCGAGCGTCGCCGGCGAGGCAAGCAAGGATTCAGCGGGCGGCACTGGCAAGGCAAGCTTCACCGCGACCGCCCGTCTCGACGCGCTGACCCCTGAACAGGCCGCGCGGGTTAAGATCGGGATGACGGCAATGGTGATCGTGATCGCCTACAGCAATCCAAGCGCGATCGTCGTTCCCCCCGAAGCGGTGCAGGGTGCCGCGCCCGCGGCGACCGTCATGGTCCGCGACGGCAAGACGGGCAAGCCGGTTCCCAGGATGGTACGGCTCGGCCTTGTCTCTCCGACCGGCGCCGAAATCCTCTCGGGCCTGAAACCGGGGGAGGAAGTCTTGTGGTCGGTGGCGCAGCCCGCCGCTCCCGCGACGCCCTGAGCGCCGCCCCAAAGGCTGAGCCTGCCAGCGCTCAGCGCTGCAGCTTGGTCGCGAGGATGATCGACGAGGTCGTCTTCTCGACGCCTTCGAGCATGCCGATCGCGTCGATCAGGTCGTTGAGCCGGTTGACATGCGGCGCCTCGACGATCGCGATGAGATCATGCTGGCCGCTGATCGCGAACAGGCTGGTGACCTCGGATATTGCGGCGAGCTCTTCCTGGGTCTGGTGGGTGACCTTGGGGAAGACCTTGATCATCACATGCGCGCGGATCATCCGGAGGTCGTAATCCGTGCCGAGCCGCACCGTGTAGCCGGTGATCGTGCCGGTACGCTCAAGCCGTTCGATTCCGGCATAGACGCCCGCGCGCGATACGCCGAGCGCGATGGCGAGATCGGATACGGGGCGGCGCGAATCCTCGCGCAGCATCGCCAGCAATTGCAGGTCGAAACTGTCCTGGCCCAGCCGGTCGCTCACGGGATCGGCTCGTCGGCATAGATGGCGGTGCGGGCCGGCGCGGTGCTGGTGGCGAGCCCGCGATACATGCCCTCGGTGTTCATCGCGAAGGCCGCATGCCCCTTGCCGTCGATCGCGATCAGCCCGCCATCGCCGCCGATATCGCCGATCGCCTCGATCGTATCGCTGGCGGCGTCCCGCACGGTCTGGCCCTTCCATGCGATACGGTCGCAGACCTGACGCGCGGCGCTCTCGCGGATGAAATATTCGCCGGTGCCGGTCGCCGATACGGCGCAGGTCCTGTCGGCGGCATAAGTACCCGCGCCGATGATCGGTGAGTCACCGATCCGCCCCCAGCGCTTGCCGGTCAGTCCGCCGGTCGAGGTCGCCGCCGCGACATGCCCGCGCATGTCGAGCGCAACCGCGCCGACGGTGCCGAAGCGATGCGTGGGATCGAGCGCTGCGTGCTCGTCGCGTTTCCATTCGAGATATTCCTGCCAGCGCTTCTCGGTGCGAAACCAGCCTGGATCGACCTGCTCGACGCCCTGTTCGCGCGCGAACTGGTCGGCGCCCGACCCGGTCAGCAGCACATGGCGCGAGTGTTCCATCACTGCGCGAGCGAGTGTGACCGGATTCTTCGTCGCGCTGACGCCCGCGACGGCGCCAGCCCTGAGCGTCGCGCCGTCCATGATTGCGGCGTCGAGCTGGTTCTTGCCTTCGGCATCGAACACGGCGCCGCGACCGGCATTGAACAGCGGATTGTCCTCGAGCACGCGCAGTGCCGCCTCGACCGCGTCGACGCTAGAGCCGCCTCGGCGCAGCATCGCCGATCCGGCGGCGAGCGCTTCGGACAATCCCTGGCGATAGGTCTTGTCCTGCTCCGGCGTAAGATCGCCGCGTGAGACCACACCAGCGCCGCCATGGATGACCAGCGACCATGCGGCGTTCGGCGGAAAGGGCGCGTCGGTGAGCCGTCCGGCCTTGACGCTCGCGGTGCCGCCGAATGCTGGGCTGGTCACCTTGAGTGTCCTGAGATCGAGCGTGCCATCGGTGCCGATACCGGTCACCTTCACCGCTGCCCAGTCGAGCGGCCTGCCCGCCGTTGCGCCGGGCGCCCCCTGCGGCTCGACCAGCCAGGCATGGCCGCCGTCGAGGGTGTGGAGCGTCGCGCTGCCGTCGGCGTCGACGCACAGGGCGGTTTTCTCGTCGACGCCGATCCCGATCGCTTTCGCATCGCCGCTCGCGCGCGTCTGCGCCACGAAGGCGATCAGCCGGCCGAGCCGGTCGCGCGCGTTGAAATGCGTGTCGGTCACGATGTGGGCGAGGAACGGCATATGAAGGAAGCCGTGGACCATCGTCACCGCTGGCCCCATCGGATCGCCGAGCGCAGTGATCGAATCGACGCTGCCGCCGTCCATCGCGCCATAGGCGGTGCCGCCCAGGATCGCGAGGCCGGCGCTGGTGCCCCCGATCGGCCGCCCCCGCGCGACATGCGCGTCGAGCGCCTTCGCGACCGGGCTGTCCTTCCAGTAGCGCACGTAATTGGCCTGGTCGCCGCCGGCGATGAAGATGCCGTCGGCATGAGCCAGGATCGCCAGCACCTTCGGATCGGACGATGCCTTGCGATCATCGAACACCAGGGTCTCGACCGAGGCAGCGCCGCCGATATCCTTGTAGATTTCCTCGCCAGCCTCGCCGCCGCCGGAAGCGCGCAGCACGACGATATGGCCGTTCCCGGCCCTGGCAAGGAACCAGCGCCATCCATCATGTGGCCAGCCGCCACCGCCCATCAGCATCAGGCCGGTGGCTGTCCGGCCCGGGGTCTTCGCCGCAACGTCGCCGATGCTGTAATAGGTGTAGCCGGCGGGTGTCCCCGCATGCACCGCGGGCGCCATCAGCGCGAGTATCACTGCGACAATCGACCAGCGTAGAGCGTGCATCGTACCTCCCCAGCGGCGAATCCAACCAGATCGCCTAACAAAATGCGCGACGAATGCCGTCTGCCCGCATTTTTCATATTCCATTTTGTTGTCGTGCAGTGTCAATATGTCGCGGGGTAGCAATCAGGGGGAAATGATGCGCATCACCGGGATCGTCGCGCTCGCGCTTGCGGGCAGCAGCTTTGGTGCTCTGGCGGGCGCGGCGCAGGCACAGGTTGCCGACCCGCAAGTGCCGCAGGACGAGGCGAAGCCGGAGGCGGGCGACATCATCGTGCTCGGCTCGCGCATCCCCCGCATCCAGGGCGAGGGACCGGCCCCAGTGACGACGATCACTGCTGACGATATCCTGCGCAACGGCTATCAGAGCGTACCCGACGTGCTTCGCGCCATCACCCAGAATGGCGGCGAGACTCAGAGCCAGCAGAGCTTTTCCGGCGCGGACTTCACCCCGGGGGCGCAACAGGTGGATCTGCGCGGGCTCGGCCCCAACCATACGCTGGTGCTGGTCAACGGGCGCCGCATCGCCGATTTCCCGCTACCCCTCGGTGGCAACAGCAACTTCACCGACATCTCCAACATCCCGGTCGGCCTGATCGACCGGATCGAAGTGCTGAGCGGCAGCGCCTCGGCCATCTATGGTTCGGACGCGATCTCGGGCGTGGTCAATTTCCAGCTCAAATCGAAGCCTGACGGCACCCGGTTCGATTTCCGCTATGGCGGGACCGAGCATGGCGGCGGATCCTCGTTCCGGCTCACCGGCACGACGGGGTGGAACACCGGCGCGTTCCACGGCGTGGTCGGCATCGAGGGGCTCGTCCAGCGTCCGCTCTGGCAGTATCAGCGCAAGCTGCAGGATTCGACCGCTGACAACCCCACGACCGCTACCCCGCTTGCTCGGCGCACCTTCCTGCGGACCGACGAATATTCCGGTTATATCGACCCCGGCAAGGCGACCTGCGATTCACTGTCGGGCCAGAACCGCGGCACGACCTATTATGCCGCGAGGCCACGTTACGACACGATCAGCGGCCCTGGCCATTTCTGCGGCAGCAACGCATCGGTCGCCTATGGGAC
>CZQE01000270.1_pt1 | contig 20337 bp, 16 predicted proteins | sample 734431 | NCBI WGS metagenome assembly CZQE01 (sample SAMEA3597869, study PRJEB11362) | hydrothermal vent metagenome | biome: marine hydrothermal vent biome; feature: marine hydrothermal vent; material: ocean water | place: Atlantic Ocean | collected 2010-09-19/2010-10-04
GGCGCCACCACCGCATCGGTGGCAAGCGCCATGCGATCGATGTTCCAGGCGTTGGTCAGCAGTTCGTTGGTCTTGGTGATGCCCTTCTGGTAATAGGCGTCCCAGTGCCAGTTGCGGTCGAACAGGCCGAAATCGCCGCTCGCACCGACGACGTAGCGGAATACCTCGCGGGTATTGTCGCTGCCCTGTGGCGGGATGCCGATATTGCTGGTGCCGATCTGGGCCGTCGTGACGGGGGCGTTGCCCGGCGTCGCGTTATAGGCGTTGACCTGGTTGAGGAAGCTCGTCGGCAGATAGGCGTTGACCAGCCCGCCATTGGCGGCGGACGGCGCGATCTGGATGGTGACGCCGGTGGTCGGCGTCTGCTGGTAATAGCTCTGGCCCTGGTAGCGGCTGTACGCGAACTGGCCGTAGATCTCGATGGCTGGCGAGAATTCGTAGCTGACCCGGCCGAACGCGCTCTTGCGATCTTCCGACGGGAGCAGCGTGGCGCTGCTGACATGGCCCTCGCGCCCGATCAGATAGTCGCCGCCGACCATCCACTGGCCGTTGGACGGGCCGAACACGAAATTATTGGTGGTCGCCTTGCCGGTCGCCGGATTGATCTGGCCGAAATAGACGCCCCTGAACGGCCCGGTGCTGATCAGGCCGCCTTCAGTGAACTGGCCGGTGCCGATGCCGCCCTGGATCAGGCGCGAGGGGTAGCAGATCGTCGCTGGATTCGTGTCGGAACAGGCGGCCGCGCTATAGGCCGGGTTGTCGATCTGGAAGAAACCGGCGTCGTTCCAGTCGCGATCGATCGTATGGATGCCCTTCTGGGTGAAATATTCGCCGCTGACCAGGACATGGCCCTTGCCGCCGGCGAAGGGCGCGCCGCCCGTCAGCGTGAACTTGTGGTTCGGGCCATCGCTATAGGTGGTGACGCCATATTCGTAGCTGCCCTTGATGCCGGTATATTTTTTGTCGAGAATGAAGTTGATCACGCCCGACACGGCGTCCGAGCCATAGGCCGAGGACGCGCCGCCGGTCACTACTTCGACCCGTTCGATCAGCGCCTGCGGGAAGGTGTTGACGTCGACCACGCCGCTGGTGGCGGCCGCGACCGAGCGCTGGCCGTCGAACAGTACCAGGGTGCGCTGCGAGCCGAGGTTGCGCAGGTTGACCGAGGCGACGCCGGCAAGGCCGTTGCTGAGCGAGCCGTTCGAATTGGCCGCGGTCGAGCTGCCGCGCACCGAAGGAAGCGTGTTGACGAAATCGGCGACATTGGCGGGCGCCTCGGCCTGCAATTCCTTGCTGCTGATCACGCTGACCGGGGTGGGGGCGTTATAGCCGTCGCGCACGATGCGCGATCCGGTGACGGTGATCTCGTCCTGGGGCGTCTCGCCTCCGGCGGGTTGATCATCGGAGGACGGATCGACCGGGATTGCGTCGCCGGCGGTTGCCGGTGCCTTGTCCTCGACGCTCGCCATCATCACCGGCGCCGTCTGCGCGCTGGCGATACCAGGCATCGCGGCCGCGACCAGGGCCAGGATCCCGGCGGTCGACAGGCTGCGCCGCTTGAACAACTGGCGGTCTATAATCGTACTTGCGCTAAATAGAATTGTCATGGTCGCCCCCGATTATTGTTACTCCCTGGGAAACCTCTCCCTTCTTGCTGTTCATTTAGAACATTGTTTCCATACGCACCCGTTACTGGTTGATTTATTCAACGCGCACTTTACCTGTGGCGCCGACGTGGTGCGTCGGCGCCCGGTTCATGTCTCGCATTATGTATTCTCCCGGTGGGGTAACTCTCTTCGGAACTGCCCCGGCGCAAGATTAGCAGAGTTTAGTTGGGGGATGTCGCTATTTTCGCGCGTAGATTTACGTCGTTTGCGTGGAATCTTTCAAAAACATCGTGTGAGGCGCAGATTCCGGGCGCTGCTCGACGCCAGCTAGCCCGATTCCCACATTGCAACCGAATTCGGTCCGAATCGGTGGAACGACCTATGCCGGGCCGCTCAGCAGCACGGGCGGAACCGAGCGTTGCGCGACCTCGCGCATCACGAAGCTGCTCCGGATCTTGGCGACGTGCGGCAGCATGGAAAGCTCGCTGCGATAGACCCGGTCGTAATCCTCGAACGATTTCACATGGACGATCATCAGGAAGTCGACATTGCCGGAGACGAAGCTGCAATAGGACATTGACGGGCATTTCACGACTGCCGTCTCGAATTCCATCAGCACGTTCTCGGCCTGGGAGCGGAGCTCGATCATCACGATCACCACTATGCCGAAGCCGAGCCGCGCCATGTCCAGATCGGCCGAATAGCCGCGCACTGCACCCCGTTCCTCCAGGATCTTGCGGCGCCGGGCGACCGCTGTGCTCGACAGATGGACTCGCTCGCTCAACGCCACATCCGAGGCGCGCCCGTCGCTCGCCAGTTCGCGGAGGATTCGATAGTCGATCGCATCGATATCGTTGATGCCCGAATCGTTCATGCCCTGTCCCCTTTACGCATCAATCGATCGATTGTGCGTTGCAGCATGATCGGAAGCAACAAGGATGGCAACGCGCCCGGCAGATTCTATCTCGTGGTGGCGAACGACGTCTACCGCCCGATGGCTGTCCAGGCGATGGCTGATGCTGCGGCGCGGCGCGCAATGTCGAGCGGCACCATTCCCGACGGTACGGCCCGGGCGGAGGCGATCGTCACGTCTGCCGACCGCGGCATGGAGAGCGGGTCGGAATAATCGTCAGTGACGATCACCTGCGCACCGAGGGTGATGATCGAGAACAGCTTCCTGGCAAAGGCGACCGGCAGGCGCACGCATCCATGAGAAGCGGGATAGCCGGGATTCCTGCCGGCATGCAGCGCGATCCCGTCCCAGGTGAGGCGCAGCATGAAGGGCATGGGTGCGTTCGAATAGATGTTGGAGCGGTGGTCCGCATCCTTTTCGAGGATGGTGAAGGCACCCACCGGGGTGTCGAAACCGGGCGCGCCGCTGGAAATCGGCGAAAGGCCGATCAGCGCATCGCCGCGATAGACATAGGCGCGCTGGAGCGGGATGCTGACCAGGATGCGGATGTCACCCGCGCCGCCGGTGTCGTTCCAGAGGAACTGGCTGGGTTCGAGCGCAGCGGCCACGTCCATGGTGAACGGCGCGCCCTCCGCGGCACGGGCCGGCGTCGCGGCCCAGGCAAGGACGAGCATCGCGGCGAGAGACCAGGTCGAACTCCGGGACAGGACCATGCGCACCTCGTTGTCGATCGGGGTTGTCGATCGGGCCGCCCGCCTTGGCGCCTGAGCGGCCGAATGGTTAATATGTGCCGCAACTTTATCCGGGAATCGAGGACCAAATCTGCTATTCTGGCGTCCGACGATGGTTGAGGCGTGCCAGTGCGACATGGGCCAATGCTGGATGGGGACAGGGTGCCGTCGCGGCGCGCGGTCCTGCGCAACGGCGCGGGTGTCGCCGCTGCGCTGACCGCGTCATTCGTACTGCCCGATGTCCTTGGCAACGCCGCCACGGCGCAGGATTTCCCACCGATCAGCGCGCCCTGCAAGGCACCGCCCGCCTTGCTTGGCCAGGCAATGGTCGCGCTCGACCGGCATCGCCACCGGATCGCGTTCGCTGATCGTATCGCCATCGCCGACTTCGGCGCTCCATCCTTCCAGCCGCGCCTCTATCTGGTCGATCTGCGCAATGGCGCCACCGTCAGCTTCCTCGTGGCGCACGGCAAGGGGTCCGACCCCGACCATAGCGGATGGGTGCGGCGCTTCTCGAATGACCAGGGTTCGCTTGCCTCGTCGGAGGGGACCTTCCTGACATCGGATTATTATATTGGCGATCACGGCGTCTCTCAGCGCCTGATCGGCCTGGACGCCACCAACGACAACGCGGAAAGCCGCGCCATCGTCATTCATTGCGCCTGGTACGCCAACCCGGACATCCTGCTGAGCCAGCCAGTGCTCGGCCGTAGCGACGGCTGCTTCGTCGTGGGCGAGGCTGAAATCGACCTCCTGTTCGACCGGCTCGGGCCCGGGCGAATGCTCTTCTCGGCGAAGATCTAGCGTGGCCTCACCGCCGGAGCGTGGGCAGCGCTGATCAGGCGGGAAGGGTAGCGAAGGGGCGACGACGCGGCCCAGCGATCCGGAAGCTGTCGCCCACGCCGCGCTGTTCGGCGCGCAGGCGAAGCTTCTCCGCCAGAACTCTGCCGACAAGCTCGTGATCGGCTCGGAAATAGATGGTGCCGTTCATTGTCAGTCTCCGTTTACCTGGCCTTGGACTCCTCTCGAGTCAGGTGCTTGATCGTATTTCCTGCACACCTCGACGTAGAACACCGCAGATTCGCGATTGTTCCGCGCTTCGTCGCAATCTGGGCCAAACGCGTTTTTTGCCGGTGCCGGGGAGCAAAGCTGACAGGGGTGGGCGGTGCCCAGCGGCCAGTTTGTGCTGCTAACGAAACGATTCTCCGATGCCGTCTCCCATACTGCGGCAAATATTCCCGGGAAATTATGGCTGGTTTGGTGGAAGCAGCGACTGTGTCCCTCGAAGCTGCTCGTCGATGGGACAATGGTCGCTGGCGTCGAGACGTTCCTCCTCGGATACATCGAGAGGCCGGGCACACGGGCTGACCCGACGCTTCATGGGGCTCGTAGGCCACGCGGGCGATACAGGATGCGGGCCTCGCCCTGTGCTTCGACCGGGAGGAACAGGCCCTGGCCGGTCGCCTTGATCAGGCCGTTGTCGACGCGCGAGACGTCTGCGGACAGGATGAAGTCGCCCTCGCGCCGCTCGGCGATCGCGCCGCGCGCGGCGGTCAGCACTTTTTCATAGTCGCCGACGAAATCGTGGACGAGTGCTTCCCGGATGCTGTCGCGCACCGAGCTGTTTTCGAACAGGGCGAACAGCAGGTTGACGCCGGTGCTGTCGGTTCGGCCGGCGATCTGCAGGTCCTTGACCCGGACCAGTTGCGAATTGGCGTCGTTATAGGGAATGGCCGACAGCCATATCTCTCCCTTGGTCGCGACGAGCGAGGTCTTGCGCGCCTTCACGCTGGCGATGATGCCGACCGCGAGGTGATTGTTGTCGGTCGCATAGATGGTGACCTTGCCGAAGGTCGCGTCGACCGGGCCGACCCCGGTCAGGACGATCTGCCGTTTCTGCGCCAGCTTGGCCAATGCCCGCTCGACCACCGGCTGAAGCTGTTCGTAGTCGGCCAGCACCGGGATGAAGAAGCGCAGGCCGCGCGGCCCGGGCTGACGGGAAGGCGGCGGCAACGGTGTCGGCACCGGATCGGCCGGACGATCGCCGACAAAGGTCTCGGTCAGCGCCTCGGCGGCCAGCGTCATGTCGAGCCGGTCGCCAGCGATCCGATAGCCGCCGAACCCAAGCGAGCGCGGCGTGATGCGCATCCACACCGGCGGGCGCTCGCGGTTGAGCATCACTGAAGTGAAACCCTGCCGCCAGACACCGTCGAGGCGGTTGCGCAGGTCGATCCGCGCGAGTTCCTTCGGCAGATCGCGTTCCAGGCCGGCGATGACTGTCTCCAGCTTGTCGTCGGCTTTCCCCGCGAATTTGATTCGCTGGCCCAGGAAATCGATGCCCGGCGGATCGGTCCAGTCATAGGCGATCCGCACCTTGGCGGTGGGCGACCATCTCCGGTCGATCGACAGCGTTGCCGAGGCGCGCACGATGGCGCTGCCGGTCGCCGTTTCCCGGCGGATGATGCCGCCGACATTTTCCGCGCGGATCGTGGCGGCTACCGGCATGGTGATGAGCAGCGTCCCGCCGCGGCCGCTCAGCCTGATCCGCCCGCGCGTCACGTGCCCGACAATGTCGCAATGCAGGCTTGGCGTGACCTTCAGCTTCTTGCCGAAAAGCTTGACCCGCTTCGGTGGCACGCAGAGCTGACCGCGCTTTTCGATTCGCCATAGGGTCTTCGGCGTGCGTTGATTCAACCCGCGTTCCAGGTCGGCCAATCGGGCTGACACGGGGACCACGATGGTGGAACTGCGCTGCGGCAATTCGGCCGGTGTGACGACCCGCGGCGGCGCGGGATTGCCGACGGGGGAGGAACAGGCCGCGAGCAGGGTGACGAGGACACCGACGGCGATGGCGCGAAAGGGTCGGAAGTCAGTCATCCGGGCCTTGAATAGCCGCACGGCCGGTGAACGCGCAAATTCTGCTCTGCCTATGCTGTCTTCGGACCTGGCTTCATGTTCGCGGGCCGCTTCGAGCCGCGGTGCCTGCATCTGCCCGGACCATCTGGGGCACTCATTGCCTGATTTGTTCGGGCGCCGCGAAGCGCCTGAAGACGCTGTCGTCGCGCCACGCGGGGCGAGAGGGTGCGTTGGCGATGTCAGCGGTGAGTTCCGCGGCATAATCGTCCAGACGGATCGCTTCGGCGGGCAGCACGCCGGGCTGGTGAATGTCGTCGCTCGGCGCATGATAGCGGTTCGCGCGCCAATCATGCTCAAGCCTGAAGGCCTCGCTGCCTGCGGTAAAGCCGAACTTGAGCGCGAGCGCGGGGATGCCGGCGCGCACGAAGCTGTATTGGTCGGTACGAACGAAGCTGTTCCGGTTGGGCAGTGGATCGGGAACCAGCGTCAGGCCCCGCCTGGCCGCGACGGCGCGCGCCGCATCGCCCAGGCTGCTTTCCTGGTCTCCCTGCGCCAGGATGCTCGTCAGCGGCCAGAGCGGCAGCAGCGTGTCGAAATTGAGATCGGCGACGAGATCCTTGGGCGAGATTGTCGGCCGTCGCGCGAAATAGGTCGAGCCGAGCAGGCCGGCTTCCTCCGCCGTCACGATCAGGAACAGGATCGATCGCCTGGGCCTTGGCCCGGCGCTGAGGACCCGGGCCAGATCGAGGACCGATGCCACGCCCGATCCGTCGTCAAGCGCACCGTTGTAGATGCCGTCACCGTTGATCGCCGGGCCGATGCCGACATGATCGAGATGTGCCGAAACCACGACATGCTCCTTGCCCAGTCCGGGATCGGTGCCTTCGAGCCGGGCGACGAGGTTGGGCGAGGTCAGTCGGCGCCGGTGCGTGACAAGCCGTGCCTTCAGCCGAAACGGCAGGGCAAAGCCAGGCATGCGCGCTGAAGCATCGGAGGCTGCGGCAAGCGCGGCGAAGCTGTGGCTGCTATCGGCGAAGAAACGCTCGCTCGCCGCCGGATCGAGGCTCGCGAGGAAGAAATCGTCGGGCGTGTCGCGAAGCGCGGCGTCGGCAAGATACATGTCGCCCTGGCGAGCGAGCAGCACCTGGCGCTCCCACGGAATCTCGATCTGCCCGGGTGGCGTCAGGGTGATGAGGCCGACCGCGCCTGCCTCCCCGAGCAATCGTGCACGCTCCCTTCTGTTGCTCGCCTTGATCGGTGCCGGAATGGTGGCGGGGCCGCCGGCAATGACCACCGCGATCTTGCCCCGAAGATCCACGCCTGCGAAATCGTCATGCCCCTGTTCGGGCAGGTGCAGGCCATAACCGAGGAAGACCAGCGGCGCGTCGACCGCCGCCGGGCGCGGCGCGCCCCAGGCGGCGACGATCATGTCACTCCCCGGGGCTATCGGGACGCGCGTGCCATTCGCGCCGACGAGCTCGATGCTCGATGCCGCATAGTCGACGATCTGCTCCTCGAGCGGTACCTGCTGGCGAAAGCTGCCTCGTTCGCCGGCCGGGGCCAGCCCGATCTCGCGGAACCGGCGCTCGACATAGTCGGCGGCGCGCAGATGACCGGCCGACCCGGTCCGGCGTCCTTCGTTTGCATCGCTGGCGATTTCCACGATATCGCCCCACCATCGCTCGGCGCGGGGCGGCCCCTCTGCTCCAGCAGGGAGTGACGACGGGAAAAGCGCCAGCCAGGGGAGTGCCCATTTCAGGTTGCGCATCATCTTTTTCCTCCTGGGCCAGCCTTGATTGCTCACGAACGGACTCCTCCGCCCCATACCGGTTCCTCGCACTGGATGAAGCCGTCGCGATAGGCGACGCCGGGTGTCCGGTCGGCCTTGAGGAAGATCGGACCATCGAGATCGACGATGTCGCAAAACTGGCCGACCAGATAAGCAGGTGCCATCGCCAGTGAACTCCCGATCATGTTGCCGACCATGACCTCCAGCCCGAGCGCGCGTGCGCGTTCCACCATGCGAAGTGCCTCCGTCAGCCCCCCGCATTTGTCGAGCTTGATGTTCACCACCTGATACAGGCCGGCGAGCCGGTCGATGTCAGCCAGTTCCTGAATGCTCTCGTCGGCTGCAAGCGGGACGGGCAGGTCGAGCGATGCCAGTTGCTCGTCACGCCCGACCGGGAAAGGCTGCTCGAGTAGCCGTACGTCGGACGCGACCAGCGCCGGCACCAGTTCCTGCAACGTCTCGGGCGTCAGGCTGCGATTGGCGTCGAGGCCCAGCCATGCGGCGGGTCGTGCCGAACGGACCGCGAGAATCCGGGCCGCGTCATCCCCGTCGCCGCTGAGCTTGATCTTGATCGCGCGCGCGTGGGGATAGGACCGAGCCTTCGTCGCCATCTCTGAAGGCCTGTCATTTCCCACGGTGAAGGTCGTCAGCAGCGGCGCCGGTTGCGCCATGCCAAGCAGTTGCCAGACAGGCAGGCCCGCGCGGCGCGCCTGCAGGTCCCACAGCGCGCAGTCGAGCGCATTGCGGGCGCCTCCGGCTGGCAATCGCGCGGCCAGACCGGCGTGATCGAGCCCGTCCGCGATCCAGCTCTCCGCTTCCAGGAGCGTGCGCACCATTCGGTCGGGATCGTCCCCCAGATAGAACACCCCGGCCGCCTCGCCCATGCCGACCTGCCCGTCCGCCTCCAGCCGGACGATGACCGTTTCAACATGGTCGAACTGGTGGTCGCTGATCCGGAACGGTTCGTGCAGCGGCAGCTTGACGCGATGCACCTCCATTCGGGGCCGGCAGGCTTCAAGCCTGGCAAGCGCGGCATCGATATCGAAAACCGGCGCCGATAGCGTCCGCCGGGTTCCCGGCGCGACGGTCGGGCAGTGCCGCGCTGCCGGCGCCTCGAATGATTCGTGCTCTCCCATGGCATCGGAGTAAGGGGTGACAGATTTTCTGTCTATGACAGTGTAAGGTCGATAAACTGTCTCTACGTGCGAATCGGCAGCTAGGACGCGGGGCGCCTTGGCCGCGGCGGGTGATGGCCTGCGTAACCGGTGAATGTCTTGTGAAGGCGGGTCAGCTTGTCGAGCCGCAGTTCCACGTCCGCGCCGATCAGTTTGACGACATTGTTCAAAAGCAGGTGAACCGCGCAGACAAGCGCGACCGGAGAACTCCAGAACGCGCCGGTCTGCGTCGGCACGGCGATGACATGCGGCGTGAAGCGCGGCGCCCAGTCGCAATAGATATCGGTCAGCATGATCAACGGGATGCCCTGCAGACTGGCCTGCTCGGCAATCAGATAGGCCTGGCGCGAGTAGCGGCGGACGTCGACCAGGACGAGGCAGCTATCCTCCCCGTCGCTTGCGAACACGTCGGCATAATTGCCGGCGCCGAGATCAACGAGTTGCACGCCGTCGCGCATATATTGCAGCCGGTTGGCGAGCAGCATCGCGATCCCGCGCTCGCTCTGAAAGCCCGCAACGTGCACCGTCCGCGACTGTGCCAGCAGGGCGACCGCCTCAGTCCATGCCGGCGTTTCCATCAGGCGATAGACCGCCAGCAGCCCGTTGATCTCGCGCTGGCAGTTGCCGTCATGCTCGCCCGGCTGCCCGGTGAACTCGGTGAAGTCGTCACCGATCAACCAGGGCAGCGCTTCCTCGGTGCTGTCCTTGAGCTCGTTCTTCAGCGCCTTGAAGTTGCGGTAGCCGAGCTTGCGGGCGAACCGCCCGATCGTGATCTCGCTCACGCCGACTTTCTCGGCCAGCGAATCCGCCGTCTCGAAGCCGAGCACCGCATAATGCGCGAGGATATACGCGGTGATGGCGCGCTCTGCCGCTGAGTAACGGTCGATTTCGGCCTGCAGCCTGCGCAGCAGCGGCACATTGGGTATCGCGTGCATGGCCTGGTGCGGCGATGGTTGTTCGCTGTCCCCGTCGGTTCGGCCATCACTCATATCTTCGCCTCCGATTGCGATGCGACTGTAGCGCGAGAGTGTTAGTTTTTCCATTAAAACTATCAGTTGACAGAAATGTGTCACATGCCGCTTCATCCGCGAAAGCCGGGGGAGATCCGGGCCGTGGGGGAGTGTCGCAGGCTGAACTGTCGCGACGGCTTTTCCATTTCGGTCGAAGACGAGGGGCGCGCGATGAAGATGTTCGATGGAAAGCCTGGCGGTATAAGCGTGAAGCCGCGAGCGCGCAGGCTGAAGCCGTTATTGGCGACGGGCGGGATGGTGGCGCAGATCGCGCTGTGCGCCGGCACCGCCCAGGCCCAGACCACCCAGGCCGAGGACGCCCAGGCACCGGCGGCGAGCACCGACATCGTCGTGACCGGCTATCGCTATCTGAGCGAGGACACGAGCGGCACGACGGGCCTGCCCCTGTCGATCGAGGATGTGCCCCAGTCGATCAGCCTGGTGAACCAGGATTTCCTGAAGGCGACCGATATCAAGACGCTCGGAGAAGTTGCCCAATATACGCCCGGCGCGCTGTTCGACGGCAATCCGGGCGGCTTCGGGTCGGCCGTCAAGCTGCGCGGCTTCGCTGCGGGCAATGCCGTCGACGGCCTGAATGTCGGCCTGCTCGATTTCGAACCCGACTTTGCGACGCTCGACCGGCTTGAAATCGTGAAGGGGCCGACCTCGGTCGTCTATGGCGCGGCGAATCCGGGCGGCATCATCAACCAGGTGACGAAGGGCGCGCATGCCAACACGCCTTCCTACATCCAGGCGCTCGGCGGATCATGGGGGCGCTGGCGTGTCGAGGGGCAGGTCGCAGGCGCCCTGAACGCAGCGGGGACGCTCCGCGCGATCGGCGTCGCGGCGCATGAAGAGGCGGGCAGCTTCATCAAGCGGATCGATTCGAACAAGACCGTCCTGTATGGCGGCCTCGATGCCGATGTGACCGATACGCTGACCGCCTATGTCCATGGCGGCTACGAACAATATCGGCGCACGCCCTTCGACGGCATCCCGACCTTCCCTGACGGATCGTCGCCACCGGTCAGCCGTTCCTTCTTCGTCGGTTCGGGGGACTTCAACCTGGTCACCAGGGTCAAGCGGGTGAACGGGGAGTTGAGCTGGAAGGCGTCGTCAAGCTGGTCGGTGACCCTGAAGCTCAATTACCTGTACTACAACACGACCGGCCAGACCGGTTTCGGCTTCGGCCTCCAGCCGAACGGCGACTTCTCCCTCGCCGCCCAGAAGTTCACGAGAAACGATCAGGAGTCGTTCAGTGCCGGCCTCTCCAGCCTCTACAAGCTCGACGACCTGGGTCTTGCCGGCAGCTTCGTCACGGTGGCCGGGAACTATCAGAGCTACGACACCCATTCCAACGGGCTGATCCCCGACCTGCCCGACGATACGGCCAATATCTTCGATGGAATCGGGGCGATCGAGAACAAGCTCAATGCCGGCCAATATCCCGGTTCCGCCTACGGCCTGACGCGCAGCCTGCGCTATCTGACCCTGTCCGGCCAGGCCAATATCAAGATCGCCGAACCGCTCACCCTGCTGGGGGGCGTTTCCTGGTCCAGGCCTGACGTCAGCAAGCAATCCGGCACCCGGCCACGGGAAGACTTTAGCGGTGACAGCCAGGTCAGCCTGCGGCTGGCCGCGACGCTCGAGCCGATCAAGGGGCTCAATTTCTATGTATCCTACAGCGAATCCTTCCAGCCCCAGCTCTTCATCGACAGTAGGGGCAACGTACTGCCGCCGCTCACCGGTGAGCAGTATGAAATCGGCGTCAAATATGTGTCGCCCGACCGGCGCCTGCTCCTTACCGGCGCGCTGTTCGATATCGGGCAGGCGAACCAGGCCCGCTACGACCAGACGATCGACCTGATCGATCGCTACGCGGCGATCGGCAGGGTGCGGCATCGCGGCCTGGAACTCTAGGCGGTGGGACAGATCAGCAAGGGCTGGCAGGTCAATGCCGGCCTCAGTCTGCTCGATCCCACCATCCGCAAGGATGACGATCCCGCGCTCGTCGGCAAGACAGTCACCTTCCTGCCAAGGACGACCGCGAGCGTTTACACCAGTTACACGCTCGACAACGGATTGTTCTTAGGCGGCGGTGTCCGGTACGTCGGGTCGGTAAAGACCGCGTTCGACGGTTCGACCCGCGACCTGTCTTCCTACACGCTGGTGGATGCTTCGGCCGGGTACAGCTTCGACCGGTGGCGGCTGCAGCTGAACCTCAAGAACCTCTTCGATAAGCACTATTACATCAACAACTACCAGACGCTGTTCTACGGCAACGTCGTTGGCGAGCCGCGCAGTTTTACCGTCTCGGTGCGGACCGATTTCTAGTCCCGGCCGCAAGCGCGATGTCACGAAAAGTGGGTGGAATGGGAGAATGCGTTTCATGATCGTGCGCCAGAGCCACGGCTTCGGCTTTGCAATGCTCGCCGCCGCGTCGTTGCTCGCGCCGCCGGCTGCCGCAAGGGCGCCCCGGCAAGCGGTCGTTCACGACGTCGTCTATCTGGGTGCACGCGCGATCGATCCGGAAACCGGTCTCGACGGCATTCGCAACATCGCGATCGACGGCGACCGCATAACCGAGGTGACCGCCGCCCGGATCAAGGGACGGCGCACGATCGATGCGCACGGGCTGATCGCCGCGCCCGGGTTCATCGATCTCCATTCGCATGCCACCAACCAGGAAACCGCCGGCTATCAGGCAAGGGACGGCGTCACCACACGTCTTGAGCTCGAGATCGGCGCCTATCCGGTCAGGTCCTGGTACGAGGCCCGGCAGGGTCGCGAGCTTCTCAACTACGGGACCAGCGTCGGCCATACGCTGATCCGCTACTATCTCCAGAAGGGCGGCGGCGCGGCGGGGCATGAGGCCCTGCGCAAGCCGGAAGCTTTCTTCGAGGGGCCGGAGATTGCGCAGCCCATTCCGGACGCCGCTTACGGCCAGCTCGTGCCGCTGCTGGAGGAAGGGCTGCGCGAGGGCGCGATCGGAGTCGGCAGCGGCACGCAATATGCGCCCGGCATCACGCACGAGGAAATGCTGGACGTCACGCGGGTCGCCGGCAGGATGCGGACCTGCGTCTTCACGCACGTCCGCTACGGCAGCCTGGTCGAGCCCGACAGCACCCTGGAATCGGTGCAGGAAAACATTGCCAACGCAGCGATCACCAGGGCCTGCGTTCATATCGTCCACATCAACAGCATGGCGATGTCGAAGGCACCGCTGATGGTGACGCTGATGCACTCGGCGCGCGAGCATGGCGTCGATGTTTCGACCGAGATCTATCCCTGGGGCGGCTCGGTGGATTCGATCCGCAGCGTCATCTTCGATCCCGGCTGGGAAAAGCGCTGGGGCGTCAGCGTCGGCGATCTCCAGTCGCGCAGCACGGGCAAAAGGCTGGCCCAGGCTGACTTCGACGCGCTGCGCAACGGCGCCGGCGATGATGGCGTGATCATGCATATGAACAGCGAAGCGACGATCACCGCGCTGCTGCGGGATCCGCTGGTGATGGTGGCAAGCGACGGCGGCAATATCACCGGCTCCAACGGCCATCCACGCTCGGCTGGGACGTTCGCGCGCGTGCTCGGCCACTATGTGCGCGAGGCACATGTCCTCGACTGGAGCGAAGCGATCCGCCGGATGTCGCTGATGCCGGCACAGCGGCTCGAGGCGTTCGTCCCGTCGATGCGGCGCAAGGGCAGGCTCCAGGCAGGTTCGGATGCCGACATCGTATTGTTCGATCCCAACAAGGTCGGCGAACGGGCAACCTATGGCGATGCCGCACGCTATTCCGAGGGGGTCCATTATGTGATGGTGAACGGCGTTCTGGTGGTCGACGGCGGTGCCCTGGTGCCCAACGTGCAGCCAGGCCGGCCGGTTCGTTCGGAGCTGAAGCAATGAGCGCGATGATCGATGCCGCTGTCCCGGCCACGGCATATCCGGTGGGAACGGTGCCGCTCGATTTGCCGCGCCCCTATCTTCTTTTTCTCGGCGATGCGGACGATACCGCCTTCCTGAAGACCGGGCTCGGCCTCCGTGACTGGGCACCGGACCTGTGCGTCGCCGAATATAAGTGCGACGGTGCCCGTGCCTCGCTTGGCCTGCCGCTGATGCAACCCGGCGAAGCCTATGCCGCGGGCGCGCGGGCGGTGGTCCTTGCGGCCGCGTCGATCGGTGGCGTGATCCGTCCGGCATGGATTCCGTGTCTGGTCGATGCGCTCGAGGCGGGACTGGACATCATCAGCGGCGCGCACGACCGGCTCTCCGCGGACCCGCGACTGAAGTCAGTCGCCGATGCGCTTGGGCGGCGGCTGATCGACGTTCGCACGCCTCCGTCCGGCCTGCCGGTCGCGACCGGGCGCCGCAGGACGGGCAAGCGCCTGCTCACGATCGGCACCGATTGCGCGCTGGGCAAGAAATATACCGCCCTGTCGCTCACCGGCGCATTCCGCGCACGCGGCCTGGCCGCCGATTTCCGCGCGACCGGGCAGACCGGCATCATGATCGCGGGATCGGGAATTCCGATTGATTCAGTGGTCAGTGATTTCGTCGCGGGCGCGGCGGAGGTGCTCAGCCCGGATGCGGACCCCGAGCACTGGGATGTGATCGAAGGGCAGGGGTCGATCTTCCATCCATCCTATGCCGGCGTGTCGCTCGGGCTGTTGCACGGCTCGCAGCCCGACGTCCTCGTCCTCTGCCATGCTCATGGGCGTGAACGCATCGTGGGCCTTGCCGATTATCCCTTGCCGTCGATCGGGGACGCCATTGCGCAGTCGCTCCAGCTTGCGCGGCTGACCAGCCCGCACGTTCGCTGTGCCGGTATATCCCTCAACACCGCGGGGCTCTCGGATGCCGAGGCTGCGGCTATCGTCGCGCGCCGTGCCGACGAATGGGGGCTGCCGGTTGCCGACCCGATGCGCCCCGGCCCGCATTTCGACAGGCTGGTGGAGGCATGTATCGGCTGATGCGCTTGCTTCTCGCCTTTTCGCTGCTGCTCGGGTTCGGCGTGCTGCTGCCGGCCGATGCGTCGCATGCCACGGAGCTCGCGCGTTTCGAGACGGCGCTCGCCGATGTGCGCGCCATGGTCGAGGCGGTGCCCGACAAATGGGGGCTGGCCGTCGCCGTCACCGATCGCGAACGAGTGCGCCTGGTGGCGACTCATGGGGATGCGGATATCGACCGACATATCCCCGTCACGGCCGATACGCGTTTTGCGATCGGCTCCATCTCCAAATCCTTCGTCGCGATCACGCTGATGCAAATGGCTGACGAAGGCCGGTTCGATCCTGCCGCACCGATCGTCCGCTACCTGCCCGATTTCCATCCGCGCTCGGCCTTTTCGCCCATCACCGGACATGCGCTGCTCTCGCATACGTCGGGCCTGCCCAATTATCAGCCCCAGCTGGCGTCCATGCGTTTCCTTCCTTCAGCGCTCGACGATTGGGAACCGCGCTATCCGCCGGGCGCCCATTTCTGGTATTCGAACGCCGGCTATCAACTGCTTGGCTATGCGACCGAGCAGATCGAAGGGCGGCCCTATCCGCTCGTCCTGAAGCAGCGAGTCCTCGACAGGCTCGGCATGACCGATACCGATCCCCAGATTGACGACCGGCTGCTTGGGCGCATCGCGAAAAGCTATGTCCGCGCGCCCGATGGCAGCCGGCGGGACGCGCCGTGGTTCCCTTATCTCGCCGCCGATGGCGCAATCGTTTCCACGGTCGGCGACATGAGCCGCTATGCGCGCATGCTGCTCGGCCATGGGCAAACACCTTCCGGCCGCCTGATCTCTGCAAAGGCCTTCGATCGGTTCGCGACGCCGGTGCTCGATGATTATGGCTATGGCATTGACGTGCTCGAAGGCGGGAAAGTCCTCGCGCACAGCGGGTCGATCGCCGGCTTCGAGGCCTATCTCAATGTCGATCTGGGCAATGGCGTCGCGGTCGTCTTCCTTGGCAATGGCCCAATCGACCGGACCTTGCGCGATCGCGTCATCGCCCGGCTGAGCGAGGGCATGGGAGGACGGCCGAAGGCGACCCCTGCCATCGCACCACGATCGTTCGCCCCTCCCGCCAGCTTCGCCGGGCGCTTCGTCGGGGCCAAGGGAGAGACTTTGGTGTTCGCGCCCGATCCGGCCGGCGGTCTGGTCCTCCGCGAAGGGAACGGCATGCTGCCGCTGACCCGCCTCGGCAGAGATGTCTGGGGTGCCTATCTGGCGCCCGGCGGGCCGCGGACCTTCCTCTTCTTCCGTGACGGAACCGGCGTCGCGACTGACGTGTCGGAGGGAGTGTCGAGCTACACGAGGCAGGGCGGCAGTCCCGTCCTCAAGCCTGCGCAGGCTGGCTGGCGTTCGCTCGTGGGGCGCTACATGGCGCATGGCGAGGAAGGCCCGGGCGTGCGGATCTTCGCGCGAAACGGGCAGTTGATGATGGCCTATGCGGATTCCAACGCGCCGCCAACGCCATTGGTTGAAGACGGACCAGGCCGGTTCCGCTTCGCCGAGCCGGTTTTCGCACCGGAATGGCTTGGCTTCGATACGATCATCGCCGGACAGGCCCAGCGACTGATCCTGAGCGGTATCCCGCTCTATCGGATCGAACTTCCTTGATTGTAGCCCGGTTCCTGCTGCTGGCGGCAAGCATGCTGCCCGCCTCGACGCAGGCGCCGGCACTGACGCAGCCGGGTACCGACACCGGGGCGGCAGCCTTTGTTGAATGGGCGCGCGAGCATGCCGTGGCCCTGCCGCTCTGCACTGAACAATCCGACCCGAATTCCTTGCGGAAAGCCAGCTCGATCATTGGCGACGCCCGTGTGGTTGCCCTTGGCGAACCGGCGCATGGCGCGCACGAACCGCTCGCCTTCCGCAATTGCCTGTTCCGCTATCTGGTCGAGCGTCACGGATTTACCGCGATCGCCATCGAATCCGGCCTCAATGAATCGCGCCGGCTTCAGGATTATCTGGCGGGCGGACAGGGTGACCCCCGGCAACTTGCCCGCGACAGCCTGAGTTGGGGTTTCGGACGCTTCGCCGAGAATGTCGACCTGATCGCGTGGATCCATCGCTACAATGCGGATCGCGCGCATGGGCGGAAGGTCCGCCTGTACGGCATCGACATGAGCGGCGGCGAGCGCAGCGGCGAATGGCGCAATGCGCGGATCACCCTGGATGACAGGATCCGTTATCTGGCGGCAACGGCCCCTGGTCGCTCGAAGCATATCGTCGTCGCGATCGACCCTTTTCTCGATCACTTCACTCTGTCGGGTTACGCGGCGCTGCCCGCCGCCAGCCGGACGCGCTTTCGATCGGCCCTTGCGGCACTGGTCCGTTTCTTCGATCGTGAAAGGACACGGCTGATCGCGGTATCCGGTGAGGAGGATTTCGCCTGGGCGAAGCGCAACGCGATCCTTGCAGGCCAGGTGGAGGCGATGTTCCGGGTCTCCCGTCCTGCCTCGTCCGACGACACCCTCCTGCCCGGCGACTATAAATCCGATGGCGTTCGCGATTCAGCCATGGCGGACAATGTGCGCTGGGTGCTTGAACGCGAAGGGGCATCCGGCCGGGTCATGCTGTTCGCGCACAACGGGCACATCGTGAATGCGCCGCTACGGGGCGGCATATGGTCGATCTACGCGCATTCCCCGGTGGCGATGGGGCAGCATCTGCGCGGCTTTCTCCATGACCGGTTGCGGATCATTCCCACGGTGGCCGCAGCCAATGGCCCGGGTCTTCCGCCTGGCGACGGGCCGGCCGGTACCATCGACAGGGCGCTGGCCGGAACCGGGCTCGAGCATTTCCTGCTTGATATTCGCACCGTTCGCGCGCCCGTTCCGGCGGAGTGGCTCGCGCGGGATCAATCCATGCGCGTCAATTTCATGAGCGAGCTTGCGCTCTCGCCGAGACCGGCCTTCGATGCCGTTGCCTTCTTTGCGCGGTTGACCCCCCGCGCAATGGTGGATGCCCGCTGAGCGAGACCATCGGGATCTTCCGGTACTGGCTGGCGGCCGCTCAGGGCCGCAGGATCGTGGCCCCGGTCATCGGATTGGTCAGGGTCACATTCTCCAGCGCCTTGATCCGCCAGTCGCCATCGCGACGGGTCACCACCGCGAGGATCAGCGTGTCGACCTGATGTGGCCCTGCGGGATGCGCGGCACCGGCGCTGAGTCGTGTCCAGAAATGCAGGATCGCCGCATCGCCGGAGATCGGGTCGATATCGGGCATGTCGATCGCAAGCGTCGAATCGCGATAGATTGTCGCGTGAATATGGGCATGGCCGGCAACGATCTGGTCGACCCCGCGCCAATAGGTCCCGAACCGGTTCACGAACGTCGCGTCGGAATGGAATAGCCGGCCAAAAGCCTCCATGTCATGCGTATTCCACGCTTCCTGGAAGCCTATGGTAACGTCCGCAGGTCCCGCGCTGTGATCCGCCATGCCTTGCCCTCGTGATGTTGCCCGTGCGCCGTGCTGGTCCGGGGAGCGATCATACCGTGTCCCGCTCGATTCGCCCATTCCGGGCTGCGGGCGCCTTTTCGGGATGCTCCGGAACCTGCGTTACGGGGAAATCATTGAAAGCTGTATGGCAGGAAGCCTTGAAGCCAATCCTGAATGTTGGCGGTCCAGCGGCTCGCCATTCGAGTCTATCGAAAAATAGCCATGTTCTGAAAGCGATCGTCCGAGAGATATGCTGCAATCGCTCTTTTGGATTCGTCGCTATGGTCGATGGCAAGCTGTTCGGCGCGTCTGGAGTCCCGTGCTTCGAGTGCTTCGATCATCGCCTGATGCTGCTCGTCCGCTACTTCAGGCAGTGAATCCAGCTTGCCATATACCATGATCGACACGCGCAGCATCCTGCTGCGTGCCCGGCTCGCGTCTTCCGCCAGATAGGGGTTGTGCGTTGCCAGGTTGACCTGATGGTGAAACCGGAAGTTGGTGTACACTGTATCGAGCGTTATCTTCGTCGCTGCGGCGGCACGGAAGTCCGCGGCGCGCGCCCGTAATTCCTGAAGATCGGCTTCGGTCCGCGACGTCGCTGCGGTGTAGGCGACCGCGCGATCGTACAGCTCCATCGTCGAGATCATCGCGGGGATGTCGTCGAGGCTGAGCGCCGCGACACGTGCGCCGCGGTTCGGGCGCATTTCGACAAGGCCTTCCGCGGCCAGCCGGATCAGTGCCTCTCGAATTGGTGTACGCGATACGCCAAATCGCGAAACAAGGCTCATCTCATCGATGTCGGTTCCGGGGCGTGCCTCCAGCTGCAGAATCTCGATGCGCAAGGTGTCGTACACGGTCTGGCCGGTTGCACTTCTGAGCACGTCATCCTCCGCGCTTTCGGTGTCGAAGCGCGATCAGGCGATGGCGTATCGTCCTGCGCAACGCAATCGCAATCTGGCGTGCCCCGGGCGCGCCGCAAAGCCAGGCTCGAAGTGTCTCTGAAAAACGCCTGTGCCCGCCCGCAAAAGCAGCTTCGATTCTCGCGGCCGTTGACATGTATGATGTTGTAATGCAATCATGATACATAACCTCATATTAAGGGCTATACCATTATAATATCTGTATAAATGGCGCGGATCGCCGTTCTTGCAGCAGTTTTACGTCATTACCGCCAAGGTCGACGAACAACGGATCGACCAGGCAGGCAAATCGACCGGATCAGGGAAGAGGAAATAATGCGATACAAGCTTGCGCTACTGCTTTCCCTGATGTGCGCCCCGTGCGCGATTGCAGCCCGGGCGGCGCCGGTTGCGGCGGAACCGGTCAACCCCGTCGATTTCAAATGGGATGTGAAGATACCAATGCGGGATGGCGTCAATCTGAGCGCCACCCTGTATCGGCCAAATCCGCTGGCCGGGCCGCTTCCCTGCGTGTTTACGCTGACGCCGTATATCGGCCAGACCTATCATGAGCGCGGCATGTATTTCGCCAGCCATGGCTATGTCTTCCTGACCGTGGATGTCCGCGGCCGGGGCAATTCGGAAGGCAAATTCGAACCGCTCGTCCGTGAATCCCAGGATGGGCCCGACATCGTCGAATGGCTGGCAAAGCAATCCTATTGCAACGGCAAGGTTGCGATGTGGGGCGGCTCCTATGCGGGCAATGACCAGTGGATGACGGCCAAGGAAAGGCGCGCGCATCTTGCGACGATCATACCGGCGGCATCGCCAAGGCTGGGAGTGGATTTTCCATCCCGGAACAACATCTTCTACGCCTACAACCTTCAAGGGCTGACATTGACGGCCGGGCGGACCCCCCAGGACAACA
>CZQE01000292.1_pt1 | contig 19888 bp, 18 predicted proteins | sample 734431 | NCBI WGS metagenome assembly CZQE01 (sample SAMEA3597869, study PRJEB11362) | hydrothermal vent metagenome | biome: marine hydrothermal vent biome; feature: marine hydrothermal vent; material: ocean water | place: Atlantic Ocean | collected 2010-09-19/2010-10-04
GGGGCTGTCGGCGAAAAGCGCGGCGAAGCCGGCCGCGGAGACGAGGCTGACGAGTGCCGCCAGCCGGTTCGCAGGGAAGTGATCGACCAAAGCCCCCATGCCGAGCCGCCCGACCACCTGCGACAGCGCATAGGCCGAGACGAGCATGGCGGCACCGCCGACGCCCAGGGCGCGATCCATCCCGAAGGGAACGAGCTGGGTGACAAAACCGATCGTCGCCATGTTGATCAGCGCGATCGAGAGCGCCAGTCGCCAGAAAATCCCCGTGCGGCGGGCGGCGCGGCCGGTCAGGCCGGGATGGTCCGGCACGGGCACGCCGGTGACGCTGATCGGTTCAAGTCGGGTCGCGCGTATCGCCAGCAGCGCGAGCGGCAAGCCGGCCAGGATCGCTGCACCGGCCAGCAACAGATAGCCGGACCGCCAGGTCGATACCGCGATCACCCAGGCGATCAGCGGGGGCAACAGCAGCGTCGAGACCGACAGGCCGGCGGTGGCGACGCCCAGGGCGAAACCGCGATGCCGGTCGAACCGGCGCGCGATCAATTTGCCGAACACCAGGGCGCTGATTCCCGGTGCCGAGAGGGCGAGCAGCGCGACGCCGATCTGGAACTGCCACAGGGCGCCGGTCATCGCCGCGAGCCAGGCATGGGCGCCGCCGAGGACGAGGGCTGAGCCGATCAGCACCGGGACCGCCCCGATGCGATCGACCAGTCGCCCGATGAAAGGGGCCGACAATGCCCCGAGCAGCCCGATCCCCGCCGCAGTCGAGATGTCTCCGCGCGACCAGCCGAAGCTCGCCTGCATGCCGGGCACGAACAGGCTCGACAGATTCTGGTAGAGGCCGGGGCCGGTTGCGAACAGCGCAGCGGAGCCGGCGACGATCGGCCAGCCGCGTCGCCATTCATGTTTTCCGTCGGTCACGGGCTGATTTACTGACATGTTTGTCAGTATGAACGTAGCGCGGCGATCCGCAACCCGATTTTCGTGGTGTCCTCGCGAGATATCCTAGCCGCTCACCAGGGCGTCGATCGCGCCCTGGAGGATATAGGCAGCGGCCATCTTGTCGACTCGTTCGGCGCGCTTGGCGCGGCTTACATCCTGCTCGATGAGTGTGCGCGTCACCGCCTGGGTCGACCAGCGTTCGTCCTGGAGGAAGATCGGCAGGCCGAGATCCTCCATGTTGCGGGCGAAGGCGCGGCTCGACTGGCTGCGCGGGCTCTCGCTGCCGTCGGTCAGGTTGAGCGGCAGGCCGATGACGATTCCCTTCACCTGCTGCTCGGCGATCAGCGTTGCGAGCGCCGTCTTGTCCTTCTGGAACTTGGTGCGGCGGATCAGCAACGCGGGGCTGGCGAAGCTCCAGCCAGCGTCGCACAGCGCCGTCCCGATCGTCTTGGTGCCGACGTCGAGCCCGATCAGGCGGCCGCCACCGGGGAGGGCCTCGCGGAAAAGGGTGCGGTCGGTGGTGATCATCATTTTACGGCCTTGAACGCCGCCAGGCGCCGCGCGGCATCGGCGCGGACATTCGCCCAGAACAGGCTGTAGTCATAGACATGGTAGTTGTTGCCGGGCAGCACATAATTGCCGAGATCGGGGGGTGTGCCGATCATCAGCAGGCCGCGACCCTCGCAGCCCGCGGGAACCCGGCCCGGTTCGATCGTCGCGCTGCCGAGGTCCTTGGCCGGGATCAGTGTGCCGAGATTGGCGGTCGCGGGCGCGTCGGCGTTGGCGGTGCCGGTGATCGGGTTGGTGCAGATGATGGCGGTGTCCTTGCGGGGCGCCCCGGTCAGGCCTGACGTCGCATCGAACGTCTCGAAGATCAGCGACGGATCGGCGGGTTCGGCGAAGCTGAGCCAGGAGAGGATACATCCCGACTGATCGGGCGTCGCGCATTCGGGCAGGCCCATGCCCGGCAGATCGGCGTCCTTCGAGACGGGCCAGCCGACGACATAGGCGGCCACGATCCGCTTCGCGAGCGGGGTCCCGGCGATCCGGTCGCGCAGCAGCCGGCTGAGATGGAATGCGCCCTGGCTGTGCCCGGCGAGGATGATCGGGCGGTCGCCGGCTTCCTTCAGGAACTGGTCGAAGGCGGTCGTGACGTCGCCATAAGCGAGGTCGAGCGCCTTGCCGGCTTCAGGCTGGTTGGTGAGAAAGGCGCCGAATGTCGCCTGGCGATAGCGTGGTGCCCAGATCGCGCCGGTTTCGTTGAAGGCGCTGGCCTGAGCGCGCAGGAACAGGTCGGCAAGGGCATTCGCCTCGGGATCGTCGAGTGGGGCGTTCCAATGCGCGCTGCTCATGTAGGAGGTCGGGTGGATAAAGAAGATCGCTGCTTCCGGCGCGGCGGCAGGCTTGTAGCCGGCCGGCGTCCAGAGCGCCGGGTTGCCCGGACGGTCGGGCCGCGCCATCCACATCTTCGGATCGGCATAGGCCCGGGTCTGGACCGGGGCCTGTACCTCGAACGGCGCGCTGGGGATTTTCGACCAGCGGATCAGTTGCGCGCCGAACAGGGCGAAGACAAAGCCGGCGGCGACCACCAGCATGATCAGGACGGCGAAGGCGTAGAGGAATTTCCGGGCCAAGGCCTGTGTTCTCCAGAATGTTCAGCGAAGCGAAGGCCGCGGCGGCCATGGGCGGATTCCGTGCAACAGGAACGCGACGCTTGCAATCGGCTTCGGTCCCGCGCTCAATCCGGACGGGAAGGGTGCGTGATGTCGATCGGGCAGATCGCGACAGGCGGGTGCGCCGCCAACCTCCGGCAGGGGGTGGCCATGTTTCCATGTGACGGTGAGAGGGGATAGTCGATGCTGGATCCGGAGCAGGAAGCCGGGGAGCGCGCGCATTCGGCGTGGCGCCTGCGACCGGTATTTCTCGCGGCGCTCGGCGCGGTCGCCGCGATCGCGATCCAGCAGCTGGTCGATCGCGGATTCGGCTATGGTCGTTCCTATGTGCGGCTCGAAAGCTGGCGGATTGCGCTGTCGGTGGGAATCGGCACCGGCGCGATGGCGTTCGGTTTCGGCGTGGAGCGGATACGGTTGCTCTGGGCGGCTGCCTTCGCGCTGCTGGCCGGCGCGGTGGCGGGCCTTGTCTATTACTGGAACGGAGGACAGTCCGGCTGGAGCGATTTTGGCGACTGGCGCTATGCCAGCCTGTTTCTCTCGATCGCGATCGCGGTACCCTTGTTCCAGACGGCGCGCGACGAGGGCGGGTGGCGTTTTCCCTATCGCGACGTCCATAGCCATGCCTGGACCAATGTCGTCCTCTGGTTCGCGTGCTGGATCTTCGTCGGGATCGTTTTCGCGCTCGCCTGGCTGCTGGCCGCGCTGTTCGACCTGATCGGCCTGCATGTCATCCGGGAAATGCTTCGGCGCGACTGGTTTTCGGCCGGGCTGGCCGGGGCGGCGTTCGGCAGTGCCCTCGGACTGTTCCGGGAGCGCGACCGGATCGTGCGCTTGCTCCAGCGTGTGGTGACGGCCGTGCTTGGGGTACTGGCGCCGGTACTTGGCGCCGGGCTGCTGCTGTTCCTGGTCGCCTTGCCGTTCACCGGGCTTGGCGCGCTGTGGCAAGCGACCAAGTCCACCACCCCGATCCTGCTCGGATGCGTGATCGGCGCGCTGATCCTGGCCAATGCGGTGATCGGCAATGGCGAGGACGAGGAAGCGACCAACCCGCTGCTGCGCTGGGGGGCGATGGCGCTTGGGCTGGCGATGCTGCCGCTCGGCACGATCGCGGCGATCGCGACGGGTCTTCGCATTTCCCAATATGGCTTCACGCCAGACCGGCTCTGGGCGCTGATCTTCGTGATCCTGGCGACGATCTACGGCGTGGCCTATCTGGTGGCGCTCGTTCAGGGACGGAACGGCTGGGCAGCCCGGGTTCGTCCTGCGAACCTGCGCATGGCGTTCATCGTGGCCGGCGTCGGGCTGCTCCTCGCCACGCCTATCCTCAGCTTCAACGCGATCTCGGCCGCTGATCAGGTCGCACGGCTCGAATCGGGCCGGATCGCGCCCGACAAGTTCGACTGGGCGGCGCTCGGCTTCGATTTCGGCGACCCCGGCAAGGCTGCTCTCAGGCGGCTGGCGGGATCGAAGAACGCACTCATCGCCAACCGGGCGAAGCTGGCTTCAGCGGCGGGCAACCGGTTCAACGCAGTCGATGTCGACCGGACCAGGAAGGTTGCGGACGACCTTGCCAGGCGCCTTCGCGTGGTGCCCGCCGGGTCAGTCGTTCCGGAAGGGCTCAGGGCGCTTCTGACGGACTGGTCCGCCTGCCAGGAGAGTCCGGACGTCAAATGCACCCTGCTCTACACAACGGGCGAGTCCGAAGCGGTGGTGATAAAGGACCGCTGTGTCGAGCGCGCGGCCGAGGAACCGTCGTCGCGCGACGCGAAATCGATATCGGTCTCGAGCGGATCCTCGTGCATTGCGCGGTATCGGCTCGACGATGGTGCATGGCACTCGATCGATGCGGGCGACATGCCCAGGCCCGATGCGGCCGGCCGCGCCGCGCTCAGGTCGGGACTTGGGGACGGCAGGATCGAAATACGCACGGTGCCGAGCCGCCGGGTGTTTATTGGAGGCGTTCCGGTCGGCGAACCGTTCGAATAGGTTGCGCTGAGGCAAGCCGCGATGCTAGCCGCGCGGCCATGTCAGTCGATATCGCAACCGTGAAGAAGATCGCGAGCCTTGCCCGCATCGCGATCACCGAGGACGAGGCCGCGCGCATCGCGCCGGAGCTCGACAACATCATGGGCTGGATCGAGCAACTCGGCGAGGTCGACGTGACCGGCGTCGAGCCGATGACCGCCGTGATCCCGAACCATCTGCGCCTGCGCGACGATGTCGTCACCGACGGCAATGTGCGCGATGCGGTGCTCTCCAACGCGCCCCAGGCGGAGCATGGCTTCTTCGCCGTGCCGAAGGTGATCGAATGACCGAGCTGACTGATCTTGGCGTCGCCGCCATCCGCGACGGTGTGCGCTCGGGCGCCTTCTCGGCGCGCGACGTGGCTGACGCGTTCGTCGTCAAGGTGAGCAAGGCCAAGGCGCTCAACGCTTTCCTGGTCGAGACGCCGGACCATGTCATCGCCGCCGCCGATGCGGCTGACGCGGCGCGGGCGGCGGGCGAGACCCTCAAGCCGCTGGCCGGCGTGCCGATCGGCATGAAGGACCTGTTCTGCACCAAGGGCGTGGCCTCGACCGCGGCGAGCCATATCCTCGAGGGCTTCACACCGCCGTACGAGTCCACCGTCTCCGGCAAGCTGTGGGATGCCGGCGCCGGCATGCTGGGCAAGCTCAACATGGACCAGTTCGCGATGGGCTCGTCCAACGAGACCAGCTATTTCGGCAATGTGATCTCGCCGTGGCGCCGCGCCGATGGCGGTAACGCACCGCTCGCGCCGGGCGGGTCCTCGGGCGGTAGTTCGGCGGCGATCGCGGCGCGGCTGTGCCCGGCTGCGACCGGCACCGACACCGGCGGCTCGATCCGCCAGCCAGCTGCCTTCACCGGCATCTCGGGCATCAAGCCGACCTATGGCCGGTGCTCGCGCTGGGGCGTGGTGGCGTTCGCCTCCTCGCTCGATCAGGCCGGGCCGATGGCGCGCGACGTGCGCGACTGCGCGATCATGCTCGAGGCGATGGCCGGGTTCGACCCGAAGGATTCGACCTCGCTCGACCTGGCCGTGCCGAAATGGGAGGCGGGCCTGTCCGCCAGCCTCGCCGGCAAGCGCATCGGCATCCCCAAGGAATATCGTGTCGATAACATGCCGGCGGAGATCGAGGCGCTGTGGCAGCAGGGCATCGACTGGGCGCGTGATGCGGGAGCGGAGATCGTCGAGGTCTCGCTGCCGCATACGAAGTACGCGCTGCCGGCCTATTACATCATCGCGCCGGCGGAAGCCTCGTCCAACCTCGCCCGGTATGACGGCGTGCGGTACGGCCTGCGCGATCTGCCCGACGGTGCGAACCTGCAGGACATGTATGCCGCGACCCGCGCCGCCGGTTTCGGCGACGAGGTGAAGCGCCGGATCATGATCGGCACCTATGTGCTCTCCGCTGGCTTCTACGACGCCTATTACACCCAGGCGCAGAAGGTCCGCACCCTGATCGCGCGCGATTTCGAGCGGGCCTGGGAAAGCTGCGACCTGCTGCTCACGCCGACCGCGCCGTCCGCTGCGTTCGCGCTGGGCGAGAAGAGCGCTGATCCGATCGCGATGTATCTGAACGACGTCTTCACGGTGCCGAGTTCGCTCGCGGGCTTGCCGGCGATGTCGGTGCCGGGCGGGCTCGACAAGGCAGGATTGCCATTGGGGCTGCAGATCATCGGCAAGCCGCTCGACGAACAAGGCGTGCTGAACGCTGGCCTGGCGCTGGAAGAGCGGGCGGGCTTCGTCGCAAGGCCGGAGGCGTGGTGGTAGGAGAGTTCGTCGGCAGGCTCATATTCGAGTTTGTCGCCGAAGGGTTTTTCCACGTCTTGGGCCGCGTCAAATTTGGTTCAAGGGATCGGGCCAAGGCTCCCGCGATGAAGCGGAAGCCGAGGCCGAAACGGCACAGGCAGGGCCGAAGAAATGACTGAAGCAAGCTATCGCATCCGTGGCGCCACCGGCGACTGGGAGGTCGTTGTCGGCCTCGAAGTCCATGCCCAGGTGACCTCCAACGCCAAGCTCTTCTCGGGCGCGGCGACCGCGTTCGGCGCCGAGCCCAACACCCAGGTGTCGCTGGTCGATGCCGCGATGCCGGGCATGCTCCCGGTGCCGAACCGCGAGTGCATCCGCCAGGCAGTGCGCACCGGCATGGCGATCGACGCCGCGATCAACAAATGGTCGCGGTTCGACCGCAAGAATTATTTCTATGCCGATCTGCCGCAGGGTTACCAGATCAGCCAGCTCTATCACCCGCTGGTGGGCGAGGGCAGGATCGCGATCAGCCTTGACGAGAAGGACCCCGACGCAGCGACCAAAGAGATCGGCGTCGAGCGAATCCATGTCGAGCAGGATGCCGGCAAGCTGATGCACGACCAGCATCCGACTCAGAGCTATGTCGACCTCAACCGGTCGGGCGTGGCATTGATGGAAATCGTCAGCCGCCCCGACATGACGTCGCCGGCCGAGGCTGGGGCGTATCTGCGCAAGCTCAGGTCGATCCTGCGCTATGTGGGCTCGTGCGACGGTAACATGGAAGAAGGGTCGATGCGCGCCGACGTGAACGTCAGCGTGCGCAAGCCCGGCGACCCGCTCGGCACCCGTACCGAGACGAAGAATGTCAATTCGGTCCGTTTCGTCATGGCGGTGGTCGAGCAGGAAGCGCTTCGGCAGGTCACGGCGCTTGAGGCCGGCGAACGGATCGTCCAGGAAACGCGGCTCTACGATCCCGACAGGAACGAGACCCGGTCGATGCGCTCCAAGGAGGATGCGCATGACTATCGTTATTTCCCTGATCCCGACCTGCTGCCGCTCGAGCTCGACGACGCGTTCCTGGAGGAGTGCCGCGCGAGCCTGCCGGAGCTGCCTGACGCCAAGCGCCGCCGCTATGAGTCACTGGGGATCACGCCGTACAATGCTGCGGTGCTGACTGCCGAGGTCGAGGCCGCGCGCTGGTTCGATACGTTGCTCGATGCGGGCGCAAAGCCGGTCGCGGGCGCGAACTGGGTGACGTCGGAACTGTTCGGCGCGCTCAACCGGCTCGGCAAGGGTATCGAGGAATCGCCGGTCAGCCCGACTCAGGCAGCCGAACTGCTCGGTCTTGTCGCCGACGGCACGCTGTCGGGCACGTTGGCCAAGCAGGTGTTCGAGATCATGCTCGAAACCGGCCAGGGCGCGGGTGCGATCGTGGAGGAGCGCGGACTCAAGCAGACCAGCGATACCGGCGCGATCGAAAAGGTGATCGCCGATGTGATGGCCGCCAACGAGGACAAGGTGACCGAGTATCGCTCCGGCAAGGACAAGCTGTTCGGCTTCTTCGTCGGCCAGACGATGAAGGCGATGGGCGGCAAGGCCAATCCCGGGGTGGTCAACGACCTGCTGAAAAAGCTGCTTGCCTGATCTCAACCGCCCGCGATAGGTTGTCGAAAGAATAACCGGGGGGGATTAAATGTTACGATTGAGATGGGCCGCGTTTGCGGCGGCGGTTTTGCTCGCGAGTCCTGCATCTGCAGCAGACAAGGAGCAGGGGGACGACACTAGCAAGTTCTTCATGTTCTATGGCGACGGCGTGTCGGCCGACATCGTCCGCGCTGACCTTACCTATTGCATGGCTCTTTCCGGCCGGGCCGGACCAGCGCCGAGAGGCACTCGCTACTCGACCGTGATGGCTGGCGGGCTGCTGGCCGGTATCATGGATGCGATCGCGATGAGCGTGGAACAACGTCGTCGTCGCGATTCGTCGATGCGCAACTGCATGGCGATGCACGGCTATAGCCGCTATTATGTGCCGCAAGAGGATTGGAACAAGATTGTTCGCGGCGACGGCGCGGTCGACCGCATGGTCGCCTACATGACCGGCCCTGTCCCCTCCACGCGAAAGCTTCCGAAATGAGCCGCCTTCTCCTTTCCGCGCTGGCGGTCGCCGCGTTTGTCGTTCCTGCCACCGCTAGTGCTGCGAAGCAGATCAAGAACAAGCCGCCGATTCTTATTGATGCCCGTTCAGGATATCTGCTGGCCCGTGTGGGACCGGCCCTTTCCGACAAGGGGGTCGCGCCCACGGTTGTAGTGACTCGGATCGATCCGGTCAGGGGCGTGCTGCGGACGACCTACAAGAAGGATGCGAACCCGTTGCCGAAGGGTGAGGATGTCGCGGCGCTGATCGGCGGTGCACGACCCTTCGGGACGGTTCCGATATCCCAGGGAGAGGCTGGCGTGTTCCTGACGTCGCTCACGCCCGGCGAATATGTAATCGCGGGCACCGAATCGACCTGTTTCTGCATGGGGAGTTACCGCTTTACGGTTCGCGCCGGTGAGATCACCGATATCGGCACGATCCTCACCATCCTGCCGAACGAAGCGACCACGATTCCCGAATTCGCGGGGCAGCAGGTCTCGGAGGACCTCGCCGAAAAACCTTACACGATGCCGGACTTGATGGTCGTCCACGCGGCAACCGAAAGCGATCAGGTTCCGGCGATGCTGGCGTCCTTTCCGCGGGCACGGGCCGAGTTGACCTATACCCGCTTTGACAATGCGCCTGGTTGGATGGTGAGCCGGATGACGGGATTGCCGCCGATGGAGCATGAGACGGCGGATGCTGCAGCAGCCGTTACCGATCCTAACATACCCATGGGTACGCCGGGCAATCGCTGGCCGGATGTCGCAGAGAAGTCCGAAAAGGCAACTACGGCCAAATAAGGCGCAATGACCCGCGGTTGCAGCGTAACTGCGGGTCATCCGATTCATCTGTAGGATTATTGCGCATCGCTGCCCAGGTTACTGATCGTGCTGCCCGTGTGGTTGATGCCGACCGACGCGCCTCCGCTGGGCTTTGTCGCATTCCTTGCTTGCCTCGATGATCCATTCGGCATCGGTGCGATTGGTGGGATCAACCGTCGGGCAAGCTGCGGGGTTGGGGGATCCCGATCGATCGCTGGCCTTCCTCTCAGCGAGAATTCATGCCGTCGACCGGCCGACCGGCCGACCGGCCGACCGGCCGACCGGCTGGCCGGGGGCAGGCGGTGCCGGATCACCGCCTGGCTGCGGCGCGGGCACGTCGATATCTGGGGCGACGGGTGAGACTTCCGGCGGCGGGGCGGCAGGTTGGGCAGGCTGGCTCGGTTCGGGTGGCAATTCGGGTGGCGGGGTGGTGGCCATCGGCTTTCTCCTCCGCGATATAACGCGTCGGCATCGCGCCGGGTTGCTACCCGCGTGCGACTTGCTATAGACGCCGCCGACCGAAGGTGTCCCATGCGGGCGTGGCGGAACTGGTAGACGCGCCTGGTTTAGGTCCAGGTATCGCAAGATGTGGGGGTTCGAGTCCCTTCGCCCGCACCAGTCTCGTCGCGCTGGGCGAGGGGTGCCGCAACAGTGATTCCCTGAAAAGGCCCAGAGCTAAAAAAGGCAAGTGTTGAAATGCAGACTGTCGAGACGTTGAACGAGGGCCTGAAGCGCGCCTACACGCTGAAGATCACGGCGAAGGACATCGATTCGAAGGTCGATGCCGAGCTGAAGCGCGTCGCGCCGCAGGTTCGCATGCCCGGCTTCCGCCCAGGCAAGGTGCCTGCCAACCTGGTCCGCAAGATGCATGGCCCGGCGCTGATGCAGGATGCGCTCAACAGCTCGATCCAGGAAGGCGTCCAGACGCTCCTCGCCGAGCAGAAGCTGCGCCCGGCGATCCAGCCTTCGGTCAGCCTCGACGAGGGCTATGAGCTCGGCCAGGATGCCGAGGTCAAGGTCGAGCTCGAAGTGCTCCCCGATGTTCCGACCCCGTCGATCGAGCATCTGAAGCTCGAGCGGCTGACCGTGCCGGCCGATGAAGCCGCCCTCCAGGAGCAGCTCCAGAAGTTCGCCGACCAGCAGAAGCGCTGGGACGATGCCAAGGCGACCTACAAGGCAAAGACGGGTGACCTCGTCGTCATGGACTTCGTCGGCAAGGTCGACGGCGTGGCGTTCGACGGCGGCACCGGCACCGACATGTCGGTCGAACTGGGTTCGGGCCGCCTGATCCCGGGCTTCGAAGACCAGGTCGTCGGCGTGAAGACCGGTGACGAGCGTCAGATCGAAGTCACCTTCCCGGCTGACTATCAGGCCAAGGATCTGGCCGACAAGGCTGCGACCTTCGATCTGACGATCAAGGCAGTGAAGACCGCAGGCGAGACGAAGATCGACGACGAGCTGGCGGTGTCGCTCGGCCTCAAGGATCTGGACCAGCTCAAGGAACTGCTCAAGGGCCAGATCGAGCAGGAACTGAACCAGCTCACCCGCACCCACATGAAGCGCAAGCTGCTCGACCAGCTCGCCGAGGGCCATGATTTCCCGGTCCCTCCGTCGATGGTCGAGGCCGAGTTCGCCCAGATCTGGCAACAACTCGAGCATGAGGCGACTCACGAAGCCGATCCCGAGGCGGCCATCGCCGAGATGGAAGCGGAGCGCGCCGATTATCAGGCGATCGCCGAGCGGCGCGTGCGCCTGGGTCTGCTCCTTTCGGAGATCGGCCAGGCCAATGGTGTCGAGGTCAGCCAGCAGGAAATGAACCGTCTGATCGCGCAGGCCGCGTCGCAATATGGCCCCGAGGATCGCACTCGCTTCATCGAATATGTCCGTTCCGAGCCGATGGCGGCAGCCCAGCTTCGCGCGCCGCTCTATGAGGACAAGGTGGTCGACTGGCTGTTCGAAAAGGCCGACATCAGCGATCGCGAAGTGACCCGCGAAGCGCTTGAAGAGGCGATCGAATCCGAGGACGGTTTCGCCAGCGGCACGCATCATCACGATCATGACCACGACCATGATCATGACCACAAGCCGAAGAAGAAGGCCGCCGCCAAGAAGGCGGAGCCCGCAGAAGATGCTTCCGCCGAGGAAGCAAAGCCGGCGAAGAAGGCGGCTGCCAAGAAGGCTGAGCCTGCTGCCGAAGCGACTGAAGAGCCAGTGAAGAAGCCTGCCGCCAAGAAGGCGGCCAAGCCTGCGGCTGACGCTGAGGAAGCGCCGGCCGAGGAAGCTGCGCCCGCCAAGAAGCCGGCGGCGAAGAAAGCTCCCGCCAAGAAGGACTGAACCGTTCAGGGACGTCGCTGCCGACCGGCAGTGACGTCCCTGCGGAGCACGCACTTCGATCAGGCGAAGACTTCGTTCAGCTTCGATCCGTCGAGCCCGGTCTGCGCCAGGGCAATTCCGCGAATCAGCGCAATCGCCACGGATGCCAACACGATATCGGCGACGCTGCCCGCCAGTAGCCCCCCTGTGCCAGGGCCAGCCACTGCATTCGCGAGCCAGGCGACCAGGCCGGCGAGCAGCCATAATGCCCACCATGCCGCGACAAGATTGTCGTTCAGGTCATGGGGATAGACGCCGCGGCTAGCGTTCCACAATTCGCGCATTCCGTGGAACGGTTTGATCAGGCACGCAAATGGCACCAGGAACCACCAGATTCGCGACCATGGCGTGAATTCGAGATCCTCGAAGCCGGCCGCGATCAGATTGTTGCCGGCCACAAGAATCCAGCGACAGAACACGATCATTGTCACGATCTTGAACAGAAGTGCGGCGACATCCACCGTGTTGGCGATCGGCGTGACGAATCGCTGGAACAGCTCCGGCGTCATCCATGCAGCGACCAGAATCGCCGGATTCCACAGTGCGTCGATCACAATCATTACGGCCAGAATGGCCGTCAGTGGCCGCAGGTCCCGAATTTCCATTGATATTCCCCCTTGTTCCCCGTGCCGACCATCCCGCGCGCGGTAGAAATCGTCAAACCACAAAAGGGTCGAACCCGCGCGAATTCGCCCCTATGGCAGGTGGATGACGTCGCGCATTGCTGTCCTGCTGCCCTGCTACAATGAAGAAGCCGCCATCGCGCAGACGGTGGCGGGGTTTCGTGCCGCGTTGCCCGACGCGACAATCTATGTTTACGACAATAACAGCCGCGACCGCACGATCGAGGTCGCGCGTGCCGCCGGGGCGATCGTCCGGACCGAACGTATCCAGGGCAAGGGCAATGTCGTCCGCCGCATGTTCGCCGACATCGATGCCGATATCTATGTCATGGCGGATGGCGATGCGACTTATGACGCGGCTTCGGCCCCGGCGCTGGTTGCGCGGGTGCTCGACGAGCAGCTCGATATGGTTGTCGGCGCCCGGGTCACCCAGGCCGATGCGGCGTACCGTCGCGGTCACAAGATGGGCAACGCGCTCCTGACGGGCATGCTCGCGCGGCTGTTCGGGCGCAGCTTCACCGATATCCTGTCGGGCTATCGCGTTTTCTCGCGCCGATTCGTGAAGAGCTTCCCGGTGCTCTCGTCGGGTTTCGAAATCGAGACCGAGATCAGCGTCCATGCGCTCGAACTGAAGATGCCCGTCGCGGAGATCGAGACCCCCTATTTCGCGCGGCCGGAAGGTTCCGAATCGAAGCTGAGCACGTACAGCGACGGTTTCCGTATCCTGCGCACGATCTTCCAGCTTTACCGGATCGAGCGGCCCGTGCTGTTCTTCGGCAGCATCGGCGCGGCGCTGGCCGGCATCGCGGTAATCCTCGCAGTGCCGCTGATCATCACCTATATGCACACCCGCCTGGTGCCGCGTTTCCCAACCGCGGTGCTGGTGACGGGGCTGATGATTCTCGCCTCGCTCAACCTGTTCGCCGGACTTATCCTCGATACGGTGGTGCGCGGGCGGCGCGAGGTGCGGCGTCTGGCCTATCTGGCGCATCGCGCGCCGGGCGGGGAGGATCGGCAAGCCTGACGGCGCGGGGGTTGAACTCGTTTCCGCCAGCGCCGATGTAAGACATCTACTGGGGCATAAGGATTCAAAGGTACACTATGCATAACCCGTTCGAGACCGGCGACTTCATGCGTCCGCTCACTTCCAATGGTTTCACCGCGCAGGCGCCGCAGGGTGGTCTCGTTCCGATCGTGATCGAGCAGTCAAACCGCGGCGAGCGCAGCTTCGACATCTATTCGCGCCTGCTGCGCGAGCGCATTATCTTCGTCACCGGCGGGGTCGAGGACCATATGGCCTCGGTCATCAGCGCCCAGCTGCTCTTCCTGGAGTCAGAGAACCCCAAGAAGGACATCTTCATGTACATCAACTCGCCGGGCGGCGTCGTCACGGCGGGCATGGCGATCCATGATACCATGCAATATATCCGTCCGCGCGTGGGCACGGTCTGCATGGGCCAGGCCGCCTCGATGGGCAGCTTCCTGCTTGCGGCGGGCGAGCCCGGCATGCGCGTGGCGCTGACCAACGCGCGGATCATGATCCACCAGCCGTCGGGCGGCGCGCAGGGCATGGCCAGCGACATTGAGATTCAGGCGCGCGAGATTCTGCGCATCCGGCACCGGATGAACGAGCTCTACGCTCAGTACACCGGCAAGCCGATCGGCGAGATCGAGCATGCGATGGATCGCGACAAGTTCCTGTCGGCCGACGAGGCAAAGGAATTCGGCCTGATCGATGAGGTGTTCGACAAGCGCCCGGCGATCGCCGACGAATCGGCCACGCCGGTCCTGCCGGCGTCCTGATCTGATTTCCGTCGCCTTAACTCTGGGGCGATATAGTGATTGTAGAAGATAAGGGGACCGGTCTAACATGGGCCCCCGCACGAACGCGCTATGTACCGCGCGAAGGATGGATTGAATGACGAAGCTCAGCGGCGGCGACTCGAAGAGCACGCTCTATTGCTCGTTCTGCGGCAAGTCGCAGCACGAGGTGCGGAAGCTCATCGCTGGGCCGACTGTTTTCATCTGCGATGAATGCGTCGAGCTCTGCAATGACATCATCCGTGAGGAGACCAAATCAGCGCTCGTCTCGAAGAAGGACGGGGGCGTGCCGACGCCGCAGGAGATCTGCGACGTGCTCGACGACTATGTCATCGGGCAGAAGCGCGCCAAGCGGGTCCTCTCGGTCGCCGTGCACAATCACTACAAGCGCCTCAACCACGGCCAGAAGGGCGCGGATGTCGAGCTTGCCAAGTCGAACATCCTGCTCGTCGGGCCGACCGGCTGCGGCAAGACCTTGCTTGCCCAGACGCTGGCGCGAATCCTCGACGTGCCCTTCACCATGGCCGATGCGACGACGCTGACCGAGGCAGGCTATGTCGGCGAGGATGTGGAGAACATCATCCTCAAGCTGCTCCAGGCATCCGATTACAATGTCGAGCGGGCGCAGCGCGGGATCGTCTACATCGACGAGATCGACAAGATCAGCCGCAAGGCCGAAAATCCCTCGATCACGCGTGACGTGTCGGGTGAGGGCGTTCAGCAGGCGTTGCTGAAGCTGATGGAGGGCACCACCGCCTCGGTCCCGCCGCAGGGTGGCCGGAAACATCCGCAGCAGGAATTCCTGCAGGTCGACACGACGAACATCCTGTTCATCTGCGGTGGTGCGTTCAGTGGCCTCGAAAAGATCATTGGCGATCGCCTCCAGGGCAAGTCGATCGGGTTTGGCGCTTATGTCGCCTCGCCCGAGGAACGCCGCACCGGCGAGACGCTGAAGGCAGTCGAGCCCGAGGATCTGCTCAAGTTCGGCCTGATCCCCGAATTCGTCGGCCGTCTGCCGGTGATCGCCACGCTCGAGGATCTCGACGTGCCGGCGCTGGTGACGATCCTGACCGAGCCGAAGAACGCGCTGGTCAAGCAGTATCAGAAGCTGTTCGACATGGAGGAGGTGAAGCTCGGCTTCACCGACGACGCACTGGTGACGGTCGCCAAGAAGGCGATCGATCGCAAGACCGGTGCGCGCGGCCTGCGTTCGATCCTGGAAGGCATCCTGCTCGATACGATGTTCGATCTGCCGGGCATGGATTCGGTCGACGAGGTGATGATCGACAAGGACGTGATCGAGGGCCGCAAGGAACCGATCCGCGTCTATGCCAAGAAGGACAAGGCGGGCGCGGGCGCCGCGTGATCCAATCTCCCTCTCCCTTTGTGGGGAGAGGAGTATTGGGCAGCGACAGGAAGGGTGAGGGGGCACTCGTTGAAGTTCCGAACCTCATTCCCGCCACCCGGTGATTCGCACCACCTTCTCCCGCGAGAGGAGAGGGATGGAACAGTTGCGCAGCGGCGTGACTGAATCCAGGAATCCTGTCCGACTCGCCGATTCCGGCGATCGCGTCGCCATTGGGGCAATGCTCGCGCGCGCGTTTGCCGACGATCCGGCCACCAGCTTCATCTTCCCCGACGCCGAGGAGCGCGCGAAGCGTCTGCCCCGCCTGTTCGCCCTGCTGTTCGATGAGGATGCGCGCGGCATGCGGGTGATGACTCAGGGCGGCGAGGCGGCCGCCTTGTGGCGGGGGCCGGGCCAGAACCACACCAGCATTCTCGACATGCTGCTTCAGGCCTGGCCGATGTGGCGGATCTTCGGTGGCGCGCTCGGCCGCGCGCTGGCGGTATCGAACGCGATCGACGCGCACTTCCCCGCAGGCGATTATTGGTACCTCCATATCGCCGGCTGCGATCCGGCGGCGCAGGGCAGGGGACTTGGTGGCGCCGTCATCCGGTCGGCGCTTGATCGGGTCGCGGATAGTGGGTTGCCTGCCTATCTGGAGACGGCGACGCCACGGAACCTGAGTTTCTATCGCGGGCTTGGCTTCGAGGTCACGGCTGAGTGGACCGTGCCGAAGGGTGGTCCGCTTTTCTGGTCGATGATGCGCGCGGCACGCTAGAGTCGTTTTCCAGCCTCGCCACCGTTTCAGCTTTGCTGAAACAGACTCCAGACATTCAGATCTGGTCCGTCGTCGGTGCAAGATGGTTCGCGCAGAGGCGCGGAGGCGCTGAGAAGGTCCCGCCAGCGGCTCGGGGGAGAACATTTTCACAATCAGGCGGCTTGCCGGCACGATGCTCAAGCCCGGAACTGAACTCCGCGTTCTCTGTGCGAATCCTCTTCTATGCTGTAACCGTGCCAATGAGGGGAATGTCGATCCGCCCTAGCCGTCGGGCGCCACAAACGCTCCGCAGCGCCGTTCGTTGAATCCCGTTCGTTGAATCATTGCGCGTGGCTTGGCGGCTGCGCTTGACCTCCGGCGCTTCGCCGACTTTGATGCGGCATAAACTTTCCCGGGGGAGGATCAATGGACGAGTTTTCGACGACCAGGCGCGCACTGCTGCAGGGTGCCGCTGCCGGGGCAATGACGCTGGCACCGGGTGTGGCGCTCGCGGCGCGCGCTGACGACATGGCCGCCATCCGCCGCGCCGTCGAGCAGGGACATGACGCCTCCGTCGCCCGAATCCAGGAATGGATCCGCAACCCGACCATCGCCGCCGAACGGTTCAAGGTGGCCGAAGGCGTCGCGCATATGTCGAAGCTGGCGCAGGAGGCCGGGTTCCAGAAGATACGCACGGTGCCCACCGGCGGCGTGCCCGCCGTGTTCGCGACGCTCGACGTCGGCGCGCCCAAATGGCTCGGCATCTACTTCATGTACGACGTGAAGCAGTTCGACCCGGCCGAATGGTCGGTGCCGCCGCTCGAGGGGCGGCTGGTCGACCGTCCGGGTGTGGGCAAGGTCATCATGGGCCGCGGCGCGGTCAACCAGAAGGGCCCCGAAGGCGCCTTCCTCGCAGCGCTTCACGCGTTCAGGGCGTCCGGCCGCAAGCTGCCGGTCAATCTCGCGCTGATCGCTGAAGGCGAGGAGGAGATCGCCTCGCCCAATTTCCTCACCGCGATCCGCGATCCCGATGTGCTGGCGACGATGAAGAAATGCGTCGGCGTGATCATTCCGTCGGCCGGCCAGGCGCCCGCCGGCAACGCGACCATCTCGCTCGGCGCCAAGGGCGCGGTCGAGATGGAGATCGTCTCGGACAGCGCGAGCTGGGGCCGAGGGCCGGCCAAGGACCTTCATTCAAGCCAGTTCGCCCGGGTCGACAGCCCGGCCTGGCGGCTCGTCCAGGCGCTCAATACCCTGATGGCGCCGGATGGCCACACCCCGGCGGTGGAGGGGTTCCTCGATCGTGTCGAGCCGCTCAGCACCCGGCAGAAGGCGCTGATCGCTGAAAGTGCGCGCACGAACAGCGAGGCCGACGCCAAGAAGGTGATGGGCGTGCAGCACTGGATCAACGACGAGACCTGGGAACAGTCGCTCGAACGCCTTGCGTCGCAGCCGACGATCAACATCCAGGGGCTGGTCAGCGGCTATACCGGGGAAGGGGGCAAGACCGTTCTTCCGCACCGCGCCGTGGCCAAGGTCGAGTTGCGACTGGTGCCCGACATGACCAAGGACGACAGCGTCGCCAAGCTGAAGTCGCATCTGGTCAAGAAGGGTTTCCCCGATATCGAGGTGAATGTGACGGGCGGCTATGGCCCGACACAGACGCCGGAGGAATCGGGGCTGATCAAGGCACACAAGGCAGTCCTGACCCGAGCGCAGATTCCCTATGCCCTGTCGGTGCGCGCCGCCGGATCATGGCCGGGCGTGGTCTTCACGGGCGATCCCCTGCGGTTGCCGGCGGCGCAGTTCGGCATCGGCAACGGCAATGGCGCGCACGCGCCCGACGAATATTTCGTCATCGAGCCAAGCAACCCGAAGGTCGCCAACCTGACTCAGCAGACCATGGCCTATGTCGACCTGATGTACGAGATCGCTGCCCAGGGCTGAGCTGGGGGCGGGCCGGATCGGCAGGCGAGGGCGGCGCCGAAGGGGCGGCCCTTCCGGTCGATCGGGAGGGTGGCATGGGAGCGCTTGCAAAGATCGCGGCCATCGCACAGGAGAATGGCCGCACGGTCAGGGTCGAGCGGGTGCTCCACAAAATCGATCGCTGATTCAACGACCGCGCGGACATTCTTCGGCCTCGCTCCCGGCGGCAGGGAAGCGCCGGAGCGGCTCAGGCCGTTTCGTCTCCGGCCAGAAAGTCGCCGAGCCGGTCGAGCCTTTTCTCCACCGGGGATCGCCGGTCGCGGATCCAGCGTTCGAGGATCGAAAGGCCGCCTGGTTCGAGCCGGCAGCTCCGCACCCGGCCGGTCTTCTCGGTACGCACCAGTCCGCATTCCTCAAGCACCTGGAGATGCTGCGCGACGGCGGTCAGGGTGATGCCGAGCGGCGCCGCGAGGTTCGAGACGGACAGCGGCCCCTCGGTCAGCCGTTCGATCATCGCCTTGCGCGACGGGTCGGCGAGCGCGCGCAGGACACGCTCGACGGTGACCGCCTGGTCGGGGGAAGCTGTCGGATCGGAAATCGTCACGCCTCCGGCAATATCGCCCCCAGCCGGTCGAACAAGACACGCCAGCCATGCTCGCGCATTTCCGGTCCGTCAGCGCCTTCGAGGAAGACCGCCTGGTGCGTGCAGATCAGGTCCGTCCCGCTGTCGGTCGCGACCAGCTCGATCGTCAGCAGCGCGACCGAGATGGGCCTGCCGCCGAGTGTCATGGTGGCGGCGCTGACGATGCGGCGGTCGGGGACGATGTTGTGGAAATATTCCTCGCTGACGAGCTCGACACCTTCGAACGGCGTGTCGGCGCCCATCCTGGTGCGCGAGATGGACCGGCCGCCGACCCGGAAGTCCATCTCGAACTCGGTGCCTTCACGACCATCGCGGTCGGCATACCAGCGGCGCTTCTGATCCTCCCGGCTGAGCGCCGCGAACACGCGCTCCCTTGAGGCAGGATAGCGCCGTTCGATCACGAAGGTGCTGGGAAGGACGGGTTGGGGTTCCATGGCGCCACGACTCCATCAGTGAAGTAATGGCTTCAGTATCGTGGCGCCAGGAAGATTGTCAAGCCTACACTTCACTATTGCCCGTCACGGCTTTACGAGGTGCCAGGTCTGGTGGGGCGATGACGCGAAGGACAGGCGGGGATCGGCGGAGGAACCGTAGAATTCCAGACGGTCATAGGGGCCGCCGTCGCGCGCGCCCGTTACCCGCTCGTACAGGTGCGGGCCGATCCGTTCCCAGTGCAGCGTTTCCTGGCTGTCCTTGGTAATCACCGCGTTCGGGCCGGCCACCGACACCGTCAGGTCGCCGGCCGGATCGGCCGGCTTGCCATAATCGCGGCGATTGGCGCGATACTGGCCGAGTGGTGGCGGTGCCTCCTCGCCGGACGCGCGCTGGGCGGGTTTGGCGGGGAACAGGCGGCCGATGATCGCATTGCTCAGTTCAGTGCGGGCCGGGCTGCTGTCGGGCCCGCCGGTCGTCGAAACGAAGAAGCCGAAATCAGCCTCCGGCGCGAGCAGGAGGTAGGAGTGGAAGTCGACCGTATTGCCGCCATGGCCGATCATGCGGGGGGTAGCCTCGCGCGCGACCATGAAACCGTGCGCCATGCCTTCGAGATG
>CZQE01000077.1_pt1 | contig 19737 bp, 13 predicted proteins | sample 734431 | NCBI WGS metagenome assembly CZQE01 (sample SAMEA3597869, study PRJEB11362) | hydrothermal vent metagenome | biome: marine hydrothermal vent biome; feature: marine hydrothermal vent; material: ocean water | place: Atlantic Ocean | collected 2010-09-19/2010-10-04
CCTTCGCGGGCAACGACCGCCCCGGCGTGATGCTGTCCCAGGCGGTGCGGACCTACATCTCCCGCTTCGATGTCCTGCCCGGTCGCCGCGTGGTGATCGCGACCAACAATGATGATGCCTATGCCACCGCCGAAGCGGTCGCCGCCGCCGGTGGCGAGGTCGTCGCGATCCTTGACGCCCGCGATGCCGCGCCCGCGACGCGTTTCCCGGTCTTCACTAGTGCAGTGCCGCTCTCGACCCGGGGGCGGCGTCACCACCTCGCATCGGTCGAGGCGCGGATCGGTACGGACAGGCGACGGTTCGATGCCGACCTGCTCGCCATGTCGGGCGGCTTCACGCCGGTCGTGCATCTCCACAGCCAGGCCGGCGGCGCGCTCGACTGGCGCGGCGATATCCAGGCCTTCGTGCCCGGAGTCTCGCGGCAGGCAGTGACCAGCGTCGGTGCAGCGGCCGGTGAGGTTGCGCCCATCGCCACGATCGCCGCCGCCCTGCCCGATCCCAAGCACAGCTTCATCGATTTCCAGAACGACGTGACCGCCGCCGATATCGATCTCGCCTGGCGGGAGGGCTATCGCTCGGTCGAGCATCTCAAGCGCTACACCACGCTGGGCATGGCGACCGACCAGGGCAAGACCAGCAACATGGCCGCCCTCGCCCGCCTCGCCGGCGCCGCCGGTGTCGATATCCCGCAGGCCGGACTGACGACCTTCCGACCGCCCTTCACGCCGCTTACCCTGGGCGCGCTTGCCGGCGCCGACGGCGGGGGGCATGCCGCGCCGCGCCGCCGCCTTGCTTTGTACGACCGGCACCAACGGCTCGATCCGATCTGGCAGCCGCTCGGCTATTGGCATCGTCCCCGTGCCTATCCGCTGGCAGGCGAGTCGTTGCATCAGGCCGCCACGCGCGAGGCCCGTGCGGTGCGCACCGCCGCCGGCATCGCCGACGTCTCCACTCTTGCGAAGTTTGCCGTGTCGGGCCCTGACGCGGCGGCCCTGCTCGAAGTCGTCTGCGCCACGGGGGTGAAGCTCGCGGTCGGACGGGGACGCTACACCATCATGCTGCGCGAAGACGGGATGGTGATGGATGACGGCACCTTCTGGCGGCTGGACGAAAACCGCTACCTGCTTACCAGCTCGACTGGCGGCGCGGACCGGATGGAGGCGCATCTGAGCTATGCACACCGCGTGCTGGCCCCGCATCTGCGCGTGTCGGTGGTGGCGCAGCAGGAGCATCTTGCAGGCATCGCGCTGGCCGGGCCGCTCGCGCGCGACATCCTCGCGACGCTCGCCGGCATCGATCCGCCAGCGCATATGGGGATTGCCGAGGCGACGATCGCCGACGTCCCGGTGTTGATCCTGGCGGCAAGCTATAGCGGCGAACGTGCCTTCGAGATCTACGCCGCGGGCAGCGAGGCAGCGCCGGTCTGGGACGCGCTGGAGGCCGAGACCCGCGCGCGCGGCGGTTGTCCCTATGGTCTGGAAGCGCTTGAGTTCCTGCGGATCGAGAAAGGGCACATCGTGATCGGTGCCGAAGCCGATGGCCGCACGACACCGCACGACCTCGGGCTTGGCCGGATGCTGCGCAAGAGCGGCGGTTTCATCGGCACCGCTGGCCTCACTCGCGCGGCATTGTCCGCAGGCGGGCGGATGCAACTGGTCGGCCTGGAAGCACATGACGAGGCAATCCCCGAAGGATCGATGCTGATCGCGGCGACAAGTGCGCCGGTTCAGGGCCATGTCACCTCTGCGGCAGGCCGCGTGCTGGGCGACGGCGCGATCGCGCTTGGATTGCTGACCGATGGCCAGGCGCGCAAGGGCGATGTCCTGCTCGCCTCCTCGCCGACCCGCAACCAGCATGTCCGAGTCACGGTGACCGACCCGGTGTTCTACGATGGCGAGGGAACGCGTTATCGTGATTGATGTGTCCGTCACCACCGCGCCGGCAGGCGACGTGATCGTCCTCGATCTCTGGGCTGCCGACGCCCCCCCGGCCGAGACAGGAATCCGTTTGCTTCAGGTCGAACCAAGGCGCTGGTGGCTGATCGGCGCGGGCGAAGGTGCCGCCGATATCGCTGCCGGGATTGCCGACAGCGGTGCCGTGACGCCGATCGGCGGCGGTCTCGTCCGCGCGACGCTCGACGGCCCCGGCTGGCGCACGCTCCTGATGGTCAGCGGCTGCTTCGACGCTGAGGATCCGAGCTTCGGCATCGGCCAGGTCGCGGCAACGACGATCCATCACGTACCCGTCTGGATCGCCGTGACAGGCGACACGACATGTGAAGTCTATATGGCGAGCAGCTATGCGCCTGCCTTGACCGAACTATGGGCGGGCGCAAACAACCCGGCATGACCGGGGTCTAAGGGGGGCAGATAATGACACCGACTACGCCGCGTCTGGAATCCGTCCGCTGGTATGTCGTGCTCGTCCTCGGCCTGGTCTATGCCCTGAACATCGCCGATCGTTACGTGGTCTCGACGGTGCTTGAACCGATCAGGATCGAATTCAATCTTTCCGATACCGGGGTCGGCTGGCTGACCGGTGTGTCGCTCGCCCTGTTCTACATCACCGTCGGCATCCCCATCTCCCAGCTCGCCGATCGATCCAACCGGCGTAACATCGTCGCCGCCGCGATGGGACTCTGGTCGCTGATGACCGCAATGCTCGGTCTCACCCAGAATTTCTGGCAGTTCCTGCTGGTGCGCATCGGCGTGGGGATCGGCGAGGCCGGTGGCACGCCGCCCTCGACCTCGATCATCGCCGACTATTTCCCGCGCGACCGCCGCGCCTTCGCGCTGACGGTCTATGCGCTCGGCCTCCCGCTCGGTGCCTGGCTCGGCTCGAACGTCGCCGGCCAGATCGTCGATCATTTCCACAGCTGGCGCGCCGCCTTCATCGCGCTCGGCGCGCCCGGCGTGCTGTTCGGGTTGATCATCTTCCTCACTGTCCGGGAGCCGACGCGCGGGCGTTTCGAATGCGTCGACCCCATCACCGAGGAGAAGACCTCGCTCGGCGAGACGCTGCGCTTCCTCTGGTCGCAGCGCTCGGCCTGGCACATCAACGCCGCGGGCACGGTGATCTGCCTGTGGGGCTGGGGCCTGATGTACTGGACACAGACCTTCCTCGAACGAAATTACGGCCTGACCACCGCCGAGGCAGGCTCCCGCCTCGGTACGATCTATCTCTGGGCCGGCATCGCCGCCACGCTCGCGACCAGCGCGATCTGCGCCATGCCGCAGATGCGCGAGCCGAAACGCATCGCCTGGTTCCTCGCCGCGATCACCCTGTGTTCGACCATCCCCTCCTTCGTCATCTACTGGACTCATTCGCTGTGGGTCGCGACCCTGATGCTGTGGATCGTGGTGCCGGCGATCTATCTCTATGTCGGGCCGACCATGGCGTTGCTGCTCAATTTCCTGCCCTGCTCGATGCGGGCGCAGGGCATGGCGATCAGCCTGCTGACCGCGAACGTGGCCAATCTGATCGTCGCGCCGCTGGTGGTCGGCTGGATCAGCGACACGCTCGCCGGGCCGTTGCACAGCAATGCCGAATCCCTGCGCTATGCCCTGATGGCCCTGTCGCTGACCGGCTTCTGGGCTGCCTATCATTACTGGACCAGCGTCCGGACCTACGCCGCGGATGGCGAGCGGATCCAGTTGACCGCCGCAACCGCCTGATCCCTTTCACCGCTACATGGAGCCCTGATGTCAGCGCAGCATTTCATCCTGACGTTATCCTGCCGGGACCGGCCGGGGATCGTCGCCGCCGTCTCCGCGCATATCTTCGCCTGCGGTGGCAATATCACCGATTCCAGCCAGTATAACGATGCCGGGCTGGGCGGTTTCTTCATGCGTACCGCCTTCGCCCTTCCGACAGGCACCGACCTCGCGGTCCTCCAGCGTGGCTTCGACAACCTGGCCGACCGCTACGGCATGACGCTCACGCTGCGCCCCGCGGCGGAACGGCAGAAGGTGCTGATCCTCGTCTCGAAATTCGATCATTGCCTGGTCGACCTGCTCTATCGCCGCCGCATCGGTGAGCTCGACATGGACGTGGTCGGGATCATCTCCAACCATCCGGCCGAAACCTTCGCCACGCTCGACCTTGACGGCATCCCCTTCCACTATCTCCCCGTCACCGCAGCGACGAAGCCGGATCAGGAAGCCCGGATCTGGGAGGTCTATCAGGCGACCGGAGCCGACCTGGTCGTGCTCGCGCGCTACATGCAGATATTGTCGGACGAACTGTCGGCGAAGCTCGCCGATCGCTGCATCAATATCCATCACAGTTTCCTGCCCGGCTTCAAGGGCGCCAAGCCCTATCATCAGGCCCATGCGCGCGGCGTGAAGGTGATCGGCGCGACTGCCCATTACGTCACCGGCGATCTGGATGAGGGGCCGATCATCGAACAGGATGTCGAGCGCATCAGCCATGCCGACACCGCCGAGGATCTGGTGCGCAAGGGGCGCGATATCGAGCGGCGGGTTCTTTCCCGCGCGGTCGGGCTGCATCTGAGCGGCCGCGTGCTGGCCAATGGCGCGCGCACCATCGTGTTCCGGGATTGACCGTCAGCCTGAAGGACCGACCATGAGCCTGTTTCTCCTGATCGCCGCAGCATCAGCGCAGACACCCGCGCCGAACGATTATCGCCGTCCCGAGACCTGGCTGTGCCGGCCCGGCCGGACGGACGCCTGCTCGGGTAACATGGCCGCGGCCGTCGTCGGCGCTGACGGCACGGTCAAGGCTGACCGGCCTCTGCCGGCAAGCCAGCCCAGGGCCGATTGCTTCTATGTCTATCCGACCACGTCGATGGACGAGACGATGCACAGCGACATGACCCCGGATCGCCAGGAACAGGGCATGGTCGCGTCCCAGGCCGCCCCGCTTCGCGACAGGTGCCGCATCTTCGCGCCGGTCTATCGCCAGGTGACGCTCCCGGCGCTGCGGGCTGCGATGCGCAAGGGCGTTGCGCCGTCGGCCGAGGAATTCGCCCTGCCCTATGCCGATGTCCTTGCGGCCTGGCGCGACTATCTGGCGCGGGATAATGGCGGGCGGCCGTTCGTGCTCGTCGGCCACAGCCAGGGCTCGGCGATGCTGAAGCGCCTGCTGGTCGAGGAGATCGACGGCAAGCCGATCCAGCAACGCATGCTGTCGGCGATGCTGCCCGGCTTCCCGGTGATGGTACCGCGGGGCAAGGATGTCGGCGGCGACCTGAAGACCGTGCCGCTCTGCCGCTCGACCACGCAGACCGGATGCGTCGTAACCTGGGCAAGCTATCGCGACACCAATCCGCCGCCGGCGAACGGCCTGTTCGGTCGCTCGTCGCCGATCGGCACGTCGACTGCCGAACTGGAGGCGGGGTGCACCAACCCGGCAAAGCTGGAGGGCGGCAAGGCACCGCTCGATCCCCTGCTCGGCTTTCCCTGGTGGCGCGGCGGCGTCGCGCAGTTCAGGCAGCCTGCCATCTGGTCGGCAAAGGGCAAGCCGGTGCCGACCCGCTTCGTGCGGACGCCGGGCCTGTTATCGGCCGAATGCACGGTCCGGAACGGTTTTTCCTACCTGTCGGTCCATGTCGAACCCGGCGCGGCGACTGACCTGACCGACGCCGTCATCGGAACCGCGACGATCGGCGATACCGACTATCCCGACTGGGGCTTCCATGTCGTCGACATGGCGATCGTCGAGGGCAACCTCGCCCGCCTGATCGGCAGCCAGAGCGCAGCATGGTATCGGCAGCATCGCCGGAACGGGAAGACTTTGGACTGAATCGTCATGCTCCGGCGCACTGATTATGTCACACTCTCCAACAAGGAATGTGATATGCTTCGTGCACAAGGATATGATTTTATTTGATAATATTCATCATGCCTGAGCAGCCATGCCCAGACAGGCATGACAAAACTCTCCAACGTTCTTCATCACGGCGCGAAGGATCTGGTTCAGCCCGTTTCCATCATGCGTGGACAAAAAAGGGGCGGCACATGCCGCCCCTGTACCGTGTCGGGCAAAAGCCTCAGAACTTCACCTTCGCCCGGAAACCGATCGTCCTTGGACGGGCATAGGTCACCCGGTCACCGGCCTGATAGACCTGGTAATAGGTGGCGCGGGCGACATTGGTGATCTTCACGCCATTGGTCAGGTTGTTGCCGAACAGGCCGAGTTCGAAATTGCCGATATCATAGGCGATCGACGCGCTGACATTGTTCGATTCCGGGATGACCGCATAGCTCGAGTTCGGGCCGTTCTTGGTCAGGACGCCGTTCACGATCTTGGTCGCGAAATTGTTGAACGTCGTATATTGCTCGGACTGGTACTGGTAGCTCGCCTGGAGGTGCAACTGGCCCGGTCCGACATCCCGATCGTAGAAGATCGATGCCGAGCCGGTCCAGGCCGGGAAATAAGGCGTCCGGTCGCCATCGAACGCGCCGACCGTCGGGATATCGCCCTTCGCCTTTGAGCTGTTGTAGGAGCCGCTGCCGACCAGCGTGATCTCGGGGCTCGCCTTGATCATCGTCTCCAGCTCGACACCCTTGCTGGTGATCTTGCCCTTGTTGTCGGTGAAGAAATAGGAACAGTCGAGGCGCAGGCGGGTCTGAACATCCGACCAGTCGATATAATAGGCGCTTGCGTTCAGGGTGATCCGGCCGCCGGCGAGCTTCGCCTTTTCGCCGATCGTGTAGTTCCAGAGCTTGTCGGGCCCGAAGGTCAGCGGTGCGGCGCTATACCCGTAAGCCGCCAGATTCTGGGTGCATTGGCCGGCAACCCCCTGCGTGCCGAGCGGCACCGGCTGGTTGCCGCCACCGTAGCGGAACCCTTTGGCGACTTCGCCATAGATCATGACATTATCGTTGATCTTGTAGGAGATGTTGCCGCGCGGGTTGACGCCATCCGACTTCAGGGTGGCGTTGGTCGTCAACGGCACGTGGTTGACCACGCCATAGACGCCGGCCTCGAAGAGGTAATATTTTTCCTTGAAGTTGAAGTAGCGCAGGCCAGCCGTCAGATCGAGCTTGTCGGTGACGTGCCATGTACCGTCGGCATAGGCAGCGATCTGGTGCTCGTCGATGTCCTGAAGGCCCGAGAAGATGTCGTTCGACTGGAACGCGCCGTCCACCAGCTTCGAATCATACTTGCCGTTCGGCGTGTTGAACGGGCCGTAGAAGTAATTCATGTAGGAAAGCGTATCGAAGCCGGGCGTCGGGATATCCTGGCGAAGATGGCGCTTCTGCTTCTCGTAGAAGGCACCGATGGTCCATTTTACCGGGCCGCCGTCCTTCGAAACCAGGCGTATTTCGCCCATATAGTCCTTGAGCTTCTGGTCGATCTGATACAGCTCGGCCGGAATCTTGTTGGTGACCGACTGGTCGTAACTGGTCGGCGCCTTGAACAGCGGATAGGTCGTCGAGCTTATCGGCAGCGTACCCCCGCTATAGTCCTGGAAGAAATAGCCGATCTGCGGACCGGGTTCGGCATCGAAGCCGATCGCACGGTCGGTATAGGCACCGGTGACAACCAGGTTGGCGAAGCCGACATCATAGTCGGCGCCGAGCGTATAGAGCCGGAATCGGTCGTCGGTGCCCTCCGGCCCGTTGGTCGAGACGGTGTAGGGGGCAAGCCCGCTTAGGCCCGTGCTCAGGCCCTTCGCGATGCTGCGCTCATAGGTCATGCTCGCGTCGAATGTCAGGTCGGGAGTGGGCGTCCAGCGGATGGCGACGCGCCCCTGATAGGTGCGATTGCTGTTGGCATTCTGCTTGTTGTAGGTGCCGATATTGTCGATGTAGCCGCCGTCGCGGCCGACATAGAAATTCGCCCGCACCGCAAGCTGATCGGACACGACGGGCAGATTGACCATCCCGCGGAAATTGTAGCTGGCCGCCCCGTGCTCGGTCGTCGAGACACCGGCTTCGGCCGTTCCGAACATCCGGTTGAGATCGGGCTTGGCGGTCACGAACCGGACGGTGCCGGCCATCGAGCCGGCCCCATAGAGCGTTCCCTGCGGGCCGCGCAGGATTTCGACGCGCTCCAGATCATAGACCTTCAGGTCTGGCGTCTGCCCCTGCACCGAGATCGGCGTGTCGTCGAGATACACCGCGACCAGTGAGCGATCGGATGTATCCGACGAGGCATAGCCGCCCGTCGAAAGGCCGCGCATGTTGAATTTCTGGTAGCCCGGCGCGCCTTCGGTGATGGACAGCGAGGGCGTGAACTTGGCGAGATCGGACAGGTTGCCCTGCCCCGATTTGGTGATCTGGTCGACGTTCACCACGGAGACCGCCATCGCCACCTTCTGCAGGGATTCGGCGCCGGAGCGGTTGGCGGTGACGACGATATCGGCGAGTTCGCCGCTCTTCGCGGCGTCTGCCGGCGCGCGCTCTCCGTCCTGAGCCTGTGTCGCTGCCGGAGGGGCCGCCGGGGAAGGATCGGAAGCAGCGAAGGCAGTGCCGGGCGCGACCGCCACAAGGCTTGCGCCGGACGCCATCAGGATCGCCAGCAACCGCGCACGACGGCTCATACGGCCCGATTTTTCATGTGACTTTGTCATTAGCCCCCCATTTTGACGAAAGTGTGTATCAGGCCCGTCCCTCACAGCGTCGAGCCTACATGGGCGTCAGCTTGTGATGGCTCGGGGCCTGCCCCCGATTGATGCCGAAGGTCTCGCGATTCGGCTCAAGCGGAAAGCAAAATAATCGGATGGGCGCATCCAATATAGGCATCATGGCCGCGCCGCGCCTTCGTCCGCGAGCGCCCCCAAGGCTCCGACCAGCGGCCCGAGCCATGGCTCGAAACGACGCCATTGATCAAGCCCGTCGCGAAAGATCGGACGTCGCACCTGCTCGGAACTCGGCGTCCGGATCGCCCGGTCGGTCTCGAAGAACCTCAGGCAGCCCGCTTCGAAATCGAGCCCGCAATAGTCCAGCAGCCGGCGCGATTGACGTTCCGGATCGTCGACCAGATCCTCGTACGACACGCGCAGGATGCGGCCGGGAAGAACCGTGGCGAAGTGCGCCATCAGCCTTTCATACTGAACGAAGTAGCTGCCGAGATCGGCCAGTTCGTAGCTATAGGCCTGCCCCTGGGCGAAGCATTGCTTGAACAGCGAGACACAGCAAGCGAGCGAGTTGCGGCGCACATCGATAATCCGTGCCTTCGGCAACATCAGGTGGATCAACCCGACATGGAGGAAATTGCCGGGAAACTTGTCGACGAAAAAAAGCCGGCCCGAAGATCGCCGCACGCGCGTCCGTTCAAGATATTCTGCGCCGAGTTCGGCGAAGGCGACCGGCGGCATATCCGCCAGCAAGCCGGGATAGGCATGGGACGGGTCCAGACGCCTCGCCAGGTGCCATGCCATCGCCGTGACGTCCGGCAATTCGGACGCGCCTTCCACCGCGCTGTGACTGGCCAGTATCTGTTCGATCAGCGTTGACCCCGATCGCGGCATGCCGAGCACGAAGATCGGGTCGGCCGCATGAAGGCCGACGCCCGATCGTGCCGCGAGGAAATCCGGAGTGAACGTCGCGATCGTGCGGTCGACGAAATCGACATGGGCCGCCGCATCATATGGAAGCGTCGCGCGCCGCGCCGCATTTCCCTGCCGGTAGTGCCGGAAAGAATCCGCGAAATCCGCACTGTCCTCCTTCGCCTTGCCGAGCGCGAAATGCAGGTAGCAACGATCTTCCGAAAACAGCTCCCGGTCCGAGAGAAGAGTTTCCATGCGATCGACATCCTCGGATCCGAAGCGCCAGGTCTTGAGATTGGCGAGGCTCCAATAGACCTCGCCAAGCGCTGGCGCCCGGGCGAGCGCCTGGCGATAGGCGTCCACGGCATCGGCCTGGCGCCCGACCGCGCGCAGGGCGTGACCATAGCCGTGCCAGACCTGCGCATCGTCCCGATCGAGCGCGAGCGCCGCGGCGAAATCCTCCACCGCCTGCCCTTCGCGCCCAAGTTGCAGGTGAATCGCCGCCCGCAATGCCCGGTACAAGGCGACACCGGGCCGCGCGGCAATCACCGGATCGATCGCTGCAAGCGCTGCCTGCGGCCGGTCAAGCCGATGAAGCACAATCGCCTCACGATAGCGTGCCGGGAGATAGCCGGGCGCAAGCCGGGTCGCGGCCGCGAGGAGCGGCAGAACAGACTCGTCACGCCCAAGACGCATACCGACATCGGCCAGGAGGCACAGCGCCGCCACATCGTTCAGATCCAGACCGAAGCGCGCCCTCAGCATGTCCGCCGCGCCCTCGCGACCGTCGAACAGCGCGCCTGCCGCCGCGGCAAACATCGCATCGCCGAGACTGCCCGGCAGCGGGCGCGACTGGGCCTCCCTGGCGTCGATCGGCTGGCCAGTCAGGAGCAGTTGATCTCCAAGGACATGCCATGCCAGCGACGAATTGGGATTGGCTGCGGTCGCGCGCATCAGGGCGGCGGACGCGGCTTCACCCTGACCGAGCGCCGCCAGCGTCATCCCGTGCTCGTAATGGAGCCCCCATGCATCAGGCCGAGTGTCGGCCAGTGGAGCAAGCACCGCCAGTGCTTCGCGCAGATCGCCACAGCGGCGAAGCGCCGCGCCCAGGATGAAGCGTATTTCCATCGCGTGAGGAACGCGTTTCAGAAGCGCGCGTGCGACCGCCACCGCCCCTGCCGGATCGGTACCCAGCATCTGCCTTGCCTGGGCAATGGTCGGTTCCCGGGGCGCGGATGGCGGATCGTCGATGGCTGTGGGCAGAACAGGTGTCCCGAAATTCGATATCCCGGGCAGAGCGGGACGGCGCGGCACAGGATAGGCTCGCCTGTCTATCAGCGCGCCACCGAAAATCTATGATGGCATTGCAAAAAGGCATTGGTGACGCGAGGAGGTTCCCCGCAGGCTGTGCCGAAAACGACCGGCAAACGGCATCAATGCCGGTTTTTCCGGGGCGGAGGGGGTCATGACCATGCTGAATTCACGCCGGGATTTTCTGGCGGCAACAGTCTCCGGGCTTGCCCTCGGGCGAAGCGCGATCGCCCGGGCCGATGGCCGCGCGCCCTGGAAGCTGCCTGAAAAGGGTGAGGTGAAACGCATCGATGTCGTGCGAATAAAGATGCACGACGGTATCCGGCTGTGCGGCCGGCTCTGGCTGCCGGCTCATGCGGAGACGAAACCGGCACCGGTCGTCCTCGAATACATCCCCTATCGTACCCGCGACGCCTATAGCGCGGCGGACGATTATTGGGGCGAAACACTCGCCAGCCATGGCATCGGCTTTGCCCGTATCGACATCCGCGGCTCGGGCGATTCCGAAGGATTGCTGCACGACGAATATCTCGCGAGCGAGCAGGACGACGCCGCGCAGATCATCGCCTGGCTTGCCGCCCAGCCCTGGTCCAACGGGTCGGTCGGCATGCGCGGCATTTCCTGGGGCGGCTTTTCCACGCTCCAGACGGCCATGCTCAACCCGCCTGCGCTGAAGGCGATCATGCCGATGGCCTGTTCGGACCGGCGCTACACCGACGACGCCCATTATATCGGGGGCTGCCTCGGCCTGACGAACTTCAAATGGGGGGCCAATTTCAAGGCCGTCATGGCTGGCCCGCCGGACCCTGCAATTGCCGGCCCGGACTGGAAGCGGATGTGGCAGGAGCGGCTCGAGGCGTCCCCGCCGATCATCGCCCGCTGGACCGAGCATCAGCATGAGGATGCCTATTGGCGGCACGGATCGCTCAGGTTCGACTATGCCGCGGTGAAATGCCCGACCTATGTCGTGGGCGGCTGGGCCGATGCCTACGTCCATTCAGTGCCACGGCTGCTCGAAGGCCTCACCTGCCCCCGCAAGGCGCTGGTCGGCCCCTGGGGCCATACCTATCCCTGGCTCGGCGGCCCCGGCCCGGCACTCGACTGGGCGTTCGAGGAGATACGCTGGTGGTCGCAGTGGCTGCGCGGCGAAGACACCGGCATCATGGAAGAGCCCATGCTGCGCTTCTACCGGCCGACGGCAACCGCCGCCCAATCCGCCCCGGGCGAGATGTCGGGCGAGTGGGCGGCGGAAGCGACCTGGCCATCGCAACATATCCGGCCGCGCACGCTGTATCTGACCGACAAGGGCCTCTCGCCAGGCGCCGGGCCAGCTTCGACGCGCCGGCATCAGTCGCACAATGCGGTCGGACTGAAGACGCCGGAATGGGTACCGTTCGGACAGGAGGAGATGCCGGGCGACCAGCGGGCTGACGACGCTCTGTCGATCACCTATGATCTTGCGCCGCTCGAGGCCGATATGGATCTGCTCGGCGTCCCGACGGTCAGGCTGCGCGTGGCCGCCGACAAGCCGGTCGCGCAGGTCGCCGTGCGGCTGTGCAAGGTGATGCCGGATGGGACATCGTGGCGGCTTGCCTATGGCCTGCTGAACCTGACTCATCGCGACGGGCACGATGCGCCGCGCCGGCTGATCCCGGGCAAGCCGGTCGAGGTGGAGATTTCGCTCGGGTTCGTCGCCCAGCGCCTGAAGGCTGGCGAGCGCCTGCGGCTCGCGATCTCCGAGGGGCTTTGGCCGTTAGCCTGGCCCTCTCCCGACAGCCCGACACTGACGCTCGAGCCGGGGGGCAGCACGCTGACCCTGCCGATCCGCGTGTCGCCGCCGATCGAGCCGGCGATGCCAATCCGCATCGTGCCGATCGCGCCGGACAAGGGCGATGTCGTGGTGACGACGATCGACGAGGATGGCCGGCTAAGCGTCTCAGGTGTCTGGCCCGACAAGCCCCGGACCTGCGCCAATGGCACGCAACTATCAGGCTATGGCCCCAATACCGTCGCGAGGATTACGCGCGGCGATCCCAATAGCGGCATCTGGTCGGGCGAGCGGGTCAGCCGCTATCGCCGCGACGGCTGGAATTGCGAGCTCCACATCGCCTTTGAGGTGAGATCGACATCGGCGACGTTCGACATCGTCGAAACGATCAAGGCCTTCGACAACAGTGCCCCCGTCTTTTCACGGGAAGCGAAGCGGTCGATCAAACGAAGCCTCGTTTAACGACGCGCAGGGCGAAGGCGATATGCATTCCCCGCTGACCTGCGTAACGGCGGCGCCATGCACGACCGGCTATTGGGACGGGCAATTCCCGGGCCGTTGTTCGGTTTTGCCGCCCGCGACATACCAGGTCGACGGGCCATCGGCTTTCGCCTCATCCTGGTAGAAACAAACTTCGGCGCTCGATCCGTCCGGGGTGATCGCGATCGACCAGTTGTGATAGCCGCAATTATGCGCTTCGCAGCCCCAGGCGAGAAGGCGTCCGTCCTTCTTCACGATCGGCGCATCAGGGCCGTTATACCCGAACACGAAATCGCGGACCTTCCCGCTGGGAACGACGGCAATAACCGCCGCCTTGACCGATGGCTGGCCAAGGAAGGTGACACCATCGATCTTTTCCGAGGGATGCTTGCCTGTCCAGACGTCAAGTGCTCCACGTGCCGGACCTGCGATGGCGACATTGTCTGCAGCAGTGATCACGTTGGCTGCAGCATTCGCTGCAGCATAATCAGCCGCATTGCCTTCCATGCCGGCACCTCCGCAGGCGGAAAGGGCAAGACTGAGCGCCATCGCAAGCCCTGATCGAACCATCGCCAATCCTCTCACCGAAGTCCCCCGACCGTTTGTCGTTCGCGTCTCGTCTAGGGTGACACGACCAAGACCCGTGAGGCAAGTCGACCCGGCTCGCCATGTCGCCCATACCGCTTCGGGCGACCGGCGCGACGAAAAGTTCGACGCATTCACCTGATTTGCCATGGACCTGCGGCACCGTCATCGCTAGCGGGCGTCGCTTCATTCCAATGGAGATACCAATGAACAACGCCGACCTCGCCGACCGGATCGCCACAGCCAACGACCTGACCAAGGCCGACGCGAAGAAATTGGTCGACAGCGTCTTCGGTGCGATCGCCGATGCCGCCGCCGCCGGTGAAGAGATTTCGCTCAACGGCTTCGGCAAGTTCAAGGTGAAGCAGAGCCCCGCGCGTGAAGGCCGCAACCCGGCCAATGGCGCCACGATCCAGATCGCCGCCTCGAAGAAGCTCGGTTTCGCCGCAGCCAAGGCGCTCAAGGACAAGCTCAACGCCTGATGAACCTCGAATCGGTCAGGGCCTTCTTCGCGGAGAAGGCCCCCCGATATCGCAATCATCGAGCAGGCGGCGAGCATGGCGACAGTCGCCGAGGCCGCCGCCACGCTCGGCGTCGAACCCGGCCGCATCGCGAAGACGCTGTCGCTGCGGGTGAAGGCGATGCCTTATAGGTTGGCGGCAGTCGCCCAGGAATAACCGGCGCCGTATCCGCACCCCTGCCATTAAACGTCAGGACTAGGCACCTTGGGCTCCTCGCAGGAGTCTTTCGTAGAAGCCACCGAAAGTGCCGTCGGGCGATACTAGGTGGATTTCGAGAATCCAGTGACGCGGCTGTCCGTTCGGATCGGGATCGCGCATCCGTTGTTGGTTGCCGGGGCTGATACGACCACCATCCCTCGCGGCGGGAGAGCGCGCATAGGGGAATCTGCCAACGAGGTGACCGGCGATCTTCCCGCCGAAGCGCCAGCCGCGTTTCTGCGCTTCCTCCAGCGCTGCGGCGTAGAGCTGAGCGCCGGTAATGTCCCGATCCTTCTCGAACCGCCGTTCGACCAGGTCGAATATTGTCGCGAGATCGGCGACGAGCCTGTGTTTCTCCGGATCGCTGCCGACGACATAGCTGCGCCCCACATCCGCTTCCCACCCTTCGAACACGGGCCCGAGGTCGAGGAAGACGATATCGTCCTCGGCAACGAGGCGATCGGGCGCCTCTTCACCAGCTACGCACAGGGCATTGATGCCGGCGCGCACGACCCGGTCGTGCCAATGCTCGCGCACCCCGAAATCCCGCGACGCGATGGTGAAGATATCTCGCTCGATCTCCAGTTCGGTCCGGCCGGCGGCGATGACCCCGGCTGCCTCCAGCGCGTCGAGAAGACCGAAGGCTCGCTCCTCGGCGACAATCAACGCTTCCAGGCGATCGGCGTGGCCCCGCTTCGTCGCACTGACATAGACCCACGCATCAACGCCCGATTTCAGCCTTACGCGCTCCCGTACATAATCAGAGACCTCGTAGGCGTCGGCGGCCAGGAGTTCGTCTTCGGTGATCCGGAAGACGGTGCCCGGCACCTCGTCATCGGGTGAAGAGCTTGGCTCGACGATCGGGTGGAAGCGCTCGCCGCTGGTCGCCAGGACTATGGGGGCGGTGATCTCCACCAGGGTCGTGCAATATCCCGGCAGGGCATCTTCCGATCCGTCGAGGAGCCGACCGAAGGACGCCATCTGCACGTCGGACTGGCGCAGCGTCCCATAAGAGAAAAGATGGATTGGCTCCTGATCCGTCACCTGAAAGACTCCACTGTCCTGCACTCGTTAGTCCGGGGTGACCTATTCCATGATCGGCGCTTTCGGCCATAGCCCTTCTCTGCGAGAAAAAGACTGTGGAAGGTAACCGACGCGGCATCCGCGACGTATAGGAATCGACCCCAACGGCCGGAAGCGCACGCTCATGATCCTTTTCCTCCTGGCCTATCTCGGCGGCGCATTGACGATCGTCAGCCCCTGCATCCTCCCGGTCCTGCCGTTCGTCTTCGCACGCGCCGACCAGCCCTTTGCCCGCAGCGGCCTGCCACTCCTGCTTGGCATGGCAGTCACCTTTGCCGGGCTCGCGACCCTGGCCTCGGTCGGCGGCGGCTGGGCGGTGCAGGCGAACAGCTACGGGCGGCTAGCGGCATTGGTGATCCTGGCCGCTTTCGGTCTGCTGCTGCTGTTCCCCGTCCTCGCCGATCGGGCGACCCGGCCATTGGTCAAGCTCGGGTCGCGTCTTTCTCAATCGGCGACCGCCGGCCAGAGCGCAGCGTCGACCTTCGCCGCCTCGCTGCTGCTGGGCGTCGCGACCGGGCTGCTCTGGGCCCCTTGTGCCGGGCCAGTCCTCGGCCTCGTCCTGACGGGTGCCGCGCTGCAGGGCGCGAGCGCGCAGACGACACTGCTGCTCCTTGCCTATGCCGCCGGCGCGGCGACTTCGCTGGCACTCGCCCTGCTGGTGGGCGGCAAAGTCTTCGCGGCGATGAAGCGGTCGCTGGGGATCAGCGAATGGATCCGGCGCGGGCTCGGCGCGGCCGTCCTTCTCGGTGTCGTGGCGATCGCGCTGGGACTTGATACCGGACTGCTTACCCGTCTCTCGCTGTCGGGTACGGCGAGCGTCGAGCAGTCGCTGCTCGACCGGTTCAATCCAGGCAAGGACATGCCGTCTGCCGCCATGACCGAGGGGAACGCGCTGGCGATCGAAGGCATGATGCCGCCCCTGTCAGGCGCGACGGAATGGATAAACTCGCCGCCGCTGACGCGAGAGCAACTGCGCGGCAAGGTCGTGCTTGTCGATTTCTGGACCTATTCGTGCATCAACTGCCTGCGCACGCTTCCGTATGTCCGGGCCTGGGCGGAAAAGTACAAGGCACAGGGGCTGGTGGTGATTGGGGTGCATGCGCCCGAGTTCGCATTCGAGAAGGACCCCGCCAATGTGCGGGCCGCGGTTCGCGACCTCGGCATCGGCTATCCGGTCGCGCTCGACAATGATCGCGCGATCTGGCGCGCCTTCTCCAATCGCTATTGGCCGGCGCATTACTTCATCGATGGCCAGGGTCGCATCCGCTATCATCATTTCGACGAGGGCGGTTATGCCGAGTCCGAGAAGGTGATCCAGCGCCTCCTCGCCGAAAACGGCAATGCTGTCGGCGACATGATGATCGTCAAGGTCGATGCGCGTGGCGCTGGCGCTGCCAGCGGCCGGGACGTCCGGTCACCCGAAACCTATATCGGCTATGCGCGAGCGGAGAATTTCGTGTCGCCTGGTGGTGGCATCTGGGATGCTGCCCGCGACTATGCGGCGCCGGCGCTTCCCAGACTCAATGACTGGGCGCTGGCTGGCAGGTGGACGATCGGCGCCGAGCATGCGTCCGCAGAAGCCGCAGACGGCCGGATCGCCTATCGCTTCCAGGCGCGGGACCTTCATCTGGTGCTGGGGCCGTCCGCGGACCATCGGCCGGTCCGGTTCAAGGTCACCATCGACGGCAAGCCGCCGGGCGCCGATCACGGCGTCGACGTGACGCCGGGCGGTTCGGGGATCGTGACCGAGCAGCGGCTGTACCAGTTGATCCGGCAGGCAGGCCCGGTACGCGAACGGCATTTCGAAATCGAATTCCTCGACCCGGGAGTCCAGGCGTTCGCCTTCACCTTCGGTTGACTGATATCGTCCCCTCGTCCGTGCCCATCCTATTCGATGACACGGCCCAGTTCGCGATTGAGCCAGAGAGCGAGCAGGGTGCCGACAGCCCCCGAGAGCAGATACGCGCCAGCCGCCAGAAGGCCGAACCGGCTTGCCAGCAACAGGGCGGCCAACGGCGCGAAGCCCGCCCCGAACAGCCACGCGAGATCCGACGTCAAACCTGAGCCGGTATAGCGATGCGGCTGCGAGAAGCTCGATGAGAGGGCACCCGAAGCCTGTCCGAAGGAAAGGCCAAGCAGCGCGAAACCAATCAGCATGAACGCGATTTCGCCCGCCTCCCCGGCGGCCAGCAATTGCGGCGCGAAGCCGCTGAACGCGGCGATGGCGGCTGCCGACATCCCGAGCAAGGTGCGCCGGCCGAAACGGTCCGCCAGCAGGCCTGAACCAATGATGGCAAGCGTGCCGACGACGGCCGCGACCGCTTCGATCACCAGGAAGCGCGCGGGGCTGTCGCCGGTGTAGAGGAACACCCAGGAAAGCGGGAACACCGTCACCATGTGGAACATCGCGAAGCTCGCCAGCGGCGCAAACGCGCCCATCGCGACGGTGCGCCATTCGAAGCGAAGCGTCTCGCTGATCGGGGCAGGCTGTAGCGCGCGGTCTTCGAAGAGCCGGGCATATTCGGGCGTCACCACGATACGGAGCCGGGCGAACAGCGCAACCACGTTGATCGCAAACGCGACGAAGAAGGGATAGCGCCAGCCCCAGCCCAGGAAATCCTCCGCTGACAGCTCCGACACGAAGAAGGCGAACAACAGGCTCGCCACGATCAGGCCGAGCGGCGCACCAAGCTGCGGGATCATCGCATACCAGCCGCGACGGTTCTCCGGCGCATTGAGCGCCAGCAGCGAGGCAAGGCCGTCCCACGAGCCCCCCAGCGCCACGCCCTGCCCCATGCGGAACAGCGCGAGCAGCACGGCGGCGCCGATGCCGATCGTCTCATAGCCGGGCACAAAGGCGATCGCCGCCGTGGAGCCCCCAAGCAGGAACAGCGCCGCGGTGAGCTTGGTGCCACGGCCATAGGCACGGTCGACGCCCATGAAGATCAGCGTGCCCACCGGCCGCGCCAGGAAAGCCAGCGCGAAGATCGCGAACGACCAGAGCGTGCCGCTGAGCGGATCGAGGAACGGGAAGATCAGCTTCGGAAACACCAGCACGGAAGCGATCGCATAGACGAAGAAGTCGAAGAACTCGGACGTGCGACCGATGATCACGCCGATCGCGATCTCACCCGGCGCGATACGGTGGCCATGGGCGTGCAGCGCGCGCGCATCCCGCTCTGCCTGAAGGGTGGGGACGGTTTCACCGCTCATCGGGTTCGAACTTTCTGCAACAGGGCGCGCAGGCGCAATTCTTCAATTTCAGGAATCCGGTGTGCCGGCTTCCGGCCCTCTAGCCTGCTCCGAGCCGTTCCGGGGATTGGACAAAATGTCCTATGTGCGGTGCAGCATAACCCGACTAGGCGCGCCGAATGCGCAACCCCAGCCCCCCCTCCGCTCCTCGCCGGATTCGCCTCCTGTTGCCGCTCCTCGCGGCCGCAATGCTCGGCGGATGCAACATGGTCGTGCTCGATCCTGCCGGCGACGTCGCGCGTCAGCAGGGTAATCTGGTGATAGCGTCCACCGCCCTGATGCTGGTGATCATCCTGCCGGTGATGGCACTGACCGGCCTGTTCGCCTGGCGCTATCGTGCCGCCAACAAGGAAGCCCGCTATGACCCCGACTGGGATCATTCGACCAGCCTCGAGCTGGTGATCTGGGCGGCGCCGCTGCTGATCATCATCTGCCTCGGCGCGCTGACCTGGGTGGGCACCCATCTGCTCGATCCCTATCGCCCGCTCGCCCGCACCGCACCCGGCAAGCCGGTCGCGGCGCATGTGCGCCCGCTCGAGGTGCAGGTGGTCGCGCTCGACTGGAAATGGCTGTTCATCTATCCCGAACTCGGCATCGCCACGGTCAACGAGATGGCGGCGCCGGCCGGCCGGCCGGTGCGCTTCCGCATCTCCGCCTCGTCAGTGATGAATTCCTTCTACATCCCGGCGCTCGCCGGGCAGATCTATGCGATGCCGGGCATGGAGACGCCGCTCAATGCCGTGTTCGACAAGACAGGCGACTTCAGCGGCTTCTCGGCCAATTATAGCGGCGCGGGCTTCTCCTCGATGCGTTTCCGCGCCCGCAGCCTTGGTCCCGGCGCGTTCGACGCCTGGGTAGCCGAGGCGCGCCGGGGTGGCAGCACGCTCGATCGCGCCGCCTATCTGAAGCTTGAACGTCCCAGCGAACAGGAGCCGGTACGCCGCTTCGCCACGGTCGAAGCCGGGCTGTTCGATGCGGTGACCAACCTCTGCGTCGAGCCAGGCAAGATGTGCATGCACGACATGATGGCGATCGATGCGCGCGGCGGGCTCGGCAAGGCTGGCCTCTATAATGTGCGCGAG